>ORMF010774336.1_pt1 | contig 48740 bp, 41 predicted proteins | sample 1779871 | NCBI WGS metagenome assembly ORMF01 (sample SAMEA104232316, study PRJEB22302) | groundwater metagenome | biome: forest; feature: aquifer; material: groundwater | place: USA | collected 2011-08-07 | depth 5.4 m | reverse complement strand
CCCGGGCGGGTGCAGCACCACAATTGCGGCGCCCCCTCCGCCCCCTCCCACCCCGCGTCCCACAACGCCGCCCGCCCCCACCGATTTCGCCATGACCGTCTCGCCGGCATCACAGAGCGTGGTGGCAGGCGGTTCAGCTGCTTATACGATTGCGCTTTCGAGCCCGTCCGGCAATTACACCGGCACGGTGTCGCTCTCCTGCGCTGGCCTGCCCAGTGGCGCGCAGTGCGTCTTCTCGTCGAACCCCGCCTCGGTGGGAAGCGTGACGTTGACGGTCACGACAGCCGCCACGACACCGATTGGCGCGTCGGCCATCACGATCATAGGCAGGGGGACCACCACGATCGGCACGGGCATTGTTTCCGTTACCCACTCGGTGAATGTCACGCTAGCGGTCTCCACCGACTTCGCCATGAGCCTTTTGCCGGCATTCCAGGTATTCCAGAGGGTAGTGGCCGGCGCTTCCGCTACTTACACGCTGGAGCTTTCGAGCGTCACCGGCGGCACTTTAGCCGGCCCAGTGTCGCTGTCTTGCGCCGGGCTGCCAAGCGGCGCCCAATGCGTCTTCTCGTCGAACCCCGCCTCGGTTGGAAACGTGACCATAACGGTCACGACAGCAGGCACGACACCGGCCGGAATCTCGACGATCACGATCACGGGCACCGATGTTACGGGCAGCCAAACCGCCACTTTTGGGTTAGTCGTGGCCCCTGCGCCCCCACCCATCGTCCGGCCTTCCGTGGCGGCAACCGGAATCACCAATGCCGCAAGCTTCAGGGCCGGCCTGGTTCCCGGCGGAATTGTCACTATCTTCGGCACGAGCCTGACCACCGGGGTTACTGGCGTCGTCGTCGCGGTCGAGTTTCCTCTGCCTACCTCACTGAAAGGAACGTCTATAACGGTGAACGGAATCCCGGCGCCTCTGATCGCGATCTCCAACGTGGACGGCAATGAACAGATAAACTTGCAAATCCCGCAGGAGGTGGCCGGTCAGGGTACAGCGATTATCATTGTGACTAACAACGGTGTGGCGAGCGCGGACTTGCAGGTACCAATCCTGAGCGCGCAGCCGGGGATCTTCATGGTCGATGGACAAAACGGCGCAATTCTGCATGGAGATTTCAGTGCGCTATCACCGAGCAGCCCGGCGGCCAGGGGAGAAACGGTCGCCCTCTATGCGACTGGCCTCGGTTCGACTACTCCCGCGTTGCCAACAAATGTGCCGGCCCCTGTCGCGCCGCTTTCCACCGTCCAGGCTGGATGTACGGTCACGGTCGGTGGCGTGGCAGCCAACGTTGTTTTCTGCGGCCTTGCGCCCGGTCTCGTGGGAGTGTACCAGGTGAACTTTACGGTGCCGCTGAATGCTGCTTCTGGCAGTGCGGATGTGGCGATCCGGGTCGGCTCTGAAACGAGCAATACCGTCAAAATGGCGGTGCAGTAGTGACCGGGCCGATTTTTTGTACCAGTTCTTGTTTAAGGGAAGCCGTTGAAGTTGAAAACATGGTGCGCCCGGGGTGACTCGAACCCCCGACCTACTGATTCGTAGTCAGTCGCTCTATCCATCTGAGCTACGGGCGCGCAATCCATTGGCCCTTCGAATGGCTTCAGTTTATCGGCTTTGGCGGAACTCGTCAACCACGTGCCGGGAGGCGGACCGAGCGTTGCAAGGACCTTCCTCGCGTGGTCTTCCATCATTCGAGGTTCGTTTCTTACTGCCCAATTACTACCGTGGCGGGATTGCTGGCGACTCCGTTGGAGGTGACGATCAGGGTTTGCTCGCCGGAGGAAACTCCATTGGGGACTTGCAGATTCAACTGATAAAGACCCACGTAGCCGGGAGCCAGTCCGGCGAATCCGATGGTCACTGGCAGGCCGGCGATGGTCGCCGACGGAATGAGTCGGGTTCTTGCGAGGGGATCGCTGGGACCTTGCGCGCCCGTTGAAACGACGGGAAAGACGCTTCCTAAGCCGGTGGTGAACAATTCGAGGAATTCGCCGGGCCGTGCCGGATTGCTCGACGAGACCAGGGTTGAATCGGAGGCATGTAGAATGGCCGCTCGCCCCGTCCCTCCTTGATTCAGCGTATAAATTCCCGGCGCGACCGCGGCAATCGGCACGCGGACCGGCGGACTGGAAAATCCGTTCAAGGTGACTACCAAATCGGCGGCGCTGGCGCCGTCGAGCTCAAAGGGAACCTGGGCGTTGATTTGGCCGGAGGAGACGTACACCAGCGCGGCCGTCTTCCCACCGATCGTGACGCCGGCCCCGCCGAGCGAAGCCGGCAATGGAAGCGTCACGGCGTATTCTTCCTGATTGGCCAGATTGGTTCCGAAGATGGAAATGATCTCGCCGGGCGCCAGACTCGAAGATCCAAGACTCAAACCGGCGGCGCTGACCACGCCGCTCGGATCGACGCTGGGCTTGACATACGTGCCCCAATAGGGAACCGTGATGCTGGTCTGCGAATTCTGGCTCTGGAAAGAGAGATAACCCTCCACGGTTCCGCTCTCCGGGAAGGGGCTTGCGGTGAAGGAAACAACCGCGCTTTCTCCAGGGCTCAGTGGCGACAAAAAAGCTGGAGGAGAAAGTCGAATCGTGGCCCGTGCGCTGCCCGGAGAGGGCGTGTTGCTTACCGAAATAACGTCCGTTCTTTGGCTGATGTTGGTAATCGTTATGCTTCTGGGGCCAAAGGTGAGATCGCCTTGCTGATGCAGGCCGAAACTGACGGAGACCGGCGAGGCGACGATCGGGGCAGCCAGAGCAGCGGAAAGATCCAGCAAACCGTTGCCCTGCGAAAGTACGCTTGCGGTTCCACCCCGGGCCGAAGTGACCGTTTTGGCGGCAGTATTAACCAGCAGCGATTTGATCTGATCGGGAGTCAATCCCGGCGATGCCTGCTTCACCAACGCTGCCGCGCCCGCCACCAGGGGAGCGGAGAAACTGGTTCCAGCGGAGACGCCGAAGCCGCTCTCGTCGTATTGCGGGCCAGCGGGGTAGTTCCTTTGCTCTGCGCTATAGATCGGACTTCCTGGCGCCACCAGGTCGGGCTTGATGTCGAAATCCGTGCTCGGCCCGTTGGAAGAGAGCAAAACCATTCGGTTCGGAGTGGCCGGTATGGCGCTTTTCTGGGCCTCCAGCGTGGCTTGAACCTTCGCGCTGGGCGAGGCCAGGAATCGCGCCAGCGCCAGGCCATCGACGTTTCCGATCATCACCGCCGGTATGCCGGTGGCGGAACCCACAATCATCCCGGTCGGCGGCTGGCCGGTTTGGTTGTTGTAAATGACGGCCAGAATGGCTCCGGCGTTAGCCGCATTTTGAATCTTCAAGGCAAACGTACAAGGACCGCGGGGAATCAAAACGATTTCCCCGGCCAACGAGCGCGCCGGCAACGCGGTGCAGCCCGTGGCATCGGCGCTTACGGTTGCAACATCCACCAGCGCCGCGGGTCCGATGTTCGCCGTCACCTTCGGACCGTTCCCTGAAACGGTTACCACTCGGTCCAGCCCCGCGGGCAACGGCAAGTTGGCCGTGATCACCAGCGGAGGCGCAAGGACTCGGGAATTCGTCGTCATTCCCACGGTAATCGCCGCAGGAGAGATGGCGGGACTGGTGATTTTGCCCGTTCCCGGCCCCTCGTTTCCGGCCGACGCGACCACCGTGACTCCGGAGCGGACGGCGTTGGCAACCGAGACCGAAAGCGGGTCGAGAGCCGGCAGACTATCGACGGGCGCTCCCGAGCTGAGGTTGATCACGTTCATGCCGTCTTTTACCGCGTCTTCCACCGCTGCGATTATGGCTCTGTCCGGCGTCAAGTCGTTGGTGCCGGGCGTGCCATAAATCTTGTAGCTTCCCAGGTACGCTTTGGGCGCCATCCCGGCGATGCTCGCCAGAGGCGCCGTCACCCGCCGCCCGGCCGCAACCCCGGCGACGAACGTCCCGTGTCCGTCGAGGTCTTGGGCGTCGCAGTTTTGATCCGGATTTTCCAGCAGGCTGACGTAACTCCGGGCCACGATCACTTTGGAGTTTGTATACTGCTGGTCGGACCTATTGCATTGCTGCGTTGGCGCCCGGAAGAGAGGATATCCGCTGGGGGCTGTGAGCGAGGGATCTTGAAACATGGGATGGTTGATGTCGATTCCCGTGTCGATAATGGCAATCCGCACACCGGCTCCGGCGTTTGCTTCTCCGCCGATCGCCGCATTCGCCCATGCCTGCGGCGCGTTCACCAGGGGCAGGGCGGCATCGAGCGATTTGTGGTACTGGATCGACGGAAAAACGTTTTGTACCTCCGGGTCCAGCTTCAAAGCTTCGGCGTCTTCGGGACGCATCGCCACGAACAACCCGTTATAGACCGTATCCACCTGCGCTTCGACTCGCGCGTTAGTAAACGATTCGACACGGCGCTTCAAGTCCGATTGCTTCGTGGCAAGCTGCGACCGGAAACTCGATGCCTCGGCGCTTTTCAGCTCCATCCATCGCGGCGCGCCAGGCGTCCGGCGAGCCATCTGGAGAATGACAGGCTCGTCGCGCAACTGCACAATGTAGTGCTTCATTGCCTGCGCGGAAAGCTCCTGGCCTCCGAACAGGACGACTATGGGCAACAGCCAAAGATAAATTGCAAACCGCCTGAACAAAGTCATCTTCTTTATAAAACACCTCAAAAGTCCGCCGAGTTGCGCCTAGAGATGCGGTTTCCCGCGATGACCACGTCCCGGCACGAAACATTTCATCAACCCGCTGAAACACGCCGGGCGGAAGCAGAAGATAGGCTCGCGGCGGAAAACCGGATCGGACGAAGGCGCATAACTATTTTAGCATAGTGGAAATTTCGGGGCGCGGCGGACGGCAAGCCACGAACCCGTCTCAGATGACGCCCGGTTATTGCGTTGGGGTGGGTAAAAAACCAGAAATTGCTTTTCCGAATCAGGATGCTAAGAGGTCAGCCCTTTGAGAATCAGGAACAGCACCACGCCCACAAAGACCAGAAGCGGCATGCGAATGCCATGTTCCTGATTCACTTCCGGGACCAAATCGCTTGCGGCTACATAGAGCGTGACACCGGCCGAGAGGGGCAGCGTGTAAGCGATTTCGCCCCTTAGCGGCGCCATCACCAAAACCCCGGCAAGCGTCGCCGCTCCCAGCAGTCCGGAGGCGAACAGCGCAACCCGGGTCGCACTTCCCGAAGCCATCATGACGGAACTCACCGCGAATCCCTCCGGCATCTTGTGCAGGAAAACCGCTACGAAGACGATCCAGCCCAGCCAGTTCGAAACCAGGAAACCAGTCGCGATCGAAACCCCGTCGACAAAAGCATGGATCATCAGGCCGAAGAGGATGGTTTGGCCTCGACTGGAATGCGAGACCTCGGCCGGATGGATCTCCTCGCCGAAATGGAAGTGGCCGCTCAGGGTGTGCTCGAAGAAGTGGATCAGCAGGTAGCCGGTCAGCAGCAAGATGACGGCATGGCTGCCCGAGCGCGCGAAGCTCTCCGGCAGCATCTCCAGCAGCGACGCCGCCAGCATGAACCCGGCGCCCAAGGCGATGAAGTATTTCAGGTAGGCGGGATGCCACGGCCATCGGACCACCGCCAGCCCTCCGCAGACGTTGGCGGCCGCGGCGACTAATCCCAATGCCAGCGCGATCCAATGGATTTGCATGATGTCGGGAACGGGCCTCCCAGCCCGTGCTGTGGCCCGCAAAAACGATCGTCACTATATGACTGCATGGGCGGAATTTATCCGCTGTGGCGAATGTGAACCATTTCGCCGTCGCGGACCACGTAGTCTTTCCCTTCCAGACGCAAGGTCCCTTTTTGACGGGCTGCCGCGAGGCTCCCGGCCTCCAACAGTTGGTCCCAAGGCAACACTTCGGCGCGAATGAAGTGATGCGCAAGGTCGGAGTGGATGGCTCCGGCCGCCTGCACCGCCGTCGCTCCTCGCGGTATGGTCCAGGCGCGGCATTCCTCCTCGCCCACCGTGAAAAAAACTATAAAGCCGAGCAGTTCATAGGTAGAGCGCAACAGGCGCGTCCGGCCGCTCTCGCGCAATCCGTAGCTCTTCAAGAACTCCGCGGCATCGCTCTCCGACATGATGGCAAGCTCCGCCTCGATCTTCGCCGAAACCGCCGTCACCAGCGTCTGGGGACGGCCCGCCAATTCGCCCAGACCGGCTCCGGCTATAACCGAATCCATGTTGGCGACATCTTCCTCCCCAACATTCAAGACCACCAGCATCGGCTTTTCCGATAGGAACTGGAAGCCTCGCAGCCGCTTTTTCTCTTCGTCGCTCAGCGAGAGCTCGCGCAGAGGCCGTTCCGACTCCAGGCACTTCTTCGCTTGTTCGAGCAGAAGCTGTTCACGTTCGAGTTCGGGAGTCTTGCCCTTCTTGCGGTCTTTTTCCAGGCGCTCCAGGCGATTCTCGATGATGCCCAGGTCCGCAAGCATCAGATCGACTTCTACGTCCGAAATGTCCCGCTTCGGGTCGATGCTGCCTTTGATGTGGGCAACGGAGTCGTCGCGGAAGACCCGGACGACGTGCAGCAGCGCGTCCATCGTGCGCAACGTTCCGAGATATCCTGTTTCCTTCAGCGTGTCCTTGCTGATGGCGGCCACGTCGGCGTATTCCACTTTTGCAAAGATCGTGCGGGGCGGAGAAAAAAGTTTAGACAGCCGGTCCAGCCGCTCGTCGGGCACCGAGACGGTCCCGATGTGCTGCGTCTCACCATGGCTGTGGGTGTCCGTGAGAGCCTTGCCGGTCAGTATTTGGAATAAGGAAGTCTTCCCAACCTGAGGTAATCCGATGATGCCGCATGCCATATAAATCCAGTGATGAGGAACAAGAATTTAGAAGCTAGAAGCTAGAAGTGAAGCAACCCGGAACCAATTCGCAAACGGGAAACGCAGTTCTCATTTCCCTATGATCTCGCACCCATAACGGCTCTTCATTCTAGCTTCTAACTTCTGCCTTCTGACTTCTTGTCCCTTTTAGTACCCCCAGCGAACGAGCGCCGCGCCGACCGTAATTCCGGCTCCGGCCGCCGCGTAAAGAGCGAGGTTCCCTTTCTTGAGTTTCCCTTGCTGGATCGCATCGGCGGTGGCAAGCGGAATGGTGGCAGCCGTGGTATTGCCGTACTTATCGATATTGATGAGAACCTTATCCATATTCATTCCCAGCCGTTCCGCCGTGGCCTCGATGATGCGCCGGTTGGCTTGGTGAGGAATAAACACGTCGATGTCGGAAGGAGTTAGCGAGTTGCGCTTCAAGATCGCATCGCAGATCTCGAACATTTTTCGCACCGCGAATTTGAAGACCTGGGCTCCCTCCTGGTGGACATAGTGCAACTTTTTTTGTACCGTCTCGACGGAGGAGGGCAGGCGGCTGCCGCCGGCGGGCATGTTCAGAAACGGGCCTCCGCTGCCGTCCACCTCGTTCAAATAATCGAGCACTCCAATCTCGTCCGAGGGCGACGGCTCCAGCAGCACCGCTCCCGCGCCGTCGCCGAAGAGAACGCAGGTGGCGCGGTCCTCGTAGTTGATGATGCTCGACATCACGTCGGCGCCCACCACCAGCACCTTTTTTTGCGCGCCGCTGGCCACCATCTGCGACCCCGTCGCCAGAGCATAGATGAAGCCGGAGCAGGCCGCCGAGAGATCGAACCCCCAAGCGTGATCCGCACCGAGCTTGTGCTGCAACAAGCAAGCCGTCGATGGAAAGAACGTGTCGGGCGTAACGGTGGCCACGATGATGGTTTCGATCTCTTTGCCGGAAATGCCGCGCTGTTCCAGCGCTCGGGTAGCGGCCTCGAACGCCAGGTCGGAAGTGGCCACGCCTTTCTCGACGATGTGCCGCTCTCGAATTCCAGTCCGCGTGCGAATCCACTCGTCGGTGGTATCCACCATCTTTTCCAGATCGGCGTTGGTGAGTACTTTCGGAGGTGTGTAGCAGCCGAGTGCCGTTATCTGTGCTCGTATCATTTGTGCTCGTATTAAGGGAGTTGCTTCTCCAGTCCGTGCGCTAGCTTCGATCTTCGTCTCGCAGGCCGTTGTATCTCGCGGAGCGTATACGAACCTGACGTTGGCCTGTATGGAAACTCAAATTCGCGGAATTATTACTGTATTTTTGTTTGAGGGAAAAAGCAAGGTTCACGCCCCGGCGGTGGTGGTTCAGTTTCCGATCAGCCAACTTCGCGGCGAGCGAAGAAGCCTTTAGCGGCCCGCGGGCCGGATCGAGACCGCGCAACGTAATGGGGTTACCGGAAGCGATACGGCGACTCGGGGATAAACTTCCAGCCAGGTTTCTTCCTGTTATCATTAAGATACCGCTGGCACTACAAGAAATCCCTCGGGTACCCCCGGAAGGCGCCAACGGTTCTGAATTCCCTAGCAAGCGGGATAGCCCGTCAGGAATTTTAGGAGAGACCAGTTTGCATCGAGAAACCTCGTCTGAAACATTTGGCCGGAGTTTTCATTCCGCTCCGATACCTGTCTTGCTCGGCGTGCGTTATACCAACGGAATGGTGCTCAACTATCGCGCACGTGCAATTTCTTACGATGGTACTACCCTGCGAGTCCTTTCTCCCGAGAGATTAGAAACGGGAATCGCCGTAACCATCTTGGCGCCCTTCCTAACCAAGGTTGGTTCCTGCTCGATTTTATCCGTAACGAGAAATCGGGAACGGCCGGGATATTTTGAGATTGAATTAAAATTTTCAAAGAAGCCCGTGCCGGCGGAAATGTTGATTGAGGATGTCGCGACGGAGGCTCCCCTCTCCTTCACACCGGCGGGAGTCAGTCTAGCTGCCCAGGAGTTCGCTGTGCTTCTGGAACGCGGAGAGTCGCAGCGGTTTTCGCAGGTGCTTCAACAACTTCATCCCAAGCGTCGCCCGTTTTTTGGGGCTGTAAGCGCCCTTGCTCTGATGTTGCTATTACAGGACAAGGAAATCTTGGACATCAGGCGACTGCTCGGTCTGGTGTGAAACAATTTCGGGGAAATTGAAGTATAAGAGGAGAGCAATTGAGTACAAAACCTCCACGGACGCAGCGCCGCAGTAAACGGATTCAGGCCAATCACAATTTACTAATAACTATTCTTGACCCTGCCGGACACGAACTCGCCAGAGAAGTCGTTACGAGCGTGGAACTTTCCAAGCACGGAGCCCGGGTCCGAGGCCGGATGCCCCTGAAACCGGGGTCGGCTGGGGTGTTGGTGGAATTGCGATCCCTGCAGAAGGCTCCCTTTCAGGTTGCGTGGCAGACCAAGACCGGTGAAAAGGAATTCCTGGACACCGGGCTGGAATTTACCAAGGACTTGGATTTTTGGGAGGAAGCGCTTTCCAAAGCCAAGAAAAAGACCGCCGAAACGGAGAACGAGAAAATTTCTTCTAAGGCGCTCTTGCAGGAGGTGCTCAAAACGGCGGCTCCTCAATCGCAAGAGAGCGAACGATTTTGGGAAGGGATCTGGTCCGGTTTAGTGGAGCAGCTAGAAGAGCGAAAGGTATTTACACGTGCGGAGTTGGTCGCCTACCTTCGAAAGATCGGCCAATTGTAAGACACGGAATCTGGTTAAGAATGCCCCCGGACAAGTCTGGAGAAATAAGAGAGCGTTGGCCTTTCACTCTGGGAATCCCTTACAAAATCATCCCCAGCAGAGATATCTAGCAAAGCCACCAGGCCGGAAATCCGTTTCCGAGTTCATGGCTCTGACCTTCAAAATTGCAATGTTCCGGTCCGGGGATCGAATCCCGGGGCGGGAAGGTAGACGGTATGGCAGTGCTCGCAGCGATAAATTTCGGCATCGGCGCCATGCTGCTTCTTGATCTCCTCGCCGAAGCCGTACCACCGTTTGAGGTGTCCGGAGCAGAGTTTTCCCTTGGCGTCTTTTTCATTGCAGGCGCGCTGATAGGGCTGCCGGGTTTTGACTTTGGGCGACGTGGCAGCCGCCTGCGGCGTTTCGGCGGCGGCCTTGGCGGTTTCCGGTGCGGCTGAAGCGTCCGTCATGTCGATCGATCCTCCCAGTCTCTATCCATTTCTCTTGGGCGTGACTAGCAATCCTCTATTTTACCGGGATCACGGCGCTTGTCCAGTGCTGGCGCCAGGTGTAATTAGAAGTGAGAGTCACGGCAGAAAAAGCAGATCCTTCCTCCCGTTGGTCGTCAGGATGACATCATCCTGAAATATTAGAGCACGATGTCATCCCGAGGAGGCTTCGACGAGGGATCTGCTTTTCATTTGAGGTAGCTGACTCTCACTTCTAATTGCACCCGCTGGCGCCGTGTATGGCGATTCCCAGTTTCTCGGCCGGATAAGTCACCGAAACCAGATGGAGTCCCCGACCCGGCGCCGTGGGCCCCGCCGCCGACCGCTGGCAGGCCGCGATGATCCCGGGAATTCGCTCCGCGGCCGTCCGCCTCCGGCCCACCTCGATCAGAGTGCCTACAATATTCCGGACCATGTGGTGCAGGAAACCGCTGCCCTCAATGGCATAGACAAGTTCCTCTCCCTCTCCCACGAGGCTCGAGGAAAATACCGTGCGCACGCAGGATTTTTCTTCCGCGCCCTCATCGCTGTCCGAGGCGGCAAACGACCGAAAGTCATGCGTGCCCTCGAAACAGCTCGCCGCCTTCATCATGGCGGCTTCATCGAGCGGATACGGATAGGGCAGCACGAACCGGCAAAGCGAAGGCGGGCAGATCGCTCCCCGGAAGATGCGGTAACGATACACCTTCGACGTGGCGTCGTGACGCGCGTGAAAATCTTCGGGCACCGGCTCGGCCGACAGGATGCGGATGCTATCCGGCAATACGCGGTTGAGCGCGCGCACCAGGTTTTCGCACGGAATGGGCGAGCGGAGCCTTACGTTCGCGGCCTGACCCAAGGCATGCACTCCCGCATCCGTCCGTCCCGAGCCGCACACCTCCGCTTTCTCGCCGCAAATCTTTTCGAGCGCCTCGGCAAGCGTCCCTTGAATAGTGGCCTTTTCCGGCTGCACCTGCCATCCGAAAAAGCCGGTTCCGTCGTAAGCAATCCTCAGTAACAGGTTGCGCGGCGGGCTTTCCGGTCCCGTGGAACTCATCGGCATCTCCCGGCCAACAGCCTAGCAACTCCGCGAGGAATTGCATAGCCGGATTTTTCCCGCGCTTCGCCAAATTCTCAATCCGACCCGCAGCGCAGTCGTTTTGCGATAAACTTGTTATACTTCCCGTAGGAAGCGAAAATCGTAAAAACCAACGGAATGACGATCCACGATGTTTAATCTCGAAGAAGCGGAAAAAATGTTGCCGCAGCTCGAAGGCTGGCTGCGCGCGGCGATCGAGAGCAAAAAGAAAATTGCCGAGATCGAGACGGAATATGCGGAGATGGTCCGACGCCTTTCGATGTCCGGCGGCCAGGTCCTGGACATCGCTCACTGGATTCGCCGCAAACAGGAAGAGGAGTCGAGCGGCGAATCTCTCCGGGATGCCGCGCGCCAGATCGAAGAGACCGGATGCGTGGTGAAAGATCTCGATATCGGTTTGATCGATTTTCCCTGCGAGGTGGAAGGGCGCGAAGTATATCTCTGCTGGAAGCTGGGCGAATCTTCCATCGGATTCTGGCATAACACCGACGAAGGTTTTGCGGGGCGCAAGCCGATCGACGCCCGTTTCACGGACCCGTTCAAGCGCATGCGTCCAATGTAGCCGGCCCCCGCGCCGGTTAGCTTGTCATCGGTTCGCCGAGGTGACATAATACCTCATCCACAATTCACCGAGCTCAAGGCGGCCGATCATAGCTGAAAACATCAGGGCCTAAAACATCGGGGCTGGAAACATCGAGGCTGGAGGAAACAACAATGCGCACCGAATGGTTGCAAAAGCGCCGGGATGACGACTGCCCGACGCAAATCCACTATGCCCGCCAGGGAATCGTTACCGAAGAGATGCAGTTCGTCGCCAAGCGCGAGAAGCTCTCGCCCGAGCTCGTCCGGTCGGAGATCGCCCGAGGGCGCATGATCATTCCCGCCAACATTCATCACACCAACCTTGAGCCGATGTGCATCGGTGTCGCCTCCGGCTGCAAGATCAACGCCAACATCGGCAACTCCGCCGTCACCTCCGAGGTGGAAGAGGAGCTGGCGAAGCTCCACACCGCCGTACACTTTGGCGCCGACACCGTGATGGATCTTTCGACCGGCGGCGACATCCCCGGCATTCGGGAGAAGATCCTGCGCAACTCGCCGGTGCCCATTGGCACGGTGCCCATCTACGAGGCGCTGAGCCGCGTGCGCGCCATCACGGATCTCTCCGCCGATCTCATGCTCGAAGTGATCGAAGAACAGGCCGAGCAGGGCGTCGATTACATGACCATCCACGCCGGAATTTTGCGGGAGTTCCTGCCGCTCGTTTCGAAGCGAATCACCGGAATCGTCAGCCGGGGCGGCTCCATCCTGGGTCAGTGGATGGCGCATCACCGCCGCCAGAATTTCCTTTACGAGCGCTTCGACGATATCTGCAAAATCTTTCGCAAGCACGATGTTTCCTTCTCGCTCGGCGATAGCCTGCGTCCCGGCTGCCTCGCCGACGCCAGCGACGAGGCCCAGTTCGCCGAGTTGCGCATCCTGGGCGAGCTGACGCGCAAGGCCTGGGAGCATGACGTGCAAGTGATGGTCGAAGGCCCCGGCCACATTCCCATGGACCAGATTCAGCTTCAGGTAACCAAGGAAATTGAGATGTGCCACGAGGCGCCCTTCTACACGCTCGGCCCGCTGGTGACCGACGTGGCGCCGGGATACGACCACATCACCTCGGCCATCGGCGCCGCGATGATCGGCTGGTACGGCGCTTCGATGCTCTGCTACGTCACGCCCAAGGAGCATCTGGGTCTGCCCAATCGCGAAGACGTTCGCCAGGGAATCATCGCTTACAAGATCGCCGCTCACGCCGCCGACGTGGCGCGCCATCGCCCCGGCGCCAGGGACCGCGACGACGCGCTCTCGCGCGCCCGCTATGCCTTCGACTGGAACAAGCAGTTCGAGCTTTCGCTCGACCCCGAAACCGCGCGCGCCATGCACGACGAAACGCTTCCGCAGGAAGGTTATAAGGAGGCCCACTTCTGCTCCATGTGCGGTCCCAAATTCTGCTCGATGAATCTTTCCCAGGCCGTGGACCGTTATAACGAAGAAACGTTGGCGGCTCCCGATTCGCTGGTGACGCTCGAAGCTCAAAAAGCGGGCCGCGCGAACTAGATTCAGATGCGGTTCCAGAACTTGTGTTCAAATGGCGTAAGGGCACGGTTTCAACCGTGCCGAAAACGTACTGCGGCGCAATCGGCTTCAGCCGCTGGGGACTAAGGACGCACCTCAGGGGCTAAAGCCCGCTTCCTTAATCATGCTATGGTCCGCACGACTAAAGTCGTGCCCTTACGGGGTTCCACAAATTCTTGCAATGCTGGAAACCGACCGGCTGGCCGCATGTTATGGTTCCACGGATCATTCATTGGGACCCGCAGTGGGGCCCCATCAATGAACAAGCCATGAGCCGCCTGTTGCGCGCCGAAGGCTACTCCGTCTCGAAGTACCACTATCCGCCCGGCACAGTCTTCCCGATGCATACACACCCGCAGGACAAAAAGGATACCGTTCTGCGCGGGCAGCTCAAAATTTCATGGGAGGGTGGGTCGGCAGTGCTCCAGCCCGGCGACATGATTGAGATCGAGGCAGGCGTCCGGCATAGCGCCGAGGTGGTCGGAGAGGAAACGGTTGTCAGCCTGGATGCGACCAGAAAAGCAGAGGGAATAGGGAATAGGTGACAGGGAACAGATACGAAAGCCGGCCTGTGACTTTTTTCCTGTTCCCTGTAACCTGTTCCCTGTTCCCTTCCCTCACGTCTCAATTCTCAAAAATAAATACAGTCCTCCCAGCCCAAACACCAGGTTGGGGGACCATGCGGCGGCGACGGCTGGAAGCTCGTTCAAATTGCCGAGAGCCTCGAACAGGCTGCTGACACCCCAATAAATAATGGCGATGACGATGCTCGTGGCAATGCCCGCTAGCGCCCCCTTCTTTCCCACCGAAAACGCAAACGGCATTCCGATGAGCGCCATAATCAGGGCAAAGAGAGGAAAGGCGAATTTTTTGTGGAGCTGCACGGTGAGCGGAACCACGTCGAAGCCGCTCTGCTTGAGGTCGTCGAGATAGAGGCTGAGCTGATAAAAATTCATCTGCGAGGATTGTTTTACTTCCTTCAAGAAATACGAAGGATCTTCGCGCAGTTCCGGAAACAGACGCACATCGAAGTGGTCGAAGGTTTTGACGTTGCCTCCGTGAAGATCGCGGACCCATCCGTCTTCAAAGATCCATCCTTTCAGAGTCGGCTCCCAGTGAGCGCGGCTCGCCGAGATGCGCCGCGTCAGCTCGAAGTTCTTAGGGTCCAGCTCAAAAACGGTCACCTCGCCCAAAACGCGCTCGGTCGGCTCGAAGAATTTGTAATAGTAAATCCACCAGCCCTTGCCGAACATCCATTGCCGGTCCGGCCGGTAATAGGTCTGCGCCGGGCGTCCCTTGATGCGGTTTCGGATGGCATCCTGCATTTGATTCGAGGCCGGTATGTACAGATGATCGAAAAAGAACAGGCCCGCGCTCAGCAAGGCGGCGAGCGAAAAAATGGGAAGGCTGAGCCGGTAGAGGCTGATCCCGGATGCTTTGATGGCGGTGATTTCGTTGCTCTGCGACAGCAAACCGAAGCTGATCAGGATTCCGAGCAATACGGCCAAGGGCATCGTGATGTAGACCAGTTGCGGCGTGAGATGAATAAAATAGTCCAGAACCATGCCGAGCGGAACCTGATTGCGGATTACGTCATTGAGCAAATCGACGAAAAACGTGACAATTTCAGTGAGCAACACCAGTCCGCCGAGCGTCACCACGAGATAAAACAGGAACGTCTTGGCGACCATGCGATCGAGGAGCAGCGGAAACGAAGAGCGGCGAAGACTGATATACGAATCGGAGCCTTCGTTGGCGTTGCGTTGGCTGCGCCGCGACGAAAACCGCCGTTTCAGGGATTCCACCAGATGCGATAGCGAGACGATCCATCCGAAGAGCGGCGTAACCCCGTCCACGCGGCTCAGCATGTATCCGCCCCAGGCAGCGAGAATAATATTGGCGGTCCACACGCCGGCCCAGGTTGGAAACCATCCCTGGCGCGCCAAACTGATTCCGCCAATGAAAAGCGAGTAATAAATCAGGACGATCAGCACCGCCATCACGATCCCCATCGACTTGCCTCCCTTGTGCGAGGAGAGGCCCAGCGGGATCCCGACCAGCGCCAGGACGAGAGTAGCCAGCGGAAGTGCGAACCGGCGGTGGAACTCGATACGCGCCTCAAGCCACTCGGGGTTCGAGCGCGGAACGTCGTAAAGTTCCCAAGTCGCCCGCTGCGCGTTGGGCTTGATAGAAACGGGCGGCGGCGCCGGCATCATCACGGGGATGTCGGTCACGGAGAAGTTGGCGATCGAGTACTCGCTTTTGCCGGGCTCGGATTCGTGAATGTTTCCGCGCGTCAGGTGGAGCTGGAGCTGGTTCTGGGCGGGATTGCTCAGCAGTATTCCTTGCTGCGCCAGCGTTACCTTGGGGCCCGAGGGGCTGGAAAGATCGGCCAGAAACACGCCTTTCCAAACCGGATTCGTGCCGCTGACAACGTCCTGAACGTAGAGCACCAGATTGGGAAATCCTTCGTCGAAGACGCGCGGCTGCAACGTTGCGAAGATCTGGCGCATGCCGATCTCCCGTTCGATCTCCACCCGTCTCCGGTTGGCGTTGGGAGCGACCGACACCGAAAAGTAAAGGGCCAGCGCGCATCCCAGCACGGCAAACAGCGAGAGCGGAAGAATAAATACGCGCACGCCGATCCCGGCCGCCCGCAGCGCGATCACCTCTCCCTCGCTGGCCATGCGGCTGAGCGTGATCAGAATCCCGATCAGAATCGCCATGGGAATGGTGAAGGTCAGCACGGCGGGAAAAGAAAGCAGGAATAGAGCAACCACGTTGCCCACGAAGGCGCTCTCGCGCAACAACAGTTCCAGCAGCCGGCTCGAATCGCGAAGAAACAGGACAAAAGTGAACAGGAGCAGGCCCAGCAATCCGTGGGAAAAAGTTTCCTTCAATATTTGCCGGTGAATTATTCGCATGTTCCCTGCCGCCGGGTGCCATTTCCCGTAAAAATTGTAGCATACTGAACCAAGGCGGCTCGAACGGAGAAGGCGATTCGTTGCTCCAGGCGCCGGATTGGAAGCGATGATGCAGTGTCCCACCTGCGGACGAGGGGTTCGCAAACAACAGGAGATTTGCTCTTACTGCGGTTCGCTGATCCGGCAGATTGAAATTGTGCCGGACTCCGCGCCCCCTTCGCAGAAGACGCCGGAGTTTGCACGCTGGGAGATGCATCCCAGGCCGCCGGACATAGAGCCAGCCGCTGAGCCGGCCCGCGAACAGGCGGGTGAAACGCCCTTCGACCCCGCAAACACTCCGCGCATCGGGCCGCCCGTCTTTTCATCTCAGAAGGACGCGCCCGGCGGCAGCGCGACGGCAACCGAGCCGGAGGAACCGGCGCCTCGGCGCCCGGTGCCCTTGATTCGAGTTTTGGTGCTGCTGGCGTTTGTGCTGCTCCCATTCATCAACGTGGTGTTGCGGCAGTTCGTTTTCGATCGCCCCAGCGCGCAGCCTCCCGTCTTCCGCAGCGCCGTGTTTTGCGAGAATATTTCCGAAGCGGCGCCGCTCCATCCGAAGAAGAGTTTTTCGATCGGGCAGGACGAGCGCATCGTTTTCTTCAGCGACTGGACCGGCTCCGGACAGGGCCATGCGCTGGCGCTGAAATGGATACCGCCGCAAGGAGCTGCGCGCACGACTCCTTTAAGCTTCGTGGAGCGCGAAAACGAATCCGACGGCTTTTCGGCGTTGAGCTTTATCCGGATTGAAACTCAGATGCCGGCCGGAGATTGGAAGACCGAAGTCCTGGTGGACGGAGAGGTGCGCGCCACGTTGAGTTTCGAGCTGCGGGATTAGAATAGGTTCGACCTGAGTACTTTGCGCATCGGATTACGCCCGATTCGAGCAGGAACGTTGGGAAATCCCAATCACCAAGTTCCAAATCCCCAACAATACCAAAACACCAAATTCCAAACCGGCTGCGACAATGAACCTCGGAAATGGGAATTTGGGATTTGGAAATTGTTTGGAGTTTGGTGCTTGGAAATTGGAATTTGGTTCGTTACGGTTACCCGCCCGAGCTCTCGCCGACGGCAGCTTTAGTTTTCTTTTCGGCCTTCCTGCGATACAAATCCTTGTCTGCCGCCTCCATCAGCTCATCGGCCGTATTGCCTTCGGTGGGAAAATTTGCGATTCCGATGCTCACGGAGAGCTTTGGCAACTCGGGCGACGATTCCAGCCGCTGGTGAAAACGAGATGCCACCAGCGCGGCATCGTTCCTGCTGGCCTCGGCTAAAATGTGAACAAATTCGTCGCCACCGTACCGGGCCACGGTATCGATCGAACGGCACTGCTGCCGCAGGGTCTCGGCGATACGGCAGATCGCTCTGGTACCCACCAGGTGGCCGTGGGTATCGTTGATCTTCTTCAACCCGTCCATATCCATCAGCAAAATGGAAAACGGACGCCCGGTTCGTCCGCACCTGAGAATCTCTTTCCTCAGAACTTCATTCATCTGAGTGTTGTTGGCAAGGCCGGTGGTCGGGTCGCTGATTGCCATGAGCTGGATCTGGTCGAACAGGCGCACGCCATCCAGAAACGAGCCTGCGAAGGCGGCGGCGAAGCCGGCTACGCAGAGGCTTTGTGCGAACACGAACGCGAAATCCAGCAACCGGTCGGACTGGCTGGCCGCCAACTGGCAGCCCAAATTCAGCAAGGCCGCCCAATAGAGGCCGCGGTCAAAGACGGAGTCGGTCCGTTCCAGGCGATAGTGATAGCCGATGACGGCCAGCAGAAAAACTCCCGCTGGAAACAGGTGCAACGGGCGGGGAATCGTAAATCCCGGATGGATTGCAACATTATCCGGCAGGCGGACGGAAACCATGCTCAGCAGGTACGATGTTCCAGCCACAACGGCAATGGACGCGGCGATTTCCAGTCCGGGATACCGGGCCGTGGAAAGACGCTCCTCCACCACCAAGGCCGCCAGGAGGATCAGAGCCAGCAGCATGCGGCTCTCCCACCAAACTTGCGGCGTACGGAGAATGGCGATCGCACCCTGGTCCGTGGCCAGGTGGAAGAAATCCATGCTGGATCGGATCGCCACCACCGCCGACAACATGAAACCAATGGCCAGCACCAAAGACGTGCGGTCTTTGGTGCCGCGAAACCGCACCAGGGTATTCGTAGCCACCGCGAAAGCAAGTAAGCTGCTGATACTTTGAAGATAGCCGAAGACCAGCGGATCGGGCACCACCTTAAGGAGCCGCAGTTGCCAGGCAACGAACCAGGAAGTTACCATCACTCCCACGGCAATGGGAACACCTTGGTTTTTCACCAACCCTGCCTCCGGTGGAAATGCAGCGTCCATTACGGGACCCTCCCCTAGACATACTCCGGCTCCGGCGGCACTCCCTCCTGCCCGCTTTCTTTCGAGCCGTGCCGCGGCCGCCGCGCATCTATTTCATGTAGCCCTTTTCCTTGTAATAGCGCGCTGCGCCGGAATGCAGCGGGACTCCGTACGCCTTCCACACGGTATGCCAATTATAGGAGAAGTTCAAGCTGCTATTGGCCCACTGCAACAGGTCCTGGTGCTCGTCCACGGCCTTGGCGAGGGTGTAGGCGAAGTCGTCCGGCATATCCGTACGGCCGTAGATCACCACGCCGGATCGCGCTACGGTGGGAACCGGATGTTCGACGCCGCGGAGCATGTTTAGCGGTAGGTTCCTTTTTTCAAACTCGAATTGCTTTGCCAATCTATCCAGAAGATCGTCCGGCAGCGTCAGAAAATTTAGATCGTATTTTTGACTTACCTCATACCACATGTTGTATTCCGGAGCGTTGACAAGAGAGGCCCAGCCAATGATGACGTCCAGATTCTTGCGGTTTTCGGGAGCGGAGTTGGTGCGAAGCTGGCCGCCGAAAGATTCCATTGTCTCTTTCGTCAGACCGTAATATTGGAGCAGGGTCGGAATATCGCCGATGATGTCCGATGCCAGGATCTGAGCGGGGAGCCGTTTCTCCACGATCTGGCGCAGGTCGGTGATGCCCGAATCGGCCGTGACCGCCACGGCCAGAAAAGCGGGCGCCTGGAGGTTGGCGACCAGGCGCAACTGCTTCCGCGGCCCTTCCGGATCGCTCGAAAAATTATTGGTTCCCTGGTAGGCCCACCACAGCAGTTGCGCTCCGGTGGCCCCGAAATCGACGGGGCCTTTCGGCGTCGGACGGGTATCGGGCGCGGGATTTGCCGGAGGAGTCGCCATCATGGCTCCGGCCACCATGCGCGCCGCGCGGGGTCCTCCCGCACAGTAATAGCAGATCTGAATCTCCCAACCCGAACCCTTCAATGCAGCCTGGACGATTTCAGCCATGGCGCCCCAGGGACAGATGGGACACGCGCCGCCGAAAATAGGTTTTTTTGCGGCATAGCCCGCTCCCGGTCCGCTCGCTTTTGAGGCGCTCGCGCTTTGCGCGATCGCCAGCCGCAGGCTCCCGGCCAAAACCACGAGAAGTATCGCTATCCCAAGAGCAACTCGCAGGAGTCCTGACCGCATGATGTGGCCTCGTTTCCGTCCGGGATAAAATACGTTTTTTTAGACAAGGTCGACTCGAGCCGAAAGGCACGACAATTATACACAAATCAAACTCGTCGCTGGAGGCAAAGAACGGATGGATGCTTCCATTCCCGCAGGTCAAAAATCGTTCCAGAACGAGCTAACAGCTCGCCGTTTCCGTTCACTTCACGATTCTATTTTGCGGGACCCTGGAGCCGATTGAGCAGGTCGCGCGCGCCGGCGTGGTTGGGATCTGCCGCGAGCACGCGCGAGAGCGCGGCCACGGCCTCTGCATTTTTCCCTTGAGCGGCGAGAGTCCCTCCCAGGTTGAATTGCGCGTCCACGAAATCGGGCTTCAGCCGCAGAGCCTCGGTGCACTGAGTCACCGCTTCGTCGAGGCGCCCCAGTTGCTGCAGAACGGCGCAGAGGTTGCTCCGGATCTCGGAGTCATCGGGGAAGGAGCGCAGGACCTCGCTGAGGTGCACTCTCGATTGCTCGAACTCCTTTCGCAAAGCCAGCAGGGTTCCCATGGCGGCGTGTGCGACAGGGAGGTCCGGCTTGAGCCGCAGCGCCTCGGCGAGATGCGGATAGGATTCGTCGGGCTTCCCCGCCCTCAGCAGTTCGCGTCCCAGGTTGGCATGTGCTTCGGCATAGCCGGGATTGATGGCAACCGCGTCGCGAAAGAGCGAAATCGCTTCGTCGCGTTTCCCTTCGATGGTGTATATCACGCCCAGGTTATTTTGGAAGAGATAGTTTCCCTTCGTGACCGCCAGGGTGTGCTCGAAGAGCGTCCGGCTGTTCTTCCAGTAGCCCGTCTGACGCCACGCCACGATGGCGAAAAGTAGCAGTGCCACGCCGGCCAGAATCGCCGTCACGATCCGCGGGAAACGGCGGCTATCGAGGAAATCAGTCGCGCCCCAGACCAGAGCGAGCGATAAGCCGATCAGCGGAAGATACGCGTAGCGATCAGCCATGGCTTGTTCCCCGACCTGAACAATGCCGATCACCGGCACCAGCATGCCCAAATACCAAAGCCAGCCAACCAGAAGATACGGATACTTCCTTGCCAACAGCAGGGATGTAACGCTGACGGCCACGAGGATCAGCAAGCCTCCCAAAACGCTCTCCACTTGGAGCGCTTCGTATGGATAGTAGGCCGCCAAGTTTTCAGGCCAGAACGCCTTCCCGATGTAGCTCATGTACGCGACAGCTGCGTTGGCTAAACGGGTGGAGAACGGCAGGTGGAGGAGCGACGACACGGTCTTGGATTGCCGCTGGGCGAGAAAGGTGAGGACGCTCGAGAACGCCGCCATCACGATCAATGGCGACTTTTCCCAAAGCAATTGTTTTTCGGCTGACCATGCCGGGGGCCACTCCAGCCGCCTCAACGGCCAGAAGTCCAACAGGAGGAGGACAAACGGGAGCGTCACCAGCATCGGCTTGGACATGAGGCCAAGAGCAAAGGCCAAGGCCATCGGAATGTATCTCCGCGCCGAGCGTGCCTCCGTATATCGAACATAGAGCAGCAGCGTGAGTATCCCGAAAAACGCGCTGAGCACGTCCTTGCGCTCCGAGATCCAAGCCACCGACTCGACGTGAAGGGGATGGAAGGCAAAGATCCCGGCCACCAGCGCGCTTCGCCAAGGTTTCCGCGTCATTCGCACCAGGACCAGAAAGAGCAGCAGCGCGCTGGCCATATGGAAGGCCGCGTTCACCAAGTGATTTGCACCTGCGTTCAATCCGAATAATTGGCAGTCCAGCATCAGGGAGAGCCAAGTGACGGGGTGCCAGTTGGCATAGTAAAAAGTGGTGAAAGCCCAGACCACGCCGGACGCTTTCAACCCAGCCTTGACCGTCGCGTTATCGTAAACGTACTGAGGATCATCGTAGGCGACAAAGCCGTGCCCGTATGTCTGGGCATAGACGGCCAGAGTCGCCAAGCCGATCGCGAGGCAGAAGACAGCTACGGAAAGCTTTGAAGTTGGTGGTAGGTCGGCGCCCGCCGTCGTTCCCGGATGCAGAGAGGATTCCCGAGGTTGGCGCGGACTCGGGGCCGCCGCGCCACGCTTCAGCCGGTCACGAGACTTTGCCGGTGACGGCTTTTGAATCTTCATCTGCCTCAGCGTTCTCGCTACTCAAGAAATCTTGGGATCGGGGCATCACCGGGCCGGTTCCGCCTTTTTCGCTTCCGCGGCGTCGATCTGCGCGAGCAACTCGATATACGCGGGTTCCGTGGCGAGGTAGGCGAATATCTTGTCGTTCAGGGCCTTGCGAATCTCCGGAAATCCCTCTTCCCAGGCCTTGCGCAGATATTGCAGGGTGTTTTCTGTGTCTTTCAAATCGGCGTAGGTCTTGGCCAGATAGAAATTGAAAGCGGCGGCGTTCTTTTCATCGCGCTGCTGCACGATGGTGCCCATGCGTCCCGACCTCTGGAAGACGGTCGGGTCGATTTGCAGAGCATAACGGTAGGCGGTAGTGGCGTAGTCGAAGCGTTCCAGGCCAAAGTAGGCCGTTCCCAGATTGCTGTAGATGACGGCGTCGCCGGGGGTCAGCTTCAGGGCCTTCAAATAATTCAGGATGGCAGCCTTATAGTGCTTTTGCGAGTACTCGACGGCGGCCAGATTATTGATCGCCTGCGCGTATTGCGGTTTGAGCTGGATCGCTTTGCGGTAGCTCTTGATGGCGGACTTGTAATCCTGCAACTGATGGTAGGCAATCCCCAGCTTATTTTGCACCACTGAATTCTTCGGGTCGAGCGCTACAACCTTCCTGTAGAGATCGGCCGCTTCGCTGTAATACTTGCGAGCCATGTAAATATCGGCGCGTTGTTCGAGCGACCGGGGATCGTTTGGCACGGTTTGCGCGCTTTGCATCGGAGCAGCTTCCTGCCAGGAGCGGGCCATCAGGCCGTTTCCGCCAGCGGCCGCAAGCCAAATCAGGCAAATCAATTCTGTATGCTTTGCTCTGTTCATCGCCACGGTCGAACTCTTGGTCCCGTTCATCGTTTTATTCCCCGCGGCGCTCAAAGGCCCGCCTCTGGGAATGCCCCGTATGAGCCGATTCTATCCGCCTGGCGCAGCCATATCAACTACGAATTCACCGAGCATTCCCTTCGAGTAGGAACCGGCATTGCTGCCTGTCCCCGTCCCTCCTGAAAGTCAGCGCCTCTCCCGGTTTCTATAAACTTGACCCTATGGGTTACAATAGAAAGAGTTTAATAAGATTCGTAAACGGGGCGAGCCCCCCAGGGCCATTCCTTCCGCCCGGTGCGTTGGGAGGAGATGGACCGCGTGATTCGTGTGTCCCTGTGATCGCACGGGGATCATCCTCGAATCGGGCCGCACGTCGCCGGCAGGAGACGGCTAACAATACGTAATGTCTGAACTGCTTCGATTGTTGCAGTACGTCAAACCTCACCGGTTTCGATTCTCGGGCGCAGTCCTGATGATGGTGGGGGTGGGCTTTTTTGAGGCCGTCGCGGCTCTGCTCATCGGTCCCATTTTCGACCGGGTCCTCAACCCCAAGGCGCCCGACTCAACCGTGGTCTTATTCACCGTTCCGTACATTCATAAAGCGGTCTATCTCAACCTGCTGGTCCCCTCCTGGATTCATAACGTCTGGACGGTCGTTGCGGTCTTCGTCGTGGGAGTGACGCTGGGCAAGGCGATCTGCGAATACCTGGCTAACTACTTCATCAACTTCGTCGGCCCCTCCGCCATCATGGACCTGCGGAACCAGCTCTACGAGCGGATCATTCACCAGTCGATGAGCTTCTTCCGCAGCAACTCCACCGGCCGGTTGATGTCGACCATCGTAAATGATATTGAAAAGATCCAACTCGCCGTCTCCGAAGTCCTGGCCGATTCTCTGCGTCAGACCTTCACGCTGGTGGCCTTGTTGTGCGTAGTGTTTCTTCTCGACTGGCGGCTGGCCCTTCTCTCGTTCAGCGTCGTACCGCTGGTCATGATTCCTTCGGTCAAGATCGGCAGAAAAATCCGGCACTCCAGCCGCTCCAGCCAGGCCAATCTCGCCGAGATCAGCCAGTTGCTCCAGGAAACCATCAGCGGCAACCGCATCGTGAAAGCCTTCCGGATGGAACACTGGGAGATCGGCCGCTTCAAGAAGGCCGCCCGCAAGCTATTCGACGTCAACTTGAAGTTCGTGCGGGCGCAGGCCATCACTTCTCCATTGATGGAAGTATTGGGCGCCGTCACCGTGGTCTTCCTGCTGCTCTATGCGCGCAACCGTATCCTGCAAAATTTAATGACCACGGGGATGTTCGTCAGTTTCATTTACGCGCTGTTTAAGACCTACGAGCCGGTCAAGCGGCTTTCCGGCATCAACAATTCCTTCCAGCAGGCGATTGGAGCCAGCGCCAAGGTCTTTGAGCTTTTGGAATTGGAGGAAGATGTCCGCGAAAAAGCCGCCGCCGTGGCGCTGCCCCCGTTTTCGCGCTCCATCGTCTTCCACAACGTTTCCTTCTCCTATGACGAACGGAGACCGTTGCTGAAGAACGTTCAGCTCGAAGTGCTCGCGGGCGAGGTCGTAGCCATCGTCGGCCCCAGCGGCGCCGGAAAGAGCACACTCGCGAACCTCATCCCACGCTTCTTCGACGCCAGCGCCGGATGCGTGCTGATCGATGGAATGGATGTGCGAGACCTGACGCTCGACTCGCTCCGCTCGCAGATCAGCATGGTCACGCAGGAGACCATCCTTTTCAACGACACCGTCCGAAACAACATCTGCTATGGCCGCCCCAACGTCTCGGAAATGGAGCTGGAGCGGACCGTGCGCGCGGCAATGGCATACGAATTCATCCACCAGATGCCGCAGGGCTACGAGACCGTCATCGCCGACCGCGGCGAACGGCTGAGCGGAGGCCAGCGCCAGCGCATCGCCATCGCCAGGGCCTTGCTCAAGGATTCGCCGATCCTGATCCTCGACGAGGCTACCTCGGAGCTGGACACCGAGAGCGAGCGTTTGGTGCAGAAGGCGCTTTCGAACCTGATGGTGGGCCGCACGGTTATCGTCATCGCCCACCGGCTCTCCACCGTGCGCCGCGCCGACAAAATCGTGGTGATCGAAGGCGGCATCATCCGCGAGTCGGGCACCCATCACGAGCTGATCCAGAGCGGGGGCATCTATCGCCGGTTGCACGAATTGCAGTTCCCCGATTCCCCGGAGCCCGAGCCGGCCAGACGCGAAGCTTCGGCGGATTTGTAGATGCCGGGTAGGGGCGGGCATTCTGCCAGTCCCCGTTCCTGGAAGCTGTTTCATAACCCGTTTTCACGGGTTGGAAGGGCACGGTTTTAACCGTGCCGAAAGTCATGGAGAAGCAAGCGGCTTCAGCCGCTGAGGGCCTACGACGCATCCCGCCCTGCGGGAGGCTAAAGCCACACCTATTCGGCTCTTTTGCGGCATGGCTGAAGAGTCTGTGTGATAACTTCGATTTTCGTAAGGGCACGGTTTCAACCGTGCCGTAGAAGCAATGCTTGCAATGCGGCTTTAGCCGCTGAGGTACGTCTTCTGGAATTATCACACAGACTCTGAAGCCATGCCCTTACGGCAATCCGAGGAGCCTTTGCAACAGCTTCTAGTAATTGAGAATTGGATTCCCATGTTGACAGAAACAGCTAAGAAATCGCCGGCCGGATCGCAGCCTCGCGTGAAATCCCAACTGCGTTCCATGACCGGGTTCGCCCAAACCGTCCTTCAGGAAGACGGGTGTCTCCTGACCGTGACCATGCGCAGCGTCAACCACCGCACGCTGGACCTGCACCTGAACCTCCCGGAGCAGTTGAGCCGGTTCGAGCCGGTCGTGCGCAAGGAAATATCGGCTCTGAATCCGCGGGGCCATTTGCAACTTCGCGTGACGCTCGAGCGCGGACCCGCCGCCGCTCCGGCAATTGACGAAGCCCTGATCGGACGTTACATCGAGCTTTTCCGCCGCGTGGGCGAACGCCACGGACTGTCGCTGGAAACGTCCATCCAGGCATTGTCGCAACTGCCGGGAGTCGTCGCTTTCAACGGCGCGTCTTCTCAGCAAGAGGTATCGCCCGAACTGGAAGCCACATTTCTGAAAGCATTGAAGGATACGATCCGGGAGTGGGATGCGATGCGAGCCGGAGAGGGAGCGGTTCTGGCGGAGGAGTTGCGCTCGCGCGCGACCGGAATTCAAAGTTCGCTCGAACGGCTGGAACAATTGCGCGTGGAAACGCTTCCCCTGGCTCAGGAAAAATTGCGGGAGCGCTTGCAGGCATGGCTGGGCCAAAGCTCCATTGACTCTTCGCGCCTGGCTCAGGAAGCCGCCATGCTCGCCGAGCATACCGACGTCAGCGAGGAGGTCTTGCGCCTGAAGGCGCACCTGGACCAATTTGTGGGCATGCTCGACGGCAACCCGGAGATCGGCAAGAAACTGGACTTTCTCCTTCAGGAGATCCAGCGGGAGCTGAATACGCTGCTCGCGAAAACCACCGGCCTTGGCGAGCGGGGACTCGGCATGACTCAAACAGCTCTCGAAATCAAGGGTGAGGTCGAAAAGCTCCGCGAGCAGGTGCAGAACGTGCAGTGAACCCGGCGTGACGCGGGACTCGGATTTTCAATGCAAACTGGCGTATTCATCATCTCCGCTCCCTCCGGCTCGGGCAAAACCACGCTGGTCGAGCGCCTGCTCCGCGAGGTTCCCGGACTTTTGTTTTCGGTCTCCTACACCACCCGGCCGCCCAGGGGCCAGGAGCAGAACGGCAAAGCATACTTTTTCGTGACCCGCCAGGAGTTCGAGGACATGATCGAGCGCCATGAACTGCTGGAGTGGGCCGATGTTTTCGGGAACTATTACGGCACATCCCGCCGCTTTCTCGAAGAGGCGCGCCGCCGGGGGCTAGATTTACTTCTGGACATCGATGTCCAGGGCGCCACGCAGGTAAAGGAAAAGATTCCGGAGGCGGTTTCGATTTTCATTTTGCCGCCCTCGCGGGAAATTCTGGAATCGAGATTGCGGAACCGCAGCCAGGACTCCGAGGAAGTCATTCGAAAACGGCTGCGCAACGCGGGACGTGAAATTTACGGCTACGATCGATACAACTACATCTTGATCAACGACCAGTTGGACATCTCAGCCGAGCGTTTGAAGGCGATTGTACAGACGGAACGGCGGCGGCAAGGCTCTATCGCCGCCGGAGCGAGCCAGGAGGCGGACGATTCCGCGCGCCTGCTGGCCGAGAGTTGCCGCAAAGAACGCGTTCAAACGCAGGTCGATCCCATACTGGCCAGCTTCGGAGGATAAGAGTGACGGAACAGGTCGATATCATTGACAGCAAATTTCGTATGATTCTGATTGCGGCCAAGCGCGCCCGGCAACTGCAGGGCGGGGCGAAGCCGATGATCCATACCAACTCGCGCAAGCCTACCCGCATCGCCCTGGATGAAATGCGCGCCGGTTTGGTGAAATGGGAACTGATCCCCATCATAGCCAAGACCACACCGCCTGCGGACGACGAAACGGAAAAGAAGAAGACCAAAAAGTGAGCCATGGACGTGAGCCATGAAAGTAGCACTGGGCGTCAGCGGCGGCATCTCCGCCTATAAAGCGGCCGAACTGGTGCGCGAGCTTCAGCAGCGTGGGCTGGAAGTGCAGGTCATCATGACGGCCCACGCGCAGGAGTTCGTGCGCCCGCTCACCTTCGCCGCGCTCTCCGGGCAAAAGGTGATCACGCGGATGTTCGGCTCCGAGGGGCAGGAGGCCAACGTCGAAAGCGCCATCGAGCATATCGCCGTGGCGCAGTCGATCGACGCTCTGGTCATCGCTCCGGCTACCGCCGATTGCCTGGCAAAGCTTGCGAACGGAATCGCGGACGACTTTCTCACGACAACCTATCTCGCGACAAAGGCTCCCGTCGTCGTGGCTCCGGCCATGAACGTGAACATGTGGGAGCATCCGGCCACGCAAGAAAATCTTGAGCGGCTGCGGCGGCGTGGCGTTTCCATTGTTGAGCCGGATTCCGGCTATCTCGCCTGCGGCATGACCGGCCCCGGAAGGCTTGCGGCGGTCGAGGCCATTGCCGCGCGTGTCCTCGAAGTGCTGGGAATCCGTCAGGACTTGAAGCAAGAGGTTGTGCTGGTGACAGCCGGGCCAACGCGCGAGGAGATCGATCCGGTCCGTTTCATCAGCAACCGCTCCAGCGGCAAGATGGGATACGCCGTTGCGGAGGCTGCCCGGCGGCGTGGCGCGCGGACGCTGCTCGTCAGCGGGCCAACTGCATTGCAACCGCCCAACGGAGTCGAAACCATCCCGGTGACAACCGTAGCCGAGATGCGCGCCGCCGTGCTGGAGCGGCTGCCCGAGGCCACCATCGTCGTAAAAGCCGCGGCCCCGGCGGATTATCGTCCCCGCAAGCGCGCTTCCCAGAAGATCCGCAAGGGCACGGATGAACTTTCGCTTTCGCTTGAACCGACCGAAGACATTTTGGCGGAGATCGCTCGCGACAAGAAAAGCCAGAACGGAAACCGCATTCTGGTGGGCTTTGCCGCCGAGACCGAAAACGTCGTCGCAAGCGCCCGGTCGAAACTCGAAAAAAAATATCTCGACTTCGTGGTCGCGAACGACGTTAGCCAGAACGGCATTGGCTTTGATTCCGATTACAACGCCGTCACGATTGTCGGACACAACGGGCTGGAGCGAAAACTCGAACGAATGACCAAGCTCGAAGTCGCCAACGAAATCCTCGACGAAGTCGTCAAACACCGCGCCAGTCGCAACTCATAACCTTGTAATTCATATGATCTCCCGCGAACTCGCAGGCTGGCTGAGATATTACCGGGACTTGGGCTTCACGCATTTGTACCGGCGCGACCCTCCGGCAGGGAGCAGAAGGGATAATCCGCAGATGACACAGAAAACGGAATCCGAGCCGCGACCGAGAGGGAGCGGTTCCGCACCATCCGCGAATTCGGCGCAATCTGCGGCTGCCGTTCCTCCGCCGGTGGACCTGTTCGCCGCCGTTGCACCTCGCGAAACGTTGGACGCCATCCGCGAGGACCTGGGCGACTGCCGCCGCTGCAAGCTCTGGAAGGGCCGGAAGACGATTGTCTTTGGCTCTGGAAATCCCAAGGCCGAGATCGTTTTTGTAGGCGAAGGGCCGGGCGCCGACGAAGATGCGCAAGGATTGCCGTTTGTCGGCCGCGCCGGGCAGCTCCTGACCGAGATGATCGAAAAAGGGATGAAGATTCCCCGCCCCGACGTTTACATCTGCAACATCGTCAAGTGCCGTCCGCCCGAGAACCGCAAGCCGGAAAAAGATGAAGTAGCCGCCTGCCGCCAGTTCGTGGAGCGCCAGCTCGACTCCATCCGCCCGCGAGTGATCTGCGCGCTCGGCGCCACCGCCGCCGAGACCTTGCTTGACACCCGCCAGTCCATGGGCAAGCTGCGCGGCCAGTGGTTCCAGTTCCACGGCTTCCCGCTCATGGTTACGTATCATCCCGCCTTCCTGTTGCGCGATCCCACCAAGAAACGCGACACATGGGAAGACCTGAAGATGATCTTGGCTCGTCTCCAATCAGAGCCGCGACCGTGAGGGAGCGGTGGTTAACCGTCCTTAGTTCCCAGTTGTGATATTCTGGGAATCGCTCCGAACAAAACAAGGAGGTCCAGGTGAAAAGCTACATTTTTCATGCGAGTCTCCAGCAGGAAGAAGACGGGCGCTGGAGCGCCTGGATTCAAGCGTTGCCGGGATGCGCCACGTTGGGGTACACCAAGGAAGAAGCTCTGGAAGCTCTGAAAGACGCAACCGAGCTTTATGTTCAGGACATGATGGAAGCAGGAGGAAAATTTCCTAAGGAAGGTGTCGAGGTGTCGGAAGCCCCTGTCGTGGCGGTTAATTTTTGATCCCTCCCTCCCTCATCGAACGCGTCCGCAACCTGCCCGTCCGCAAAATCATCCGCGCTCTGGAACGAGATGGTTTCGCATACCAAAGGAAGAAAGGGGCGGGACGGTTGTATCGCCACCCCGACTGTCGCCGGACGGTCGTTCACTACCACCACGGGAGCGATACCCTCCCCATCGGAACGCTCCGCAGTGTGTTAGAGGCAACGTGCTGGACCGAAGAAGACTTGAAGCGATTGACGCTCCTTTAACCCCGCTTTGGTTGAATGAAATCGGAGGTGTCGTATGAAACGTCTAGTGTTCGCGTTTGTTGGCGTTGGCTTGGCACTTCTAGGGTCTACTACGGTGTTCGGACAGTTCGATTACAAAAATGCTGTCCCGCTGTATTCGCCGGTTTTGATTGCCGGTGGTGGTTTCACGACGGTTGTCACTGTGACCAACCTCAAGAACGAAGAAGCGCAGGTTAACCTTTTTTTCAAAAGCCAGACTGGCTATCCACTTGAAGGAACGTTCCAGGATGGATCGCTGATCGCAGTGGGGTCGCAGTATATTCCGATTATGCCGGGAAATTCTTCCCGTCAGTTTACTTTCAGTTTGGGAGGCGATCAGGTCATTGGGTATTTTTACGATTTAATACCCAAAACTCCAACTGGTGAGGACTCACTGACGGTGTCTCTGCAGATTGATTTTGCTCCAACTGGAAGTGTGACAGGGCAAGCAACGATTTTTCCGACCAAGCCAGTCGTAGGCCTTGGATTTTACGCTGAATCCTCTAGTGGTCAAGATAAGGACACACGGGAGACAGTGTTAGCCGTAATAAATCCGGGTGCTGTTCCAGCTAAAGTAACAATCACCCTTAAGGATGCGTTAGGGAAAGATGTTGGCTCGTGCCAACCCTTCACGATTCAGCCTTACAGTCAAATCTTTGATTACGTAAAAAGCTTGTGCCAACTCCCAAATCCGTACAGGGGGTTGGTAAAGGTGGTTTCAACAGTGCCTGTTGTAGGTACGGCCTTGCAAACGACGATCTCAGTTGGCGGAGTGTTAAGTTTTTCCGTGGCCGCGACGGACCCACTCCCATAAAATTAGTGCGGATTTTTGTCCCACACAGAAGACATTTTGCTCGTTTGGGTACATGCCGGAAGCAAGATGCCTTCTGGCATTAGTTCCCGGTTTTGCTATTCTGGGAACTCCTATGCCCCACTATTGCGAAGTCGCCCTCCCCGTTCCACTCGACAAACCTTTCACCTATTCCGTCCCAGATTCGATGGAACTCGAAGCCGGGATGCGGGTGATCGTTCCATTTGGGAAGAGGAAGCTGTTGGGCGTGGTCCTTCGCTGCGGCTTCGATTCTACGGACGTGGAAGTGTCCTCGATCAAATCAGTGCAGGAAGTAATCGACGACGAACCAGCGCTCACGGGTGAGTTGCTACGGCTCGGGAAGTGGCTCGCGGACTACTATCTCGCGCCCTCCGGCGACGTTCTGGTCGCGATGCTTCCCCCGAACGCTTCTGTCCGTAGCAGAACGAAAGTGGTGCTAACCGCAGAGGGAGAGAAGGCGCGCCTCATTCCCGAGGACCTCTCGCCGGAAGAACAAGCGTTATTACTCCGCATCGCCAAGCGTAAAGGCATCCGGCGAGAGACCCTGCGCGATCAGTCGGAGCTGGTGCGGCGGCTACGGCGGCGCGGGTTGGTCTCGATCGAGCGCGAGATGGAAGGGCGCGGGGAAGGACCAACGACGGAACAGACCGAAACGAATCCGCAAGCGTCGCCGACAGGAATCGCGAGGCATGAGTTGGACCCGCAGCAGTCGGCTGTGCTCGCCGCCATCCAGCAGAAGATGGAGGCCGGAAAGTTCGGAGTGATGCTGCTGCACGGCGTCACGGGCAGCGGCAAGACCGAGGTCTATCTCCGCGCGATCGAATTATCATTGGCGAAGAACCGCTCGGCCCTGATGCTGGTTCCCGAGATCGCGCTGACGCCGGCAATGGCGGGACTTTTCGACGAACGCTTCGGCTCCCGCGTTGCCGTGCTGCACAGCGGCATGAGCGACGCCGAGCGCGAAGCTCAGTGGCGGCACGTCCGGCGAGGCGCTTCGGACATAGTGCTCGGCACCCGCTCGGCGGTCTTCGCTCCGCTCGACCGGCCCGGCCTCGTCATCGTCGACGAAGAGCACGACTGGAGTTACAAACAGGACGAAACGCCCCGCTACAACGGGCGCGACATGGCCATCCTGCGGGCGCGCGAGGCAGGCGCCATCGCCATTCTCGGCTCCGCGACGCCCTCCATTGAGACGCGCTACAGCGCCGAGACGGGAAAGTATCAGTTGCTGGAACTCGAACAGCGGGTGCAGGAACGGCCATTGCCCCAGACCGAGATCGTGGACCTGCGCCAGGAGTTCGCCGAGACGGGACGCAAGACGTTCCTCTCGCGGCGGCTCGAGGAAGAGATTGCCAAGCGCCTGCAACAGCATGAGCAGAACCTCATCCTGATCAACCGCCGCGGCTACTCCGCTTTTGTTTTGTGCCGCACCTGCGGGCAGTCGATCCAGTGTCCCAATTGCAGCATCGCGCTGGCGCATCACAAACGGATGGGGCGCTTGATGTGCCACTACTGTGGACACTCCAGCCCCGTGCCGAAGTTCTGCCCGCAGTGCGCCAGCGAATATCTTTACTTCGTGGGAGAAGGCTCGGAGCAGATCGAAGACGCCCTGCACCGGCGATTCCCCGAGGCCCGCATCGGCCGGCTCGACCGCGACGCGGCCAGCGGACGCGGACGCGCCGATGCGATTCTAGCAGCCTTCCGGAATCATGAGCTGGACATTCTGGTGGGAACTCAGATGATCGCCAAAGGACACGATATTCATCGCGTAACGCTGGTCGGCGTGATTACAGCCGACATCGGACTCGCGCGGCCCGACTTCCGCTCCGCCGAGCGCACCTTCCAGTTGCTTACCCAGGTATCCGGACGCGCCGGACGCGGACAACTGCCCGGCGAGGTCATCATCCAAACTTATTTCCCGGACCACTACGCCATCCGCTCGGCCGCCGCGCAGGACTACGGCATGTTCTACCGGAAAGAGATCGAGTTCCGCAAAGCGATGCACTATCCGCCGTTCACGGTGCTCGCAAACGTAGTGGTCCGAAACCCCAACGCCGAGACGGCGCTCAAACTCACGGGACGCTTGGGACGTCATTTGGAGCAGCAGCAGCAACCGGGTATAAAGATACTCGGCCCCGCCGCCGCGCCAATCTATCGCTTGAAGAAGGATTATCGCTATCACTTTCTGATCAAGGCTTCGCGGCACGCGATCCTGCATAGGGTGCTGGTCTCCTGCCGCGACTTCGCCCGTAGCGAGAATTTCCCCGCCACGGCCGTCATCATCGACGTGGACCCGCAGTCGTTTAGTTGATGGAGAATGGCCCTAAGTACCAGGAAAAATCAGGCGGCGGGTGGAATGTTGAGACGCTTTTCGACCTCATGCAGACGGGGTTCACACGCCCCCAACCGTTTCTGTATTGCGGAATGAGAGCGTTCCAAATCCGTGAAGTGCTTCTGAAGTGATCCGAAATAAGTTTCCATGGCTCTTAGAATCCGGATCTCACTGCGCTGAAGCTCCTCACGAAAAGACGCTACAAACTCCACGTTCAATTTGACCAAGTCTTGGCCAATCGGCAACTTCGTGCGGTTGTCATTCACAGATGATTCCTATACTGCTCGATTACAAACTCGGAGTCACGTCGGAATTGGCTGCGTCTACTGCAAGACCTGCAACTCTTTGCCGGGTTTGAAGCGGACGGCTTTACCGGGAGGGATGGCGACTTCGGCGCCGGTGCGGGGATTGCGTCCCACGCCAGTTTTGCGGGGCTTGACGTTGAAGACGCCGAACCCGCGCAACTCGATCCGGTCACCGTTTTCGAGAGATTTCTTCATGGCCTCGAAGACCGTCTCGACGGCCTGTTCGGCCTTGGTCTTCGTGATTCCGGTTCGGTTCACCACCTCGTTGATGATGTCGAGCTTTATCACCGGATGTCTCCTCTCCTTGGGTCGGATGGGCTGCTTTCACTGGTGCGAACGCCGAAAGTCAATGTTAGACAATGGCTTGCGCCGTGTCAAGCCCGGCGAGCCAACACTCCCGTTGAGGACGCTCCGAAGCTATCCAAAAACCGGCATGCCGCAGACCGCTTTGCCGATGAATTCGTAGAGTGCATCGGAGACGGGCGCCATCACGGTGGCCGCGCGGCTGTCGCGGAAAAAGCGCTCGACGCCGACATCCTTGCGGAATGCCGCGCCGCCGCAGACGCGCATGGCCAAGTCGGTTACTTCGAGCGAAGTCTCCGAGCCGACGACTTTCGACTCCAGCACGCGCAGCATGGCATCGGCGCGCCCTTGCTCGATCGCATCCAGCGCGTCCAGGAGGAATCCTTTCACGAGGTCCGTCTTCACCTGCATTTTCGCGATGTGCCCGCGGACTTGTGGCAGACTGGCGATCTTCGATCCGTCGTAGGAATATTGCGCATGCGTGACGTGATCGACGGCGCGGGCGAGCGCTCCCCGCATCATGCCCAACGAAACGGCGCAATTCTGGAGGCTGAAGTATGGCATCACGACCTGCATCATTACGTCGAAGCCTTTGCCGTCCTCTCCCAGGCGATTCGATTCGGGGATCAGCACGTCCTTCGCCGCGATCGGAGCGGAGCAATTCCCGCGCAATCCAAGACCGTCGAAGGGTCTTGCGATCGTGAGTCCCTCGGCGTTCGAGGGCACGGCCCAGATGGTGCTGAGGCCTTCGGCCGTCGCCGGCTTGCTCGACCAGACATAGAGGTCGCAATTGCCCGCCGCAGTGATGAGCTGCTTCGTGGCGTTGAGCCGGATGCCGTCCGCATTCTTCGTTGCGCTGCTGACCGGAATCCAGAAGTGGCTCCGGGAGCCGGACTCGGAGAACGCCAGCGTCCCGAGCTTCCCGCCCTGCGCTATGGAGCGCCTCATCGCTTCGGTCCCGTGCTGTTCGATCACGGCCGTTGCTGCGTAATGCATCATGACGATCATGGCCGTGGACGGGCACTCACGCGCGATGCGATCGGCCACGGCAACGGCGGTGCGCAGCCCTTGCCCCGGTCCTCCCACCTCCTGCGCGCTGATCAGCCCCAGCAGGCCCGCCTGGCGCAGCGCCTCGATATTTTCCTTTGGAAACCGGCCCTCTTTGTCGGTGGTCGCGGCCGACGGCCCGATCAAGTCTTGTGCGATCCGATCCACCGCCGCCAGCAGTTTCAATCCTTCGTCATTCAGCTTCCATTCATTCTCCATGGAACGTCTCTCCCCCTTCATCGATGCGACAAAGATTGTAGGCCAATCCCGCCGGTTCAACAATGCCGTCCCGAGGATTGTGAAAAAACACCGGGAAAATACTCGACAATATGCCCTGGAGTGAATTTCGAATCCGAATTTGGAACTAAGCAGATTACAATGGAGAAAAGGAATTATCAAAAAGGGGGTCTATGAACCGACGTCATTTTCTGCAAACGGCCGGCATCGTGTCGGCGGGTTTCGCGTTCCCGGAGGTGGGGCGACTATTTGCTGCGGGAACAACCTATGGCGATTGGCGCACGTTCGAAGTAACAACGCGCATTGAAGTCTTGAAACCTTCCGGGGTGACACGCATCTGGGCGCCGGGGGCGCTTATCACGGAAACCCCCTTCCAGAAAACGCTCGCGAACACATTCCAGGCCGCGGGCGGTAGCGCGAAGGCTACACAGAACAAGACCGATGGGATGGAAATTATCTCCGCGGAATTTCCGGCTGGAGTGAAGCCGGTGCTGATCGTCACCAGCCGAGTGCAGACCCGGGATCTAGCCGTGGACATCGCGGGGAAGGGAGCGGCGGCGAAGAAGAACAAGACAGAGCTGGACTATTGCCTGCGGCCGACCAAGCTCCTGCCCACCGACGGTATCGTGAAACAGACCGCGATAGAGATCACTAAAAGCGCCAAGACCGATGTCGACAAGGCGCGAGCGATCTACGAGTGGATCGTTGAAAATACGGAGCGAAATCCGAAGACGCCTGGGTGCGGCCTGGGCGACATCCGGTTCATGCTGGAGACCAAGGACCTGACCGGCAAATGCGCCGATCTCAACGCGCTTTATGTTGGCCTGGCGCGCTCGGTCGGCGTGCCGGCGCGCGACGTGTATGGCATCCGCGTCGCCAGTTCCAAGCTCGGTTACAAGAGCCTGGGCACTGCCACCGGGAGCGTCACCAAGGCGCAACATTGCCGCGCGGAGGTGTTCCTCAACGCCTACGGATGGGTCCCGGTCGATCCCGCCGACGTGCGGAAAGTGATGCTCGAGGAACCGCCCGGAAACCGCCCTATTAACGACGATATGGTGAAAAAGGCCCGCGCGCGCCTTTTCGGGTCCTGGGAGATGAACTGGATGGCGTTCAACACGGCGCACGACGTCGCACTGCCCGGATCGAGCGGCCCGCCGGTCGGTTACCTGATGTATCCGCAAGCGGAAACCGCCAACGGCCGTCTCGATCAATTCGATCCGGACAACTTCAAGTACGAGATCACCGCGAAGGAGAGCGCGCCTGCAATGGGCTGACGCCCGTTGTGCCGCGTCCCATTTGGCGCCTCTGTAGTGGGCGCGGCACCTTCCTTCCAGACTGTTTTCCCGGTCTTGTCTTCTGCGCCGGAATCGGCGCGGGAGCCGCCAAGCGCGGGTCCGGTTTCCGTTTGCTCTTTTCGATGAACTCCGGAGGGAGAGTGGTTGTCCAATTCTCCCAGTTGAGACCCACCCCCGTTGTGCTACCCTATTAGAGCTTTTTCACAATTGGTGTAGACCATACCAAGTGGCTGTCATCCCGAGCAAAGCGAGGGATCTGCACTTCCTTCGTCGCTCTATCGCAGTAAATCGTGGTCTACACCAATACGAGAAATGCTCTAGCTTCTTGAACGAGCGTCCAAAGCGGCCGGACCGCCACGGCCGCAAATCGCGTTTCATCGCAACTCGACCGGGATATTCCGATGCATGCATTCACATCCGCCGTCATCTTAATCTACGCCGCGATTCTGGTTGCCGGAGGCGTAATCGGGTGGCGCGTGTCGGGCAGCCGCATCTCGCTCACCTCGAGCCTCATCAGCGCGTTTCTATTGACCGTGGCCTACCGCATCACGCTGTCCTCGCCTTTGGGAGGATACGCCCTGGCGGCCTTCGTCTCCGTCGCGCTCGAGGCCGTTTTCGCCCTGCGCCTCAGCAAGACTAAAAAATTCATGCCTTCCGGAATGATGCTGATCCTCAGCGGAGTGGTCACGGTGATTCTAGCCTGGAGCATCTTCCAAGCTTGGGTAAAGTGATCCGACCCGCAAATCAGAGCCGCGACCGTGAGGGAGCGGTGGCGGTTGCGAGCGGTCCCGATTATGGAACCCTCAGCCCCTCGGCCTTGGCCAGCTTTCCCTGGTTGCGGTCGAATGTGTAAAAAACTTCCGCTAGCAACTCCAGAGCGGAAGCAACATGAAGTACGTCCAAAGTGCGAGTCCCCAGTTGAGACGTGCGCTTGCGGGCGATCCATTTGGCCCGCTCATATACCGCGGTGGCCAATGGTTTCAGCAGGAAGACACCATCCTGAATATCTTTTCTAACCCAAGCGCGAGCCAATTTGGCCTCGCTGACTCCAATCTCTTTGCGAAACAGTCGCAACGATATCGCGTTCGTTAGCTCCAGCTCACCGAGCGAACTAAGGAGAATGGGCAGTTTGGCGTGTTTCATTCGCGCGGCGGCTTGGGCGGAGTTGGCGTCCGCGACGTAAAGCGAGACGAGAAAGCTCGTATCCGCATATTCGCTCAATACCGGCCTCGCTCGCGAGAGATCAGTTCCGCTCCGCTCACCTTCAGCGTCTTGTCGCCGTATATCTTCTTCAAGCGTGCCAGGAAGTCCGGGCACCGGGAAGGAATCGCGGGTTTCGCCGGCAACAGCCGGGCAATCACGCGCTTTCGCTTAGTGATTTGAATTTCTTTCCCTTCGCTTAGAAGCTCTTCGACCACTGAAAACCGATAGCGCAGGTCCCGCACCGTGGCTCTTTTCATGTGATACATTATAGCATCACTTAAGTTTCAAGAAAAGTCTCTCATGGTATCAGAGTGGTAGCCACGGCACGCCCTTTGTGCCGTGGGCACGTTCCGTCGCCGTTCCGAACCCGCCCCCTTTACCTCACCACCGCATACTGCACCACGAACAGCACCGCAAACAAATAGATCATCCAATGGCATTCCTTCCATCGCCCCGTGAGGACCTTGATCGACGCATAGCTCGCGAGTCCCGCCGCAATTCCAGCCGAGATCGAAAACGCAAACGGGATAGTCACCGCGGTGAGGAATGCCGGGATGTACTCGGTGGGATCGTCCCATTCCAGCCGCCGCACCACACGGAGCATCATGGACCCCACGATGATCAGCGCCGGGGCCAGGATCGGATAGCGCAGAATCGCATTCCCGCCGGCGTCGCGCCCCGCCTCCATGCCGCCTCCGACGAGCGATGCCAGCGGGCTGAAGAACATCGCCGCGAGCAACAGAAATCCCGTGACCATGTTGGCCAGTCCGGTCCGCGCTCCCTCCGAGACGCCCGCCGCCGACTCGACGTAACACACCACGGTCGAAGTCCCCAGGCACGCTCCAGCGGCGGTTCCTGCGGCGCTTGAAAACAGCGCGCGCCCGGCTCGGGGGAGTTGCCCGCCTCGCGTAAGCTCCGCCTGCTGCCCCACGGCCACCAGCGTCCCGATGCTGTCGAAGAGCGCCAGCAAAAACAGCGTGAAGACCGCCGCCGCGAGCGTCGCCGGCGGATGGCCGAACAGTCCTCGCACGTCGAGCTTCAGAAACGTTCCCGAGAGGTCGAGATCGGCGGAAAAAATCCCCCGGTAGGCAACCATGCGGAACGCAAGCGCCATCGCCGTCGAGCCGAGGATTCCCAGCAGTATCGCCCCCGGCACGCGCCGCGCCACCAGCACCGCCGTCAGCAGCAACCCCGCCAGGGTTAAGAGCGTCACCGGATGACGCAATTCCCCCAACTGCACCAGCGTCGCCGGATGCAGCCTGACAAGGTTGCCGTATTCAAACCCGATCAGCGTGATGAATAACCCGATCCCCGTGGCGATGCCGTTTTTGAGCGACTCCGGAATGACATTCACCAGGCGCCCCAGCGTTCCCGTGGCGGAGAGCAGCATATAAAGAACACCCGCCAGAAACGTCGCCCCCAGCGCCTCCTGCCACGTCAATCCAAATCCCAACGGACGCGCCGCGCAAAGCGTATATACAAAAAAGAAATTCTCGCCCATGCCCGGCGCCAGCGCCACCGGATAGTTCGCCACGAGACCCATCAGAATCGTCGCGCCCGCCGCCGACAAGCACGTTGCGACCAGAACGGCGTGGAAGTCCATGCCCGCCTGCGACAGCACGCTCGGCTGCACAAACACAATGTAGGAAAGAGCCGCGAAGGTGGTCGCTCCGCCCCAAAGATCGCGCGCGATGGAGCGGCTGCCCGGCGAGGGAAACAATTTTTCGAGACGCAGTTGCAAGGTGGGGAAGAAGGACATAACACGAGGCTTTATAGCATTTTTCCAATTGCTGTAGACTGCAACCGGAGCCCCGGAGGGGCGGCAGATAGTAGCCCAGGGCGTGAGCCCTGGGAAGGGAAGCCGTCGAAGAAGACCAGCCCCGGAGGGGCGACAGAAATCCGCGCGAAATGTCTTTCGCCCCATCTGGGGCTGGCCGGCTGCTTACGCTGACCCACCCACGGCTTGCGCCGTGGGCTATTCTCTGCCGCCCCTGCCGGGGCTTCCGACGACTACTCTTTGGTTGGCCTATAGCATTTCGAGAAATGCGTTAAAATGAAATTCCAAATCCCAAACCCCAAACTCCAAAAGGTTTTGTGGCAATTGGACCTTAGGGTTTGGTATTTGTCTGGGATTTGGTGCTTGGGATTTGGAATTTGCATCCTCTGCGCTCCTCTGCGTCCTCCGCGGTCAATCTTGTTTGGACCCGCTACGGCCGCGCCGAGGATGTCTGTGCTTCCGCTTGCGCGTCTTGCGCCTTCCGGACGCGGTCGATGGCGGCCCGCACGGCTTCCACTTTCGGAGAATCCGGATGAATCCGAAGGAACTCCTCGAGCTGCCGCACGGCTCGCTCACCATCCGCCAGACGCAGATAGATCTGCGCCAGCGAAATTTGCGGATAGGTAAAATGGGCCGGGTCCTGTTGCTCGGTGGCCTGGAAATACTCGATAGCGGTAACGTACTCGCCCAGGGCCAGGTAGCTCAACCCGAGCTGCGCGTTGGCCAGCGGATCCTTGGGCCGCGCGTTCTGGGCGTGCCGGTTGATCTCCATCGCCTCGCGGTCCCGCCCCAGCGCCAGCAGCGCCCCGCCCAGATTCACCAGCGCCTCGAACGACTGCGGGTCCTGCTGCAGCGCTTCGCGGAAGCAGTCTTCCGCCTTCGAGTATTCCTTCCGGCTGAAATAGATTGTTCCCAGATGATTGCGGGCCTCGGCAAAGCGGGGGGAAAGCTCTATGGCCTTTTCCAGATGGCGGATGGCACCGTCGGCGTCGTTGTGCTGGAGCCTCCCGATGGCCCGATCGTATTCGCCCCGCGCCTGCCGTGAAATCCCGAGCTGGCGCACCGAAACGAGGCTCTCGGCCTGCTCGCTAGTCCGAGCGCGCAAGCTCTGCTCGTCGAACGAAAACTTTTTCCGGACCTTTCCCTTGCCGTCGGCAAAGCTTTTCGTCACGTCCACGGTTTGTATGATCCAGCCGCGGGCGGGAACATGGATTGCCAGGGAATAGCTGCCCGGTTTCAGATTGCGGAAATGGAATTCGCCTCGGGGATTGGCCCAGCTCCGTCCGCTAAACGGCGAATCCACGCCGTGCAACTGGATCTGCAGCGGGCGCCGCGGCGAAGTCGTATGCGGAGGGAGCGTCACCTCGCCGTCCAAGTCCAAAAGCTCCTGGCCGGATTTCGCCGCCCACGCCGGCAATGCTGTCAGCACCATCAAGGCGGCCAACGAAGCTAAGACCGGGACCAAAACCGCCAGCCATTGTCGGGCCGGAATTTTGCGATTACTCCGGGTCCGTTCACTCGGAGTCAAATTCCCAGATCGCCAACGTGCGGTAATTCTTGCGATGATAACAGCCATAGCGCCCCGCCCGGAAACGACACCTCACAGGGTAAATTACCGGAGACAGAGTCTCCCGCTATCTTGGATTTTATCACCGCCCGAAGGAAAACCACTTGCGTTCTTTGATGTCCATCACGACAGGCTGCCACGGCAGCATGCGGCCTTCGATGACGGCACGCGGGTTCTCTTCCGACAGCGCCGCGGCCGTCTCTTCTCCCCGCTCGTCGGCGATGACTTGGCGAGCTGCGGAGAGTAACAGGGGCCGGTGCTTGGTATCGTGAGCATCGCTGGCGATGAAGTGGACCATCTCATGCTTCAGCAGCGACAGGGAAAACTTTAATGCATGTTTTCCGAACCGTCCCAGAAACGATCCCGCCGTCACCTGCACGTAACAACCCGCTCCAATCCACTTGTGTATTTGACTCAGATTATTCGACAATAGCGGGTTCCGCTCCGGGTGCGTGATGATCGGCACCAGGTTCCGGTCGAGCAGATCGGAAAAAACTCGGTCGATGTTGGGAGGCACACCGACGTCGGCAAACTCCACCAAAAGGTACTGTAAACCATTGATTGTGTATTGGGTTGCGTTCTTGCGAACATCCTCCAGATTTTCATAGCTGAGATGGAAATCACAGCCCAGCAGGAGCTGCGGCGAGTCGCCAATGGCCTTTTGCAGCTCATCGCGTTTGCGGCGGTTCAGCTCGGCATCGAACTTAAACTCATGGTTCGAATGAGGCGTGGCCACCACGTGGGTAATGCCGTCGGCGGCGGCCATTCGAGCCATCTCAATCGAGACCGACTCCTCGCGCGCACCGTCGTCCAGTGAAGGCAAAATATGGCAATGAATATCCACCATGGTTTGATTAATAGAATAATTGGCCTCGACTTCCCTGTCAACCAGCCGAGCCCCTGAACAGCAAGAAAATTGCAATCTCCGGATCGCGTTGGACCGATTTAATTAACAGCCGCCGAATTCTGTCTAATAAATAAATTTCTTGTGGCAATCCGAAAGGACATGGCTTCAGCCGTGCCGCTAGGAAGCCACAAAAACAAGGGCTTCAGCCCCCAAGGTATGTCTTTCCTGTTTGACCACGCCGCTTTTCACCTCCTTGATTCAGATCGCCGTCAAATTCTCCCTGATTATTGCGGCCCAAAAAGGGTAGAATACTAATTAGGAAACTTGATATAGTAGCTGCCTATGCCGCCGTGGATCGGACCAGGGCACGCTGGGCGTTATTAGTGTCCGGCAATACGCTGGACGGGCGGGCGGATTCAGCAAGCAGCATTGTCAGGCAGCGGAGGGGCATGAACGCAGCCGCAAAGCCGAGGATCATTCTGGAAGATCTCCGCGTTTACTGCCAGAATTCGGAGACGGGCGCCCTTGTGTCTAACTACTGTCCGCAGTGGGAAGTGCTTCCACTGCCGGCCAACTTCACCGCCCAGGAAACCGATTCCGGCGTTGTTATTGGAGAAAGTCCAGCGGTTTTTACGCCGGGTGTCCGCAATGCAATCGCCGCCAATCGGATCCGGCTGATCTTCATATTGCCGGCGGGGGCTACTGTGCCGCCGGCCGCCGCCGGTATCCCCATTTTCACCTTTTTGGCGAAGCCGCTCCAGCCCATAATTGTCGAAAGCACCATCCGGGCCGCCTCCGAGAATCTCCGACTGGCTCGCAATCAGTCTGCGCTGGAACGCGTAATCGAAAGAGCCCGCGGCGAAATCGACGAGCTGAACGAGATCGGCATTGCTCTTTCCACCCAGCCCGACACCCAGTCACTGCTCGATATGATTCTCCGCAAGAGCCGTGAGATTACCGTCAGCGACGCCGGCTCGCTCTACCTCGTGGAGGAGGCGGAAAATGGGGGCGAGAAGCGCCTCAGCTTCAAACTGACTCAGAACGACAGCTTAAGGGTGGATTTCTCGGCGTTTACTCTGCCGATCAACGTCTCCACGGTTGCCGGTTATGTCGCGCTGACGGGGGAAACCATCCACCTGGAAGACGCTTATCAAATCCCCGCTGCCCTTCCCTGCCGGTTCAATCGAAAATTCGATCAGGAAAGCGGCTATCGCACCAAGTCCATGCTGGTGGTGCCGATGAAGAATCCCCAGGGCGAGATTCTGGGGGTGGTGCAGCTCATCAATTGCAAGCGCGATCCTCGCGCGACCGTCAACGCCAAATCGGCCGACGCCGTTGTCATCCCTTATCCGGAATCCCGCCGCAGCCTGGTCAGTTCGCTTGCCAGCCAGGCGGCCGTCGCCATTGAAAACAGCCGGCTCTATGAGAGCATTCAGACGCTGTTCGAAGGTTTCGTGAAGGCTTCCGTCACCGCCATCGAGGCCCGCGACCCCACCACCTCCGGCCATTCCTTCCGCGTCGCCGACCTGACCGTGAGCCTGGCCGAGGCCGTCGATCGCTGCGATGCAGCGCCGTTCCGTGACGTCACCTTCAACCGCGCGGAGATGAAGGAGATCCGTTACGCCTCGCTGCTCCACGATTTCGGCAAGGTCGGTGTCCGCGAAGAGGTGCTGGTCAAGGCCAAGAAACTTTATCCCCAGCAGCTCGAAGTCGTCCGCCAGCGCTTTGACTTCGTTCGCAAGGAGGTCCAGCACCAATACACCGAGCGCAAACTCAGTTACATCCTGGAAAAGGGCCGTGACGAGTTCTTAGCCCGGCAGGAAGAGTTCGACCGCGAGTTGGCCGACCGGCTGCACACCCTCGACGATTATTTGAAGTTCGTCCTGCAATGCAACGAACCGACGGTTCTGCCGGAGGGAAATTTTCAGCGCCTCCTCGATCTCGCCACCTTCAGCTACAAAGACTGGGATGGCGACGAGCGCGCCCTCATCACCAATCAAGAGGTCGGCCTGCTCTCCATCCCCAAAGGCAGTCTCGATGAAAAAGAGCGGCTCCAGATCGAGTCGCACGTCGTGCATACCTTCAACTTTCTGAGCCAGATTCCCTGGACCAAGGAGATCAGGAACATCCCCCTCATCGCCCGCGCCCACCACGAGAAACTCAACGGTACCGGCTATCCTTTCAAGCTCAACGCCCCCGAGATTCCGGTCCAGTCCCGCATGATGACCGTTTCCGACATCTACGACGCCCTCTCCGCCTCCGACCGCCCCTACAAAAAGGCTGTACCCAGGGACAAGGCGCTCGACATCCTCAAGATGGAAGCCAACGCGAAGCTGATTGACACCGACGTCTTCCAAGTTTTTCTCGACGCTGAAATTTACAAGAGAACCGAGAGCTGGAAGCACCCCTATTCCAACTCGTGAGGTTTCTTCCGCCGCTCCGTCTCGCTTCGACGAGTTCGTTCAAAATAATCTTGAGTTTGCGAAAAAACTTATGCGGCGGTGATTCTGATACCGCAGAGCGGGAGAAGAACCTGGAAAATTATGAGGCTGTCATTCTGAGCGTAGCGAAGAACCTGCTTTTCCCCACGATCCCGAATTCTTGCTTCTTCCAACGCCTACCCCGGAACCGATCTACGCCAGCGCGGCCACTCCCGCCCGCGCCACTTCTTCGTCCTGCGCCTCGGTCCCCGCGCTGATCCCAACGCCTCCCACCACGGTTCCTTCCCACACGATCGGCAGTCCGCCCCGCACGCAGGTCAGGTTCCCATTGCTTGCCAGCGGCATCCCCAGCGAGAGCAGCACGCTCACTTCGCCGGCGTTCGGCAGCGGCCCCGTCGCAGCCCGCCGCATCGCCGCCGACCGCGCCTTCGTGATCGCTACCTCCACCGACGACGGCTTGGCGTCGCCGATCCGCGAGAACGACAACAGGTGTCCTCCGTCGTCCACCACCGCGATGCAGATCGCGAGCCCCATCTCGCCCGCCTTCCGCGCCGCCCCGTCCGATACCGCGAGCGCCCCTTCGTACGTCAGCTTCGGTGAATTTTTCGTCAGCATAAGACCAATCTCCGGGTTATAGTTTATAGTTCATAGCTTACAAGAATCGCTCACGATGCTTTTTCTTTCCGTAACCTAAAACCTAACGCCTATCACCTATCTTCCCCGAGGAATCATTATGGATCAACGAATCGACGTTTTCACTCACATCCTCCCCAAGCGGGTGGACGAAGCCCGCGTCCAGCGCGCCTCCAAGAGCAACTACGCTCAGCACGTTCTTTGGGCCATGACCATTCAATCCGGCATCGCTCCCGCCGCCAACTATCAAGTACTGACCGATCTCGACGCCCGCTTCCGCATGATGGACGAATTTGAGAATTACCGCCAGGTGATCGCCATGGCCGGTCCCGCCGTCGAAATCATGGCCCCCGACGATAGCGACGTCATGGCCCGAATCGCCAACGATTCCCTCGCCGAGCTGGTCGAAAAATATCCCGATCGCTTCGTCGGAGCCGTCGCCTCGCTCCCGCTCGACCGTCCCGACGCGTCCGTCCGCGAGCTGCAACGGGCCGTCCGCGACCTGCACGTAATCGGCGTTCAGCTTTACACCAACGTAAACGGCAAACCGTTGGACGCCCCCGAATTCCGCCCTCTCTTCCAGGCCATCGCCGACCTCGACGTTCCCATCCTGCTTCATCCCGCGCGCTCCAAGACGCACGCCGACTATCTGACGGAAAACGCTTCGAAATATCTCATCTGGCAAATCTTCGGCTGGCCCTACGAAAGCTCCGCCGCCATGGCACGCATGGTCTTCAGCGGAATGCTCGACGATTTCCCCAACCTGAAAGTCGTGGTGCATCACACCGGCGCAATGGTCTCGTTTTTTTCCGGCCGCATCCAGGCCCTTTACACGCTCTTCGCGCCGCTGGTCGAGAAGGAGCGGGAAAAGGAGCTCCGCGCCCCGCTCCGCCAGCCCGCGCCGGAATACTTCCGCCGCTTCTACACGGACACCTCGACGTTCACCACGGCTTCCATCGAGTGCGCCGCGAGCTTCTTCGGCCCCAACCACGTCCTGTTCGGCACCGATGTTCCCTTCGACAACGAAGGCGGCAGGTTCTCCATCCGCGAGAGCAGCAATGCAATTGAAAATTCGAGGCTCTCTCCCGCGGAGAAAAGCAAAATCTTCCACACAAATTTCGAGACGCTATTCCGCCAGCCAAAAGCCGCGACGGTCGCGTAGCTTGAACAGAGCCGCGACCGAGAGGGAGCGGTGGTTGCCCCAGTGAACACGAAAGGAAATCCCAATGGCCAAACTCCAAACAATTTCCAATCTCAAAATTCCAGTACCAAGCCCCGCTCGATTCGGAATTCCGGAATTTGGAATTTGGAATTTTAGATTTGTTTGGGATTTGAAGGTTAGGATTTGAAATTTGTCAGAAAGGTCTCTTCAACCATGTCATCCATACCGACGCACGCTTCTCCAAACCTGCACGCCATCTCCATCGAAGCCTACCTCCAGGTCGTCCGCCGCCGCCGCAGCCTTCGCTCCGGATTCCTGAAAGATGAGCCCGTAACCGAGGAACACATCACTCAAATTTTGGAAGCAGCCCGCTGGGCCCCTTCGGCCGGCAATTCGCAGCCCTGGGAGTTCCTAGTCATCCGCGACGGAGAAACGCGCAACCGGATCGTCGAAATCTACAAGACTCAAATGCGCGACAAGATCGAGATGGAGCAAGCCGCCCGCGGCCAGCGCTCGTTTGTAGACCCCGGCGTGGATTTCCGCCACGCTCCCGTCTACGTAATCGTGCTAGGCGATCCGCGCACGGTGGACGCCTATCCCATGCGCACCAAACTCGACAAGTGGGAGTCCCACTTCTACGGCAGCCTGGCCAACTGCGTCCTACAAATGCTGCTGGCCGCCGAAGTCCTCGGCCTGCATTCCATCTACATCAGCGACGCAGCCTCCCCTTATTTTTCCGTCATGCTCAAATCGCTCCTCGGCATCCCCGACCCGCTTCAGGTCTACCACCTACTCCCCATCGGTTTCGCGCAAGAGAGCACGACGATCAACCACCCGCGCCGCGAGCTAAGAGAAATGATCCACCACGAGCGCTACGACCCCACCCGCTTCCGCACCGACACGGACGTAAAAGCTTTCATCGAGGAAATGTCGATCCGGGGAAGGCAGTATCGGTGGTGACCGGTGATCGGTAGGTTTCAGTTTGCTCCACCGGACGAGCCCCGGAGGGGCGGAAGAGAGTAGCCCACGGCGTGAGCCGTGGGTGGGCATCCTAAATTCGAAACAAGCCCCGTAGGGGCGACAGAGCATTAGCTCTGGAGACCTAATCCCGCATAAAGAAGTTGTGAAGCGGAGCGCCGAGCATGCCCACTCCGGTTTTGTTCCCGTTGCCCGAAGGGCAACACCGTGAATAGCCGTAGGTTTTAACCTACGGAAAAGGTTTCATAAGACGTGGCAACGGCCCTGGAGGTGCCGGACTCTGGGGCAACCCTACACCACCCCCCTTTCCCGCAACCCCGCAATCTCCTCCGCCGAAATCCCCAAATACCCGCGCAAAATCTCATCCGTATCCGCCCCCAACGCCGGTCCCGCGCTATGCTCGATTGTTCCGCTGGAAACGCGGATCGGGCATCCCACCTCGCGGACTTTCCCGAACTTCGGATGGTCCACCTCGACGATCATGCCGTTCTCTTTCAGAATCGGATCGTCGAGCGCCTCCGCCATGCTCCGCACCGGAGCGCACGGAACCTTCCCACCGAAGACCGCCATCCACTCGGCGGAGGTCTTCCGCTCCAGTTCCTGCTGCAAGATCGGAATCAAAATATCCTTGTGCTTCAGCCGCTCATCGTAGTTCGCAAAGCGCGGATCGCGCAACAAATCCGCGCGGCCCATCGACTGGCACAGGTTCTCCCAGAATTTTTCCTTGGCGCAAAAGATCGCCACATATCCGTCGCGCGTCCGGAACGTTTCGCCCGGCACCAAAATGGAGTGCGCCGAATGCGAAGTTCGCGTCGCTTCCAGCCCCGTATTCAAATAGACCACGGCGAGATAGTTCAGCATCGATATCGCCGTATCGCGCAAGCTCACGTCCACGTCGCATCCAATGCCCGTCCGCTGCGCGCCGAAGATTCCCGCCATCAGCCCCAGGACGCCCGCAAATCCGCCGGCAAAGTCGATCACGGACACGCCGCATTTCGCCGGCGACGCATCCGGCTCGCCCGTAACGCTCATATAGCCTTCGCTCGCCTGGAGCAGCGGATCGTAGCCCGGCAGCTTTATCTGCGGCCCGCTCGTGCCATAAGCGCTGAGCGTGCAGCAGACAATCGCCGGGTTGTGCTCGCGCAGCCGATCGTAGGTCAGCCCGAGTTGCGCCGGAACGTCTCCGCGCAGATTGTTGAACACGCCGTGAGAAATCTTCACCAGCCGATGGAAAATCGCCTGACCCTCCGGCTTCGACAGGTTCAGCGCCAGGCTCCGCTTGTTGCGGTTGAAGCATTGGAAATAGAGGCTGTCGTCCTCCAGATGCTTGGGCCCCATGCTCCGGCAAACATCTCCGCCCGCCGACGGATCTTCAATCTTGATAATCTCCGCGCCCAAATCGGCAAGCTGCAACGTCCCAAACGGCCCCGCCCCAAACTGCGAAACCGACAATATTCGCAACCCTTCCAGCGGCAACGTCATCGTGCTGTTCTCCTATGAAAAGTGCTTTCAATCAGAGCCGCGACCGTGAGGGAGCGGGAGCGAGCAGTAATGAGGCCCGGCCAAAGCGAGAAATCCGGCAGTTTGTTAACTGCCCATCACTCGTCACTCGACGCTTTTAACTATTCTTCGCTTCCGCTCCCTCACGGTCGCGGCTCTGAAACGATTCAAACCCCGGAAAAATATCATACACTCGGAGTGCCGCACGCTCCTACTCCGCTCGCTCGCTCCAACCCGCGCTTGCGTCTTCCGATCGAATTCCATTACAGTCTTCTTCTCCGGCCCGAATTCGTCCGAGACCTTTTTGGAGTGCGTGTGAAATCTTTGCTCTGTCGTAAGGGCACGGTTTCAACCGTGCCGTAGAAGCAATGCTTGCAATGCGGCTTTAGCCGCTGAGGTACGT
>ORMF010236318.1_pt1 | contig 48773 bp, 48 predicted proteins | sample 1779871 | NCBI WGS metagenome assembly ORMF01 (sample SAMEA104232316, study PRJEB22302) | groundwater metagenome | biome: forest; feature: aquifer; material: groundwater | place: USA | collected 2011-08-07 | depth 5.4 m | reverse complement strand
TGAAGGTGTCAGCGTGTCCGGCTCGGACCGCGAGGAATCGCCCACGACTTCTATGCTCTGGGAGAAAGGCATTGCTGTTGTTGTCGGGCAGAAGTCAGAAAATGTCCCTGCAGACGCGCAACTGTTGGTATACAGCGACGCCGTGCCGGTGGATAACCCTGAACGCGCGCGTGCCGCGGCGCTCGGAATACCGCAACAGTCTTATTTTGAAGCGCTTGGCGATGTGGCAAAGACCAAGCGCACAATCGCCGTCGCCGGCACGCACGGCAAAACTACCACTACCGCGATGCTCGGCAAAATGCTCATCGATGCCGGACTTGATCCGACGGTCGTCGTCGGCAGTATCGTGACCGAGTGGGGGAGCAATTTCCGTGCAGGCTCAAGTGATTTGTTTGTGGTGGAAGCGTGCGAGTACCGCAATCATTTTTTGGCTTTTAAACCGGAAGTGTTGGTTATTACAAACATCGAGCTCGACCATACTGACTTTTTTAAATCAATTAACGAACTGATAGCGGCATTCGATGAAGTACGGCGTCAGGCAAAGACGGTCATAGAAGCGTTGGCATATAAGAATGAGCACGTGCCGGAGCTTTTAGTGCCGGGGGAGTTTAATAAAGAGAACGCCCGTGCCGCCAAAGCGGCGGCCAAATGTATCGCGCCAGATATATCAGATGAAGTGTGGGATCGATCGCTCGCATCGTACAAAGGGACCTGGCGGCGATTTGAATACAAAGGACAACTTGCCGGCGGTGCAACACTGTATGACGACTACGCACATCATCCGACCGCGATAGCGCGCACCGTGTCAGCCGCGCGGGAGAAATTCCCCGGCAAAAAAATCGTACTATTTTTCCATCCGCACCTGTACAGCCGCACGCGCGATTTATTTGATGAGTTTGCCGTCGCGCTCGCCATGGCCGACGATGCGTATATTCTGCCGGTGTACGCGGCTCGCGAGCCGCATGACCCGAGTGTTTCCAACAAGGCGCTTGCAGAGGCTACCAACAAAAATGGAGGCCACGCTCAGGCAATAAAAGATTTAGAAGAAACAACAAGACTGCTCCGAAATCTTGAAAAAGATACCGTCGCCTTTACCATGGGCGCGGGAGATGTCTATAAAGCGGGAGAAACGGCGCTCGCATAATAAAAAAGCTTCTGTATTTACAGAAGCTTATACTCGGGCCAGGTTTGCGGCATCAACACCAACCCTTTTTCTTTAGCGCACCTCTCGATAAAGTCTTGTATATGGATGACCCCGGTAAAGTGTGTGTTGGACACATGCAACGGCCGCGGTGTTGCATCGTACACCAGAAGTCGGCGGTCACAATGGGGACATTGATATGTTTTTGACGGCCGTATGCGGCCGAGGTACTTTGCCGGCATGTTCTCCATGGGCATTCCGCATTCCCTGCAGTCCAGAACACCTCCGCTGTTCATGCGGTCCTCCTGTGTGTGAGAAGAGCGAGTCTGTCCGCAGTATAGGCCAAGGGTACAAAAAGAAAAAGCCCTCGCGCTTGTAGGCGCGAGGGTGGTGTCAGTGGCGGACGATCGCTACGAGGTAGCGACCGCCGTCGGTGCGGGTGGTCGGGAGTTCTTTGGCCAGATAGCAATGTTCGAGATGAATATTGCGTTCGGGGACTCCGTATCGCCTGAACTGCGCCCCTGCAATAACTGGCAAGTCGAGTTCGACTCCCCCGATTTTTTGGCGTACGCCGGCGCCGAGTCCGCGGTCTTCGAGATCGGAACCGACCAGCCGGTTGTATTTGAGATGCTCCTGGTCGTCAAACCGGTGGAAGAAGTCCTCCGGTTTGATAGAGTACAGCACCCACGCATGCAGTTTGCGCAGGTCGGCGCGCGAGTCGAACTCGCGGAAGGCCTCGACAATTGAGTCGACGACGCTTTCGCGCCGCCGGCCCTGGCCCCCCAGTACGCGGTTGCGATCGATGAGGGACTCTCTGCCAGCGTGGGCGAAGATAAGCCGGTCACCGAGGATAGCCACAATGACTCCACATCCTCCGGCGCTAAAGATGCCCGCATCGCCCGCGCCCCGCAAGAATGTGCCGTCGGCCGGCATCTTTGGATTGCGGAACAACAGAACGCCGTTGCCGAGTACAAACGGCCGGTTGAGCATCGTCGGTTCGATTATTTCCCCGTTTGATGTTCCGTTGGATGCTATCGGAGTGGGTGCATACAAGCGGTCGGCTCCGAGCGAAACCACGGCCTTGCGCAGTTTGTCCGCGAGAACAGGATTTTTTTTGACGTCGCCGGGCTCCTGCAGAGGAGCCAGCGACCAATCCTTGCCGGGGCCCGCAAAGCAGGCGGCGGTAAAGTATAGTGCGCCGCGCGGCACCGTAATTTCATTTCGAACGGCAGCCACGATAGGCTCTTGCGTGTCGGTTGTGATATTCATCGCCGGCCTCCCCGTTGTTGGAACTGTGTCTGGAAGAAAACTAACAGACTTTTCTTAATTAGTCAAAAGTGTTATCGTTGCATGCGTGTCACCCTTCGATGAAGCTCAGGGCAGGGGAAAACTTTCAGTCGTGGCGACGCCGATAGGTAACCTCGAGGATATTACCCTGCGCGCTTTGCGCATACTAAAGGAGGCCGATTTTGTCGCGTGCGAGGACACGCGCAACACGCGCAAACTGCTTTCGCATTTCGACATCCATACGCCAGTTGTAACCGACCGGAAAGCGCTGGTGTTGCTCGCTCAAGATAAACATGTCGCGCTTGTTTCGGACGCGGGGACTCCCGGCGTATCCGACCCGGGGCTCGAGTTGGTGTCGCGCGCGCGAGAGGCGGGCGCAAAAATCGAAACTATACCGGGACCGTCCGCTCTTGCGGCCGCTCTTGCCGTCGCAGGCCTGCGCGTTCCGTCATTTACTTTTTACGCGTTTCTTCCGCAGAAAAAAGGCAGAGAAAAGTTGTTTAAAGAGATGGCGGATAATGAGCGTTCCAGTATTTTTTATGAGTCTCCGCACCGGATTATCAAGGCTTTGGAGTCGCTCAAAAAGGTCGCGCCAGAGCGCCGGGTCGGCTTGTATAGGGAGCTCACCAAGATATACGAGGAGGCAATTATCGGTACCCCGCAAGAGCTTTTGAGCATACTGGAGGCCGAACCCGTCAAACAAAAAGGGGAATTTGTGGTAATCTTAGAGTAATGTCAAAAGAGACAATGGTCATAGCGTTGGGGCTTTGGGTGGTCGTCATCCGCACCATATTGGGTGTGCCAGGCAGCTGGCAGACATTCCTTTTTATCGTTACCGGAGTTGCGCTCGCGGTCATAGGGTTCCTTTTGCGCGGCGAGGCGCTCGGCCGCACGCGCAACAACGGCGGGCAACACTCCAAAAAATCTTCTTACTCTTTTGTAGAGAACCTGCCTGACCTGCCCGCCGGCGACGCTACTCCTATCCATGAGCATAAAGAAGGCATCACTTCCCTTAACTAGTTTCGGCGTGAGGATCCTGCTTGTTGCGGTAGGAGTTGCCGCCACGGCAGGAGCATTTTTTATTGTGCCTGAGTTTTTTTCCGTTTCGTATTTAAGCGAGGCGACGTCGACCCCTTTCGGTACAAAGCCACCGCCGCAACTCGATAAGGTCGACTATGATACGCGACTGCTCGCGCTTGCGCATGTCGCTACATCCAGCCCGTGGTATGAGGCGTATATGCAGGGCACAACCACCGCGTCGACTACAACACCGCGGCCCCTGTGGCCGGCCCGAAAAGAGTATCCGAACTACGGCGCGCTTTTGCCGTTTAACCGGATAGTCGCGTATTACGGCAATTTTTATTCCAAACAAATGGGCGTACTCGGCGAGTATCCTGAGGACATCGTGTTGCAAAAGTTGCGCGATGAGGTTGCGGTGTGGCAAGCGGCCGACCCGGCAACGCCGGTCATACCGGCTATCGAGTACATAGATGTCACCGCGCAGGGCAGTGCCGGCAAGGATGGGTTTTACCGCCTGCGCATGCCGGATACGCAGATTGATAAAGCGATAGCAATGGCAAAAAAAGTAAATGGCATTGTGATACTCGACGTGCAGGTGGGCCTCAGTACCGTGCAGGACGAGCTGCCGGAGCTCCTGACATACCTTGCTTTGCCGCAGGTGCATGTAGCGCTCGACCCGGAGTTTGCGATGCATAACGGAGTACCCCCAGGGCGCGTCATCGGCACCATGGATGCAAAAGACATAAATTGGGCCGCGGAGTTTCTTGCCGCGTTGGTGCGCGACCATAATCTGCCGCCGAAGATTCTGATTGTGCACCGCTTTACCGAGGAGATGGTTACCGGATACAAAAACATCAGGCCGCTGCCGGAGGTGCAGATAGTCATGCAGATGGACGGGTGGGGATTTGCCGCCAAAAAAATAAATACTTACAACTCCGTCATCTATCCGGAGCCGGTGCAGTTTACCGGGCTGAAACTGTTTTACAAAAACGACCTGTCGGAAACCCCGAGCCGCCTGCTTACGCCGCAAGAAATCCTGCATCTGACCCCGAGTCCGGTCTTTATCCAGTATCAATAAGTACCAATAGAGGCGTGTGGACAACCTACTTGAAGGAAGTCAGACTTCCTTCATACTAAGACATGGCACGAGTTGAGCCGCACGTAGTAGGGTCTATAGTCCATGTTGTTAAACGTGGGACTCGCGGCATCAAGATAGTACAAGACAAGGACGACAAGAGGCAGTTCATCCGTTCTCTTTTCTACCTGAACGACGCAAACTCCCATGAAAATTGGAAAAGAGACACCGCTGGTCTTGGGATGTTTGGGCGCCCGGCATCATGGTTGGAACGTGAGCCGCTGGTTACTATTCTTGCTTGGACGTTATTGTCCAACCACTTTCACCTGGTGCTTCAAGAGTGTTCAGAAGGAGGTATTGCAAAATTCATGCAGCGACTTTGCGGCAGCATGACTAAAAGCTTCAATAAAAAATATCGAGAAAGAGGCAGCCTGTTCCAAGGTGCGTACAGGGGTAAAACTGTTAGTACCGATATCTATCTACGGCAATTAGTCTGGTATGTGCTCGTAAAAAACACGATGGAAATGCGTCCTGGCGGTATTGCCGACGCGGTAAAAGATTTTAATAAGGCTTGGCAGTGGGGACTTGCGTATCCTTTTTCAAGCTTTGGAATGTCCGTACGCGGGGAGCTTTCACCTGTTGTCGCTGACCCTGAAGGACTGATCTTCCACATATGCCAATCTTCGGAATTTAAAAAAGACTCAAGAGATTTTTTAAAAGCCCGCATCTTCTGTTCGGAGGAGTTAAAGCTCCTTGCTCTTGAAACTTGGTGAAGGAAGTCTGACTTCCTTCATTTCCGTAGCGCTAGAATCATGGTAATTGACGGACATCTGAGCGAATTCGATTTTCATATCGATGCTCAAAATTCTCGGACCGGACTTGGGCGGCCGCGCGGGCGGTTATCTGGTCGTTTTCCGGTTTCCCTGAAGATTGTGATGAGATATTCACAGTCTCCCTGGCGCTCGGCTACGGCGATCTCACCTACTATGAGGCGTGCGCGCGCCTGCGCGCTACTGGATATGAAGTTGTAAATCCGCACTTCAAGAAGGTGGACAGCTTCCTTCGTGGTCTCGCCGGCATTCGTTAACAATTCCTGCTCCGGCATTTTACCGGAGCATTTTCTACGGAGACTACGAAGATTGGTATCGGCATCTGTGCGAAAATAGCGGCTTGGTAGCTTTCCCGCTGGAGAAGAAGCCGGTTCAAACATAGGCCCCCACGAGGGCCTTTTCTTTTTGTTGTTATACTGGAGCTACAATGGCTGAGAACCCCGACCAAATAACGTATTTTGCCGCCACGAATTCCCGGGGCAAGGAAGCGTCTTTTGGCATACGCAACGAGGACCGTGCCAGGCACATGTACATCATCGGCAAGACGGGCATGGGTAAGTCGACCATGTTGGAAAACATGGCGATACAGGACATCCGCAACGGCGAGGGTATGGCCTTTATAGACCCGCACGGCTCTACCGCCGACCGGATCATGGAATACGTGCCGGCGCACCGGATTAAGGATGTCGTCTATTTTGCGCCATTCGACCTGGACTATCCGCTTGCTTTTAACATCATGGAGGACGTCGGCTACGACAAGCGCCATCTGGTTGTCTCCGGCCTGCTCTCCGCGTTCCGCAAAATCTGGGTAGACGCCTGGTCCGCGCGCATGGAGTACATACTCTCCAACACACTGATGGCACTCTTGGAGTATGAGGGCGCGACACTGCTGGATGTCAACCGCATGCTCATCAACAAAGCCTTCCGCAAAAAAGTGGTGGAAAAAATAACCGACCCGATCGTCAAAAGTTTTTGGGTGGAGGAGTTCGCCAACTACACCGACCGCTACACGCAGGACGCGACGCCCGCCATCCAAAACAAGGTCGGGCAGTTTACGAGCAATCCGCTGATACGCAACATCGTCGGCCAGCCGAAGTCGTCGTTTGACTTCCGCAGGCTGATGGACGAAAAGAAGATAGTCATCATCAACCTCTCCAAGGGCCGCGTCGGCGAGGTCAACACCAACCTGCTCGGCTCCATGATAGTCACAAAAATTTATCTTGCGGCGATGTCGCGCGCCGACGTGCCCGCCGAGGTGATGAAAAATCTCCCACCGTTTTACTTGTACGTGGACGAGTTCCAGAACTTCGCCAACGAGAGCTTTTCCGACATACTCTCCGAGGCGCGCAAATACAAACTCCGTCTTATTATCGCGCACCAGTATGTCGAGCAGATGGAGGAGGAGGTGCGCGACGCCGTCTTCGGCAACGTCGGTACGACCGTGGCGTTCCGCGTCGGGCCGTTTGATGCGGAGACGCTGGAAACTATTTTTGCGCCGCAGTTCGAGGCGACCGATTTGGTCAACCTCGGATTTGCGCAGATATATCTGACGCTGATGATACGCGGCGTCGGGTCGCCGCCGTTTAGCGCGACAACTCTGCCGCCGTTTGACCCGCCGCCAGAGCGGCATGTCGACGAGGTTATAGCGGCATCGCGCGCCACCTACGGCAAGGCGCGCGTACAGGTGGAAAAGGTGATAGACGAGTGGCAAAACAGCGATCCCGTCGCGCCTGAACCGCCGAAACCCAAGCGAGACTACAAGAGTACTGCCACTCCGGCAAGGCCGGCCACGCCGACACCTCCTTTACCCGCTCCCGTAGTGCGCGCGGAGCCAAAAAAAGAGGAGAGCCCTATGCCTCCGCCGGAAAAAAAGCCGTATTTGCCGCCGGTCAAACCTCCGCACAAACCTCCGCTTGATGGGTCTAAAAGCTTGCGTGATGCTATCGCCCAAGTAACCCATACCAAACCAACGCCTCCTCCGCTGTCTCAACTTAAAGAAACTCTACAGCAGGTTACATCAAAAAAAGATGAACTATCTCCGGAAACTATCCGTCAGATGTTGGATGTTGACCCCATAGGAGAGGCTTCGCCTCCCAACGGAGCACGTGAACCAAATGAGAAGAAGTAATTTTTTTGCTTTTTTTGTAATTTTGTTATTTGCTGTTTCGTTCAGCGTGTATGCAGGCGAGTTGATAAATATAAATACTGCTGACAAGGCGGCGCTCGAAACGTTGAGCGGCATCGGACCGTCAAAAGCGCAGGCCATCATTACCTATCGCACACAGAACGGTCCGTTTGCAAAAATAGAGGACATCATGAACGTCAGCGGCATCGGCACTGCAACGTTTAATAATATTAAAAACTACATTACGGTCGGCGGGTCTGGTTCAACTGCGCAAACATCGACAAGTAGCACTCAAACTCAGCCTGCCCAGACTACGACGTCGGGGACACAGGCGCAGTCTCAAAATCAGGCCGCCGGCGCCGGACCGCCGGCACTTACGGTACTTGTCGAGGTCGACGGACGGGTCACGGCCGGCGCCGGCTCTTACTTTTCCGCGGTCGCCTATGGCACACAGGGCGAACCTATTTTGTATAACACGCGCTTTATATGGAACTTCGGCGATGGCGTTGTGGCCGAAGGCGCACGGGTGTTCCACGTGTATGCATACCCGGGACGCTACGCGGTGTCGGTTACCGGGTCATACAACTTTTCCGTCGGAATCGACCGGGTTGTCGTTGAGGCGGTCGGCGCGGCGGTGTCGCTCGAAGCTCCGGGAGACGGCTCTCTGCTTATACGCAACAAATCTTCCAAAGAGATAAACATCGGTTTATGGTCTTTTGTCGACGGTGGAAAATCGTACGTCATACCGGAGGACACCATTATTCTTGCCGGCGAGGGCGTACGTTTTGCCCCCGCTGTTACGGGCCTCGGCGGAGGCCCTTCCGCTATGTTGCTGTACCCAAACAGTATGCCGGCGGCCGCCGCTGAGGTATCTGCGGACTCTCCTCTGCGCGGCGAGCGCATCGGCGCCGTTGTCGCGCGCACGGCGGGCACTGCGCAGAAACAGGCGGGGGAGGTTTTGGGCTCCAGTACATCCGCGCCGGCTCCGGCAGACAGAGATATACCGTCGCCGTTATTACTTTCCGCCGGTGCGCTTGTTCTCTTACTTGCCGGCGGAGTTGCCGCCGCGCATTACGCAGGCTTGTCCGCAAAGCGCCGCGAAACTAACTCCGGTGCCGATGAGTTTGATATAGAAGAGTAGCGGCTGGACAGCACCACCTAACAGTGTTTATATTATTCCCAGCCAACAGCTCTTAATTACAGAGGGAAGCATCCAATGAAAAGAATCTTAGTGACCGGCGGAGCCGGTTTCTTAGGCTCGCATCTGTGCGACCGTCTTATCAAAGACGGCAATGAGGTTATCTGCGTGGACAACTTTTACAGCGGCAACAAGGAGAACATCAGGCACCTGCTGCATAATCCGCGCTTCGAGCTGATCCGGCACGACATCACCATGCCGCTCTACGGCGTGGAAAAGGTCGACGAGGTCTACAACCTCGCGTGTCCGGCGTCGCCCGTCCACTATCAAAGCGACCCGGTCCAGACGACCAAGGTCAATGTGGTCGGGGCGATCAACATGCTCGGGCTCGCCAAGCGGGTCGGTGCCAAAATTCTGCAGGCTTCGACCAGCGAGGTCTACGGCGATCCCGATGTGCATCCGCAGGTGGAGGTGTATCGCGGCAACGTCAACCCCATCGGTCCGCGCGCATGCTACGACGAGGGCAAGCGCTGCGCAGAGACGTTGTTCTTCGACTATCTCCGCCAGCACAAAATGCCTATCAAAGTGGTCCGTATCTTCAACACCTACGGTCCGCGGATGCATCCGCAGGACGGGCGCGTGGTGTCCAACTTCATCGTGCAGGCTCTGCATGATTACGACATCACCATCTACGGAAGCGGCGAGCAGACGCGCAGTTTCTGCTATGTCGACGACCTGATCGAGGCGATGGTGCGCATGATGGCAACCAGTGCTCACACCACCGGCCCCATCAACATCGGCAATCCGCGCGAGTTCAGCATGCTGGAGCTTGCGCAGAAGGTCATCGAGCTGACCGGCAGTTGCTCGAAAATTGTCAACAAGCCGCTTCCGGAAGATGACCCGCGCCAGCGTAAGCCGGATATCACCAAGGCATGGGGTACGCTTGCGTGGCAGCCGCAGGTGGAGCTGGAGGAAGGTCTGCAAAAGACCATAGAATACTTCAAGTCTATCTAATCTGTTCTGAGGGCCGCCCGCGGGGCGGCCTTTTTTATCCCGACGCCTTAGGGTCGGGACCCCGACCCTTTTAAGGCGTCGGGGTTGTTGTATAGTTGTGAATGTGAAGAAAATCCTTATATTTAGCCTCGCGTATTACCCGCGCGTCGGCGGGGCGGAGGTCGCCATCAAAGAAATAACCGACCGCGTCAGCGACATCGAGTTCCATATGATTACCCTTCGATTTGACTCAGGGCAAGCGAAGGAGGAAAAAGTGGGGAATGTGCTCGTGCACCGCGTCGGCGGCGGTTCTTCTTATTTTTCTAAAATACTTTTTATACCGCGCGCGGTGCTGGCCGCGCAGCGGCTTAATCGCGCGGAAAAGTTTGATGCGGCGTGGGCGATGATGTCGTACATGGCTGTCCCTCTCGTTTTTTTGCGCCTGCCGTACGTTTTGACTCTGCAGGAGGGCGATACCTACGGCCACATGTTTGCGCGCCTGCGCATACTCCCGTTCCTTCCGATTATTAACCGCGGGTTCCGCAATGCACAAGTGGTGCAGGCTATCTCAACATACCTTGGCGGGTGGGCGCGCAAGCGCGGATTTACCGGCCCGATCGAAATAATCCCCAACGGCGTGGATGTAAAAAAATTTTCAGGCCAGCATATCCCGCACGACGGCACGGTGCTGATTACCTCATCGCGCCTGGTGCACAAAAATGCCGTCGATGACATCATCCGCGCGCTTGTTGATTTGCCTCCGTACGTGCGTTTAGTTGTTGCGGGGAATGGTCCGGATGAAAGGAAGTTAAAAAAACTTGCTAAAGAATTAAAAATAGAATCGCGCGTAAAATTTCTGGAATATGTTTCGCATGATGAGCTTCCAAGCCATTTACACGCCTCGGATATTTTTGTGCGCCCGAGCCGCAGCGAGGGGCTAGGCAACTCGTTTATCGAGGCGATGGCCGCAGGGCTCCCGGTTGTCGCCACGCAGGAGGGCGGGCTCAAAGACTTTATTTCTTCCGATACCGCGTGGGTGGTGAGCAAAAACAACCCTAGCCAAATAGCGTTGCAAATAAAGGCTATTTTGGGTAACCCGGAGCACGTTAAAAGAGTTACAGATAATGCGCATCGGTTGGTCGCAGAAAAATATGACTGGAGCCTGATCGCGCGCGACATGCGGGAAAAAGTTTTTGCCCGCCTTTTTGTATGATAAAAATTTTAATTGCCACCGGCGTGTATCCTCCCGAAAGCGGCGGGCCCGCCACTTATACAAAACTGATTGAGGGGCGCCTGCCGGCGTTTGGTTTTGCGGTGTCGGTTCTGCCGTTTGGCCGCGTGCGGCATTTGCCGAAAGTAATCCGGCACACTGCGTACTTTTTTATCTGTCTCCGGATGGCACGCTCTGTCGACATGGTGTACGCCCTCGACACGGTATCAGTGGGATTTCCTGCGGCGCTCGCGGCAAAGGTGCTTGGCAAAAAGTTTGTCGTGCGCGTGCCGGGCGATTACGCGTGGGAGCAGGCGCGGCAACGGTTTGGAGTTACAGACGAGCTGGATATGTTCCAGACAAAAAAGTACGGCTTGCGCGTCGGGCTTCTGCGCCGCATCCAGCGGTTTGTCGTGCACGGCGCATGCGCGGTTGTCGTGCCGAGCGTGTATATGCAAAAAGTAGTTGCCGGTTGGGGAGTAAAAAACAGTTTCGTTGTTTACAGCAGTATCGATCTTGCCGCGGATTACACATTGCCGGCGCATCGCCCAGAAGGTTTTTTGGTCGTGTCATCGGGCCGGCGCGTTCCGTGGAAAGGTTTTGACGGCATCGAGCGCGTCGTCGCGAGGGAAAAAACGTGGCATCTTTTTATCGCCGAGGAACTGCCGCGCGCAGAGGCGCTCGGTTGGGTTAAGGCGGCGGATGTCTTTGTGCTCAACTCAACCTACGAGGGGCTCTCGCACGCGCTTGTCGAGGCCATGGCGCTCGGGACGCCGGTTGTGGCGACATCGGTCGGCGGCAACCCGGAGCTTATCGAAGAGGGGGTCGACGGTCTGCTGGTGCCTCCGGGAGATGACAACGCCCTGTATGCCGCGCTCAAGCGGGTAGAGGAGGACAGAGAATCTACGTTAGCGCGCGCGCAGTCCGCGCGCGCAAAAACAAAGCAGTTTTCCATAGACACGGCTGTTTCTAAACTCGCTGAACTTCTAAAAAATATATGAGAGTTTTAATGATTACCGGCGACAAGAACTTTGTTTCGAGTGAGCGGTTTCGCCTGCAGGCATCACAGGTCGATAAGCTCGACGTGTTTTATATGGGGCCGGGGAGCGTGTGGCCAAAAGTTCCTGTCGGATATTTTGACGTCGTAACCGCACAAGACCCCCTGCTGCGCGGCGCATTTGCGCGCCGCGCAGCAAAAAAAATAAGAGCGCGGCTTAATGTACAAGTCCATATGGACTTGCAAGTACTACCATGGTGGAAGCGTATTCTTGCACACATAGTCTTGCGCAGAGTGGACTCCGTGCGGGTTGTGTCGGAGAAAATTAAAAAACAAGTCGAGAGCGTCGGTATAAAGGCGCCGATTCGCGTATTGCCGGTATATATAGATATGTCGAAATTCCAAAATATTGTGCGACACCCCAGTGAGTCTGACTCACTGGAGAAGACTATTTTGTGGGTCGGGAGGTTTGAGGATGAAAAAGATCCGCTCCATGCGCTCGAAGTACTAAAAGAAGTGCTCAAACAGGTGCCCGGTGCAAAACTGATTATGCTCGGCAGGGGTTCTCTCGAAGCGGCGCTTCGGGATACTTCGGCGGGCTTGCCTGTAGAGTTCCCCGGTTGGCGGGACACGGCGGAGTATCTGGCACAAGTCGATGTGGTGCTGTGCACTTCTAAACACGAGAGTTGGGGAGCGAGTATGATAGAGGCTCTTGCCGCCGGCGTGCCGGTGGTTGCGCCGGATGTCGGCATCGCGCGCGAAGCCGGCGCCACAGTTGTAGGAAGGTCTGACCTTCCTAGGGCAGTTGCGGAAGTTTTAAAGAGCGGACAGCGCGGCGAATTAAAACTGCAACTGCCAAGCGCGCAAGAGTGGGCTCGGCAGTGGCGTCAGACATTAGACTGATATGATATATCATAACAAACTTAAATTATTGATTTGCACGCAAATTGTAAACAAGAACGATCCGGTGCTCGGATTTTTTGTGCGCTGGATAGAGGAGTTTAAAAAGCATTGCGAGGTTGAGGTTATTTCGCTCAAAGATCTCGGCCATGGCGGCAAACTACTCCGTGCGTGGCGCTTACTGCGTTTGGCGAGCCGCCTGGAATACGACGCCGTGTTTGTGCATATGAACCCGGAGTATCTGGTTGTCGCCGGCTGGCTATGGAAGTTGCGCGGCACAAAAACCGCGCTGTGGTACACACACAAAAGCGTCGACCGAAAATTGCGCATTGCGGAGCGGTTTGCCGGTGTTATTTTGACCGCGTCAAAAGAGAGCTTCCGCTTGCCAAGCAACAAGGTGCACGTCATGGGCCACGGCATCGATACCGACTTTTTTACTCCCGACCAAGGTGTCGTGCGCGGCGGGGCGATACTCTCCGTCGGGCGGCTGATGAAGTCGAAACGCCACGACCTTGCCATAGAGGCCGCGGCGCGCGAGCACCGTGAGTTGCATATAGCCGGCGATGGGCCGGAGCGTACAAACTTGGAGGCTCTCGCCAAAGAGCGCGGCGCAACCGTGCATTTTTTGGGCGGTATTAACCAAACACAATTGCGTGATGAATACCGCCGGGCCGCATATTTGATACACACGAGCGAAACGGGCAGTTTAGATAAGGTGGTGCTGGAGGCGCTTGCCTGCGGCTGCTCCGTCCAAACAAACGACCCCGCGCTTAAACACCTGGAGCACGCAACCCCCGCGTATATCCGCGAGCATCACTCGCTCGCTACACTTATTCCTGCGATACTGAAAGAACTTTCATGACAGCGCCACAAGTAGACAAATCACATTACGCGTTCGGCAGATATGCCTTTGAGGGGCGGTTTGTCAGTTATTATTGGCAGCTCAAAGAGGTGCTGGCGCTCCAGCCCCGCTCGGTTTTGGAGGTCGGCGCGGGAGACCGGGTCTTCGGTAATTTTATTAAAGACAATACCGGCGTGCAGTATACCTGCGTTGATATCGCGGAAGACCTGCGCCCCGATGTGGTCGGCAGTCTGCTGGCTCTGCCTTTTCCGGATAAGTCGCACGATGTGGTGTGCGCGTTTGAGGTATTGGAGCACTTGCCGTTCGAGCAGTTTGATAAGGCTCTTAGCGAGCTGGCACGCGTTGCCCGGACGCACGTTGTGCTAAGCGTCCCGCACTTCGGCCCGACGCTGTCGTTCTCGCTTAAAATCCCGTTTATTCCGCAGATACGTTTTGCGTGTAAAATTCCGTTCCCGAAGCGACACACATTCAACGGCCAACATTATTGGGAGTTGGGAAAGAAAGGTTATCCGTCCTCTCTCATACGCCAAAAGCTTTCTTCCCGCGGCCGCATATTGCGCGACTTCGTGCCGTTCGGCAACCAGTATCATCATTTTTTTGTGGTTGATGTCTCCGCGCTAGACAGAAAGTAAAAAGGTTTGGTATAGTCCGACTCTATGAAAGTAGGCATTATAGGGCTCGGTATGGTCGGCAGCGCGGTCAGACACGGTATGAAGCATATCGGGCACGAGGTCTTTGTGCATGATATTAAACTGCCGGAAACATCCCTGCGCGACGTGCTCGGTACCGACCTGGTGTTTATCTGCGTGCCGACGCCGCCGGCGTCCGACGGGCGCTGTGACACCTCTTTCGTCAAAAAAGTGGTCGCCGCTCTCGCCGAGGCTGACTACCGCGGGCTAGTCACCGTCAAATCTACGGTTGAGCCCGGAACCACCGATACATTGCAGAAGGTCTATCCGTCGCTGCGGTTGGCGTTTTGTCCGGAGTTTTTGCGCGAAAAGGCGCAGTATGTCGACTTTGTCGAATATCACCACGTCTGTATTATCGGCGTGCGCACGGATGCGGATTACCGTATGGTGTGTGAGGCGCACGGGTCGCTCCCTAAGCACTTTGCAATGATGACGCCGCTTGAGGCGGAGCTCTCCAAATATTTTTGGAATGTTTTTAACGCCCTGCGCATCGTGTTTGCCAACCAGTTTTACGATGTCACCACTGCCGTCGGCGCCGACTATAAAACAATCAAGAACGCCCTCGCCAAGCATCCGAACATCCCCGACGTGTATCTGCAGGTCAACGACAACTTCCGCGGGTTTGCCGGCAACTGCCTGCCCAAAGACACGCTTGCCTTTGCGCAGTATGCAAAGGACAAGCTGGATCCGTCGCTCGGGCTATCGCTGTTTGACGGCATCGTGGAGATAAACCGCCGCTACAAGCCGACGGTGCTATAGGGCTCTGCTTGTATAAAACGCCACATTTCGTATACTCATCAGCGTGCAAAAGCATGTACTCATAACCGGCGGGGCCGGTTTTATAGGCACCAACGCGGCTAAGCGCTTTGGCGCAAAGGGGTGGCGGGTCACCCTGCTGGACAATCTCTCGCGCCAGGGGAGCGAGCACAACGCGGCCGCTTTGCGCGCATTGTCTGTTCCGGGGATGTCGTTTATACACGGCGACATACGCGACAAAGAGCAGATGGACAGCATTTTTAAAAAGCACACGTTTGACCTCGTACTGCACTTTGCCGCGCAGGTTGCGGTGACCTCGTCTGTTACCGACCCGATGTATGACCACGCGGTCAATGTCGTCGGGACACTCAACTTGCTGGAGGCATTGCGCCACGGAAGGAACCCGAAAGCTTTTTTTATTTTTACTTCGACAAACAAAGTGTACGGCGCGCTGGAAAGTCTCAACGCGACAGACGTTGGCACGCGGTACAAGCTGCTGGGCGCGCCGGATGGTATCAGCGAGGAACATACTCTCGATTTTCACTCGCCATACGGCTGCAGCAAGGGTTCTGCGGACCAATACGTGCGCGATTACGCGCGCATCTACGGCCTCAATACGACCGTCTTCCGCCAGTCGTGCATCTACGGCAAACATCAGTTCGGCATGGTCGACCAAGGGTGGGTGGCGTATCTGACTATGCTCGCTGTTTTTGACAAACCGGTCACCATTTACGGCGACGGCAAGCAGGTGCGCGACATACTCTATATCGACGATCTGCTCGCGCTTATGGAAACCGCGGCCGATAAGCAACAGCACAGCCGCGGGCAGATATTTAACGTCGGCGGCGGAGTCGGCAACACGCTCTCTCTGCTCGAGTTCCTGGATTTTTTGCAGAAGCGTCTCAACAAAAAAATTGATATACGGTTTTCCGATTGGCGTCCCGGCGACCAAAAAGTATATATCTCCGACATACGCAAAGCCAAAGAAAAGCTCGGATGGACGCCGACGACCGGATTTAACGAGGGATTTGATGAGATGTTAGAGTGGATCGAGGCGAACAAGCCTCTTTTGGCCAAGTTCGTCTAGTTGATGAGAATAGGATTTGTCGCGGAGCCATACGAAGAAAACCATGCCTCCGGCATGGGCTTTGTTGTTTCTGAACTGCTGAGAAATTTATTACAGCAGGGGAGCGGGCATGAATTTGTCGTCTACTCGAGTTCTGCGGTCAGCCAAGAATTTATCCCCGGTGCATACCGTACGGTCCGGATTCCTAGAGGATTGTTAAAAAAGTTGTGGTGGTTTTGGCGGATGCCGCGCGAAGTTGATGTGTTGTTGTTTGTCGCGCCGCTGCTCCCGCTCGTGCCGCGCCGCGGCATCCGCTCCATCGTCATTTGTCAGGAGCTCGGTAGTCAAAAAATAAAACCGGGGAAGGGGGAAGTGCTGTACGCGTTTGTGCGCGACCGCGTGCTGATGCCGCTGTGCCTGCGGCGCGCCGGGGTGATAGCGGCGGCGTCCGAAGCGACGCGCAAAGACCTGCTGCATTTTTATACGCTCGCTCCGGAAAAGGTCGTGGTCGTATACGACGGTTATCAGGACCTGAGCCGCTATGCCGGCATTGACCCGGCAGTGAGCGAAGAATTATTTCCGTACTTCTTTTTTGCCGGCAAGGTTAAACCCCGCAAGAATGTGCACGGTATTGCGGAAGCATTTGTAAGTTTTAAAAAACGCACCGGGTCCGACACCAAACTGGTTATAGCCGGAGATTACGGCGGCAAGTACTACGCCGGCATAGTCAAAACGCTTGCCGATGGCGGTGTGGAACGTGACGTGCATTTTGCGGGTTACATAAACGGCGCGCAGTTGTATTCGTATTATAAAAACGCTCTTGCGGTGGTGTTTCCCTCCATAAACGAAGGGTTCGGCATGCCGATTATCGAGGCCATGAGCCTCGGGACACCGGTCATTACGTCTAACATATCTTCGATGGCGGAGGCGGCGGGGGACGCGGCGTTGTTGGTAGACCCGCACAGCGCCGATGACATCAGCCGCGCGATGGAGCGCATGTATACGGACAAAACACTGCGGTCCGGCCTTATTGCAAAAGGGTTCGAGCGCGCCAAAAACTTTTCCTGGCCAAAGGCGGCCGCCGAATTTTTGCAGATTATAAATCATGCAGTCTAAACCTCTGACTCTGTACGTACATCCGGCGTGGCGACATGGGGGGCTCCACTCGCCGCTCCTGTATCCGTTTTGGGGCAACCCGAACGAGGAGGTATCGCTGTTTGCAAAAGAAATGTTTGATGCGTATCAATTTGATACTGCGCTCTACACGATTACCGAAGACCTGCAAAAAGCCGACATGGTGTTTCCGCCGTACCGCCACAATTGGCTTTTGTTGCACGATAGGGCTCTGCTCGAGGAGTGCGTTCGCGTCGCACACGAGGCGGGGTTGCCTCTGCTGATAGACGGCGTCGGAGACATAGAGTCGCCGATAAATCTTGAAAATGCTTTTGTACTGCGCATCGGCGGATACCGGTTTGTACCCGAGAAAGGCCGCATACAGATACCGCCCGCAGCCGACGACCTTTTGGAACGCTGTGTCGGCGGGCAATTACAGATACGAAAGAAAAGCGCCGGGAAGCCGGTAGTCGGGTTTGCCGGCTGGGCAAAACTGACGCCCATGCAGATACTGCGCACGGTTGTTAAAGAGATTCCGGTCCGCGTGCGCGGTGTTTTTGACAGCCGATACCGCGCGATGAAAAAGGGCGTTCTGTGGCGTGTTCAGGCGATAAAAGTTTTAGAGCGCTCGCCATTGGTGACTCTGAACCTCAAAGTACGCGCCTCCTTCTCCGGCAGTACAAAGACCGCGGAGGGGGACATGCGCCACCTGCGCCAAGACTTTGTCGATACGGTGCTCCGCAGCGACTACGCGCTCGATGTGCGCGGCGACGCCAACGACTCGACCCGCTTGTTTGAGATACTCTCGCTCGGGCGCATACCGGTTATCGTGGACACCGAGCGCTGGCTCCCGTTTGGTGATGTCATTAATTACAAAGAATTTTGCGTCATAGTCGACTTCCGTGATATCAAAAAACTGCCGGAAAAAATAGCCGAATTTCATAGCAACATTTCTCCGGAACAGTATGAAGCAATGCAGCGCAAAGCCCGCGAAGCGTTTGTACAATACCTTCGCATCGATGCACAAATGAAGCAAATAATAAGACAATTGTCCGATGTGCTCGTCAAGAAGTCATAGTATATAAATCACGCTATACTCGACGCAGACGTTCTACTCACACCGCAACAGGAGGAGCGCATGGACGCGCGAAAAGTCTGTATCGTAATACCGCCGTCTCCGTTCCTACTGGACGAGCGGGTGTTCCCATTCTTGGGGCCATTAAAAGTCGCCGCCGCGCTGGAGTCGGCCGGGGTGCCGGTCGAGGTGCTTGATCTGTCGGGCTACAAAAACTTTGCCGACATCGTGCGCGAGCACGTGGACGAAACGACGGCCCGCTACTTTGGCATCACGGCGACGACGCCGCAGTTGCCCGCCGCGGTCGAGATTGCGGACGCAATCCGGCAGTCGCGCACGCATGCGCGGATCATCCTCGGCGGAACGCATGCCACGCTTACCGTGGCGGCGCTCAATTACGAAAAGAAGCAGGGCACTGTCGGCCGGGCGCACCGCGCGTTTGACCGCCTCCTGCCGTACTTCGACACTATCGTCGCGGGCGACGGGGAAGAGACTATTCTTTTCGCCGCGCAGGACGGCGCGCCGCAGGTAATCGATGCGGACGGACGCAAGTCTCCACGCAAAGACCTCTTCCTCGACAACGCGCGGTTAACTGCCTCCGCCTTTCCGGCGCGGCATTTGATCGACCTGCCGAGCTACCGCTACACGATAGACGGCGTCTCCGCGACGTCGCTTATCGCCCAGCTCGGGTGTCCGTTTGAGTGCGGGTTTTGTGCCGGCAGGCTTAGTCCGATGCTGCGCCACATCCGCACGCGCACGACCGCTAACATTGTCGAGGAGATCGAGCAGGTACACCGCACGTACGGACACACCGGCTTTATGTTTTACGACGATGAGCTCAACGTCTCCAAGTCGATGGTCGAGTTGATGGAGGCTATCACTGCGCTCCAACGCAAGCTCGGCGTCGAGTTCCGCTTGCGCGGTTTCATCAAATCGGAGCTCTTTACCAAGAGCCAAGCCGAGGCGATGCACGCGGCGGGCTTCCGGCAGATATTGGTTGGCTTCGAGTCCGGGTCTCCCCGGATACTCGAGAACATCAATAAAAAAGCCACCCGCGAGGACAACACACGCTGTGTCGCTCTCGCGCATGCGGCAGGGCTCAAGGTAAAAGCTCTGATGTCCATCGGACATCCGGGCGAGTCGCCGCGGACGGTTGCGGATACGCGCGATTGGCTGCTCGAAGCCCGGCCCTCGGACTTCGACGTCACCGTCATCACGCCGTATCCGGGCTCGCCGTACTACGACCAAGCGACGGAGCTCGAGCCCGGATTGTGGGTGTACGAAGCCAACGGGGACCGCCTCTACCAGCAGGAGATCGACTACACGGTCGATGCCGACTGCTACAAAGGCGTTCCCGGACGCTACGTCAGCCACGTCTGGACCGAAGCCCTCTCGGCCGAGGATCTGGTGCGCGAACGCGACGCTCTGGAAACCGGCGTGCGCGAGCATCTCGGCATACCGTTCAACCAAAGCGCGTCGTCGCAACTCTACGAGCATTCGATGGGGCAGACAGGCCTGCCCGGCCGAATACTCCGCGTCAGCACGCCGCAAAAAACGACCCTCTCCGCCTAAACGGAGGGGGATTTTTCTTTCTAAATTATTGTAAAAGTGTGTGTAAATAAAAAACCTTAAGTCTAACGGTCGTGTATACTAAGGTTTATGGGGAACACTGAAGCACAGACTGCTCAGCGGGCGCGACGGGCAAAAATACAGCAAAAGCTGATGCTTATACTATTCCGGATAACCACGCGTTCGTCTGCCGCCGCGTTTGCTCCGGAGTCAGTGTTGTTAAAACGCCTATATCCCGAGGCTGTCAAAGGGAGTCCGACTCAGCGCATGCGACAGGCGTTGCGGCGGCTGGAAACAAAAGGGCTGTTGCGGCGACAAAAAACGGAGCGCGGGTGGACCTCGGTACTTACTCCGCAAGGAAGAGTTCTTGCCGAAAAGTTGCATACAGCGGAGCGTGTGCGGATACGGAAGCCTCGCGTGTGGGATCAAAAATGGCGCATAGTTATTTTTGATATATGGGAGCGGCGCCGGGGAGTACGAGACAAGCTCCGCGCAACACTGCAAAAAGCGGGGTTCCGCCGCGTGCAGGACAGTGTGTGGGTGTGCCCCTATGACTGCGAAGAGTTCGTGGCTCTGTTGCGTGCTGACCTAAAACTAGGGCAGGGTATTTTGTATCTTATAGCCGAAGGAATTGAGAATGACTCAAAGCTGAGGAAACTTTTTGACCTTTAGAGACTTGATCTACAAAAACCTTAAGTCTAACGGTCGTGATAGTTAAGGTTTTTTGATTTTTGGGAGAGTTTTTATTTTTAAGCTAAAGGAGCCTCGTCGCGGTGCCTCCACACCCACAGGCGGTAGCCGGTGTAGTTGGAAGCGAACCCAAGTAAAATGCCGGCCGCGTAGGCGCCGTGTATGGTAAGTGTGTTTGTGGTAAAAGATTCCGCCATAAATACGCACGCCCATTGTATAAAAAGTGAGCCGGATACTACCACGTGGAAGCGCAAGAACCGCATCGATAGAGAAGCGTGTGTGCGGTCGTTAAAAGAGTAGCGATTGTTTAAAAAAAAGTTCGTGAATATTCCAAACTCTGCTCCAAGCAATGTGGCCAGAGACGGGCGCATGAGCCCGAGCCAAATCCCGACTGTCTCAAACACGATAGTTTGCACCACAACCCCTAGTCCGCCAAAAAACGCCACGCGCACGATGCGTGTCTCAAAGAGTTTTTTAAGTGCCAATGTAGGAGTCATTTCCTTGTTTTTGCCATTGTACCCTGTAGTGAAGCGAAGCTCTACTCGAGGTGTACTACCCGGCGCGCAGGGTGTACACTTTTGAAACTGACGATTTGGAATGAATAATAAAAAAATTCTCATAACCGGCGGAGCCGGATTTATCGGGTACCATTTGTCCAAGCTTTTGGCGGGGCAGGGGCACAACGTCACCATCGCGGACAATTTTTTCCGCAGCAAGCACGACGAGGATTTGTCGGCGCTTCTGGCGATGCCGAATGTAAAACTGGTAACAGCCGACCTTACCAAGCCGGAAAGTTGGGACCAGCTCGGCGGCGGATACGACTGCGTCTATCATCTCGTCGGTATCAATGGCACCAAGTTTTTTTATGAGATACCGCATGAGGTGCTCCGCATAGGAGTACTCACGACCGTCAACGCGCTCGAGTGGTTCCGCGGCACAAACAGTAAACCCGGAGCAAAGATACTGTACACCTCGAGTAACGAGGCATACGCGAGCGGTTTTGACCTCGGTATCGTGCCTATCCCGACGCAAGAGCAAGTGCCGCTCGTCATCGCCGACCCGTACAACCCGCGCTGGTCGTACGGCGGGCAAAAGCTCATCGGCGAACTCTTTTTTATTAATTACAGCCGGGCATACAATTTTCGCATGTCTATCGTGCGGCCGCACAACTTTTACGGGCCGCGCGCGGGCTACGAGCATGTGATACCGGAGGTTATCGGACGCGTGGCGCGCAAGGTGGAGCCGTTTCCGGTATTTGGCGCGGATGACAGGCGCTCGTTTTGCTACATTGCCGACGCGGCGGAGGCGATACAAAAAGTGATGGAGTCCGACACAACAGACGGCGGCACCTACCACATAGGCACGACGGAGGAAATCGGCATTAAAAATCTGATAGAAAAAATATTTGATATCATCGGTTGGCGTCCGGCCGCGTTGGATATAAAAAACTCACCGGAGGGCAGTGTCAAACGCCGCCTTGCCGACGTCTCAAAAATAAAAAAGGATACGGGGTGGGAGGCCGCGACACCGCTCGAGGACGGCTTGCGCGCAACGGTCGCCTGGTACCTCGCGCACCCGCCGCTATGACACAATTTTAGGCGTAGGAAGCGGCAAAATAAATTTGCCTTTGTAGCCGAACTTTTTCATCAGCGCTATGAGTTCCGGTCCGATATGCCACGAGAGCACCAGCAAGTACTCGGGCTGCTCTTTTAAAATACGCGCTTCGTCGACGACCGGTATGTGCGTGCCCGGTGTATACATCCCTATCTTGGGGGAGCCTTTTTTCTCGCCGGCATAATCCAGAAAAGTTGCGTCGATGTGGCAGAATCCGAGCAGGGTGTTGGAGCGCGCAGAGCTGGTGAGCCCCGCGATGCGCCCCCTCTTTTTGCATTGTATCAACAGCGCAAGCAGGTCTGCTTTTGCCCGGTGCACTTTTTGGGCGAACAGGCGCAACTTTTTTTCGTCATACAGACCGGCGCGCTCCTCTGCTTGTATGAGTTTTTTTGTCCGCGCGTTCATCGGGTGTTTGCCTATTTTTGCAAAGACCCGTATCGAGCCGCCGGCGGCGTGTATCCGCTCCGCGTCGGTGATAGACATGCCGTGCGCGGAAAAGAGCCGCACCAGAGGCTTGAGCGCATAAAACCGCAAATGCTCGTGGTAGATAGTGTCAAACTCGAGCTTTTCTACAATATCCATAAGATACTGCGACTCGGATACAAACACGCCGTTTTTATCCATCAACGCCTTGATATTTTTGACCAGAGACGGCGCGTCGTTGATATGGGCAAACACGTTCGTCGCCGTTACGACCTGCGCTTTACCGTGTTTATTCGCGATTTTTTTGGCGGTCTGCGCGTTATAAAACTCCTGCAATGTTTTTATGCCGGTTTTGTTGGCTACCTTGGCGGCGTTGGTGGGCTCTACGCCGACAACACGCGCTCCGCGCGCCTTAAACGGCTTCAGTAAGCTCCCGTCGTTGGAGCCTATATCGACCACCAGGTCGCCCTTGCCGAACATCTTTTGCCCGTGCATTTCCTCTGCCAGCTGCTCAAAGTTGCGCAGGAGCATGTTGGTAAGCCCGGTGCGGTACGGGTACTCTTGATGAAAAACTTTTTTAGGTTCGACCACATAATCAAGCTGCAGCAGACCGCACGCGCGACAGCGCACGAGCGCCAGCGGGTAGACTGTCTCTTGCTGTTTAAGTTCGTCGCGCGATACATACTCTTGCACAATGGGTTGGTGTCCGAGATTGAGCAGCTCAACAAGTCCGGCCTTGCGGCATATTTGGCAGAGTAATTGATGGCCGGTTGATTGCGTGGTCATAGTGCTTGCGGTTTATTCCAATATAAGAAAGACTGTAACACATATGCGCGTATGCGTCGTACTGCCGACTGTCGACGAGGGGCCTCTGCTGACAGAAACCGCCGAGGCGGTTTTTAAGCAACTGTCCGCGCACGACGTACGCATACTTATCGCCGCGTCGCCGGCTCTTACGACGCGCGAGACGCGCGCGGCCATTGCCGGGCTTGTCGCGCAGTACGGCGGGCGCGTAAGTGCGTTTGACCAAGGGCTCCCCGGCGTCGGCGGGGCGCTCAAAGAGGCGTTTGCGCGGGCGCAGGGCGACGCGGTAGTGCTGATGACGCCCGATCTGGAGACTCCGCCGGAGATTTTGCCGCAGATGATTAAAAAGTTGGAAGACGGATACGACATGGCGACCGCAACGCGCTGGCGCCGCGGCATAACGCTCAACGGGTACAATCCCGGCAAGATGGTTCTCAACTTTTTGTTTCAGCAGATATTCCGCGCGCTGTACCTGACAGAGCTCAGCGACCTGACCTACGGCTACCGGGCGTTTAAGATTGACGTCATAAAAAATATCCGCTGGGAGGAATCGCGCCACCCGTTCTTTTTTGAAACAATGCTCAAGCCTCTGCGTTTGGGCTACAAAATAGCCGAGGTAGACGCGCCGTGGGAGATGTTTATCACCCGCAAGTCATCAACCGGCCGCGCCAAACCCAAAGACCTGCTCGCCTACATCCGCGTCGGCCTGCGCAACCGCTTCTTATCAAAAAGATTAATGCGGGTAGACTAGCTATATGAGCTGGATACGCAAACATCGGATACTGCTGGCCCTCTGCGCCATTGCGGCACTGCTGGCGCTTATCCCGGTCTTTAATATTTGGCGCGTCCTGGGGGCGCAGTGGCAGGGAGTCATACCGGGCTACGGCGATGAGGTGCTCTATTACAACCAAATCCACGAGATAGCTGACGGACATTTTTGGTACGGCAATCAGTATCTTATCGAGCATGCCGGCGGTCCGCCTTCGGTTATTTTTGCCGGGCATTGGCTTGCGGCGTTGCCGCTTTGGCTGGGGTTTCCGTTTGTTCCGGCGATGTACTTCAACGACGTGTTGTGGAGTATTATTTTTGTGCTTCTTGGCTATTGGCTCCTGCGCGAGCTCTCGCTCCCAAAAATCTGGAGCGCGTTCGGCTCGCTCTTTTCATACCTTACCTGCTACGGGCTCATGCTGCGCCCGAGCTCAAGGCAGGAGGTGTACCCGTTCTTTCTGCTCTTTTATATCGCGCTACTGCGGTTTTTTAAAAAACCGGAGGAGTGGTCGTCTATTATTTTTCTGGGGCTTGCAACAGGCGCCACGTTTTATGTCTTTAGCTATCTGTGGCAGACGGTGGTAATTACGCTCGGTCTGGTGGCACTCTATGCGCTGTACATCCGTGCTTGGCCGCTCCTGCGCTCGACACTGCTTGCCTCGGCGCTCGGCGGCGCTATAGGGCTTCCGTCACTTTTGTACATGCTCTACCTCTATAAAACATATCCGTACTTTTTGGAGAGTGTCGCGCGTTTTGGTTTGGTGGACACGCATATTCCAATGGCAGAGGTTATCTACTCCGGCGGATGGATAGGCGTCCTGCTCGCGCTCATTGCTTTTGTTTATTGGCGTATTCCTGCGCTGCGTGGGGATAACCGCTTTCTGTTTGTCGCCGGATTTACTGCTTTTACCGGCTTAGGATTGTGGATTATGCAAGGGAGCAACCTTATTACAGGCAAACTACTGGAAACCGGCGAGCACATCCGGACGTTTATAGGGTCGTGGCTGCCGCTTGCGGGCGTGCCGTTGGTGTGGGTGCTGTGGCAGAAGCGCTCCAGTCTGCGCGGGTGGGACAGAGTGGTGGTAGTGGCTGGCATCGTGGTGCTCCTTTTCGCGAGCCTCATATTCGTCGATCGGTATTTTTATTCATACATTGACGTCGCGCATTTTGCGCCTCTGTGGAAAGAGGAACAAAGCTATGCGGCTCCGCTACAGTGGGTAGATAACCAACAAAAAGAACCGGTGGTCATTTGGAACGGGATGCACAGCGGTCTTGCCGCCTATATTCCGACACTCAGCCGCGACTACGTGCTCTACTCGGCGGGGGCGCTTTACACCCTTACCTCTAACCAGGAAATACAAGAACGCTACTTGGTTGCCAGTTATTTTGACAATCCGAGTATAGAAGACTTAAAAAATAATCTATCGGAGTATGTCGGTCGGCAGGATGCCTTTCACCGCGCCAAAAGCATAGAACGCGGCATAAAAATTTGTCGCATCATTTTTTACTTCGACCGGGCGCACGACTGCGGAGTACCCCCAACCTCGATTGAGCTCATGGGAGAGCCGTTCTTTGCAGGACTTGAAAAAAAGTTTACCGATGACATCCGTCCGCATATCAAAACGTATCTGCAAAAGTATCACGTGTCGTATATTATTAAGGACACGGTGTTTGAGCCGCAGATGAAGCCCGAGAGTCTGGGTGCCAAAAAAGTGTGGAGCGATGACCGTTACGAAATCTACCGACTATGATGCGATTTTTAAAAAAATACCGTTTGGAACTGCTGATTTTTGCACTGGCGCTTGCGGTGCGTGTTCTCCTCTTTGGGATGAGTTATCACGCCGCGGGGAATAATCTGGAGGACACTATTTCCGGCGCGGACGGGTACTTTACCATCAGCGAGAACCTGCTTGCGGGCAATGGCTACTCGAGCAGCGGTGGTCCGCCCTATACACAGAACTCCATACGCCCGCCGGTGCAGCCCTATTTCCTTGCGGGGGCGCATACGCTCTTCGGCGGATACGGCGGGCCGCTTGCCCTGCAGATCCTCATGGGGAGCCTTATACCGCTCTTGGGTGTGCAGCTGGCGCGGTATCTCACGCGCTCAAATCGCATCTCGCTTGCGGTAGGGTTTGTACTTGCGCTGGAACCGCTCTCGGCATTGTTTTCATTTATCTTTTATCCGGAGACTATTTTTACCGTATTGCTGTTGTCATCAATACTGTGTGTATTCAAGTATATCGATTCGCATAAGTTGTCGCTGCTTTTAGGTTCCGGAGTTTCGCTTGGCCTCGCAACCCTAGCAAAGCCGACCGCTCAATATTTGCCTGTACTGGTGATAGCGGCTCTCCTGTTTCACTATCGCCGTTCACTGCGCACGGAGTTGCCGCGGGTCGGTGCATTTTTTGCCGTATTTTTGCTTATTCTCGCGCCGTGGGTTTACCGTAACTGGAGCACGTTCGGTGTGGTGAGCGTATCTCCACAACTGGGGGAACAGCTCTATGCGGTTATGGTGCCGTCGGTGCTCTCTATCAACAATGGCACCACGTTCGCGGATGAGTTTAAGATAATCCTTGCCGCCGGCGCAGCCGACCCAAACCAGTCCGATATCGCAAAAGGCTCGGAATATCTGCACAAAGCGGTGCCCATACTGCTCCAGCATCCGAAGGCACTTACCATTGTGCTCGCAAACACGGCGCTTAACTTCTATATTCATGACGGGGTGTTTGAGGTCCTCAAACATGTTGGAGCAAAACCCGCTGTCATGCTCGGCAAACCCGCGCTCTTTCTTTTGCTCTCCGACCCGGGCAAGATCATCGCCTATACGCGCGATGTCATGTTCCAGCCAACTATTTTTATTCTTTTTGCGCGACTGTTCTGGATCGTTATTACTATTCTATTTTTCCTCGGTGCGGTGCGGTATCTGCGCACAGAAAAGGATGTACGCGGCATTCTGGCAATCGGCGTCGTGCTTTATTTTATGCTCACGACCCTCGTTATAGGACTCTCTGTTACGGGCCGTTACCGCATACCCGTAGAAGCATTAATTTTTATTTTTGCGGCGTATGCTGCTGCTCCGCTACTAGCGAAAGTGCGCCACCGCTATGACCTATAAAAAACTCTCCGTCATTATTCCTGCGTACAACGAAGAGGGTACCATTGCGGAGTTATTGCAAAAGGTGGTAGCGGCGCACGCCCCGCTCCAGATGGAGATTATTGTCGTTGATAATAACTCAAGCGACCGTACTGCCGCTCGCGCAACCTCGGTAGCGGGTGTGCGGGTTATACACGAGAGCCGGCAGGGTAAGGGCGCGGCCTTGCGCCGCGGCATTGCCGAGGTGACGGGGGATATTGTGCTGTTTCAGGATGCGGACCTAGAGTACGACCCGCGGGACTACACGGCGATGGTTGCGCCGATTCTGGCCGGGGAGAGCGAGGCGGTGCTCGGGGTGCGCACGATGCCACGGCATCAGCATTGGTACATACGATACTTCGGTTTCCTTGGCAACAGCGCCATCACGATGCTCACCAACTGGTTGTACTGGAACAATGCCGGCGAATACGAAGGGTGTTACAAGGCGTTCAGCAAACGGCTCATAGATACGGTAGAGGTTAAAACAGATAACTTCGACTTCGACAACGAGTTGGTATGCAAACTGCTTAAACGAGGCGTTCGTACTGTTGACGCGCCCATACGCTACTACCCGCGCAATTACGCCGAGGGCAAAAAGATAACCTGGCGCCACGGCTTTCTCATCCTTTGGACCATACTCAAATACCGTTTTATTGATTAACCGCATTCTATGAAAATTATCGGCATAACTCACTGGCGTATCCCGTCGGAAAAGACAATGGCTCCGTACATGATGCGCGTCATGGAGGCCTTTGCGGATGAGGGCGCACAGGTCGAGTTTTGGGCGCCGCGCCGCCGCAACACGCACGAACTGCATAAGACCGACCCGTTTACCTACCACGCTATCGAACCGAACTTCCGTATGCGGTACTTGCCGGTCATCGATATCATGCCGCAAACCGCGGGGCGCTTCGGCTTTTATCTTATGCTCGGGAGTTTTGTGGTGTTCGTATTTTTTAGGATGCTGTTTACGCGGGGCAGAAAAAACACTGTTTTTTATTTCTTCGACCTGCGCGACGCGGTCACAGCGCATCTGCTCAGCAACAAAACCTTTTGCGAGATACATATGTACTACCGCAGTTCGCTCGATGCCATCAACCGCCGCGGCTTTAAGCGCATGTCTGGCATTATCGCGGCGACCAAGCCTCTGCGCACTGCAATACAGCGCGACTACGGCGTTTCTGATAAAAAAATCCTCCACGCGCCGTGCGGCGTCAACTACGAACGCTTCGGCATTAACACGCCGATGCGCGATGCGCGCGAAAAGCTAGGGCTCCCGCAGGAGGGAAAAATAATCCTCTATGTCGGACACCTCTTTCCAGTCAAGGGCGTTGATGTGTTGTTTGAGGCGCATACCGGGCTGCGACCCGGCGAAACAATATATTTTGTCGGCGGCACCGACGAGGATATAGAAAACTTTAAGAAAAAGTGGCATAAGGCCGGGTCGCCCAATAATGTGGTTATCGCGGGGCGTAAACCGCATCAGGAGATACCGTTGTGGTTGCGCGCCGCCGACATACTGAGTATCCCCAACACGGCCAAGGAGGACGCGGGGAGCATCGAGTCGTCGCCGTCAAAGTTGATAGAGTACATGGCATCGGGGCGGCCGATAGTCGCCTCCGACGTGCCCGGCATCCGCGACGTGCTCGAGGAGGGTATGGGCTACTTTGCTCCAGCCGATAACGCCAGCGCGATAGCCGTTGCCGTGCACGAAGCGTTTGATAACCCGCAAGAGGCGCAGCGGCGCGTAGCCGCTGCACGCGCGGCGTCAAAAAACTTAAGCTGGAACGGCCGCGCAAAAAGTATTTTGCAATTTATCAATAACAAATAACCATGGGGCCGTTTTTAAAAGAGCTACTGCCGGTCTCTTGGCACTATACGCTCTCAAATCTCAAGCGTTCGATTTTTGGGTACAAGAAATTTTCCCAATTTGGAGAGGATGAGATACTACTCGAACTATTTAAAGATATCCCACAGGGGAGATATGTCGATGTCGGGGCGCATCATCCGTATCGCTATTCCAATACATACCTGCTCTACAAAAAAGGATGGCGCGGCGTAAACATCGATGCCAATCCCGATTCGATACGCCTTTTCGAGCAGGCGCGACCCGACGATAAAAATATCTGTTCCGGAGTGGGAGAGGTGGGGACGCTTACGTACTACCGGTTTTCCGACCCGGCAGTAAATACATTCATCAAGTCCGAAGCGGACGAGTGGAGGAGTAAATCGTTTTTAAAGTATCTGGGCACAAGCGAGACAATGGTGCAGCCACTGTCGTCATTTATTAAAGAGCCATATGATCTTCTGACTATCGACGCGGAAGGTATGGACTTGCAAGTCTTGCAGTCGTACGATTGGCGCTACTATCCGAGGGCGATAGTGGTCGAGGGTGGTGCATCGGACGGGTATTTAAAACAAAAGGGGTACGCGCTCTACGCGCGCCGCGGCCCATCCAACGTGTACCTGCACGGCTAATATGCTAAAGTTTGCTTTATGAAATCCGGGCTATGGGCTCCGCGTATATTTACCCCGCAGGGGTTTGCCAGAACCGACATACTCGGGGGTGCCAAGGCGCTTGATGTCGGCTGTGGCGGGCGCAAACTGCCGGGCTCGACTGGGATGGATATCCTACGGCTCCCGGGGGTCGATGCGGTGCACAGCTTTAACCAAGTACCATGGCCGTTTGTAGAGAACTCTTTTGATTTGGTGTTTCTAAACCACGCGCTCGAGCATGTGGGCGACGTAGTGGCGGTGATGAACGAAATCCATCGCGTCCTGCGACCGGGCGGCAGAGCGGTAATCCAAGTGCCGTACTTCCGTTGTGTAGACGCGTTCAATGACCCGACGCATACGCACTTCTTTACCGCCAATACGCTCGACTATTTTGTTAAAGACAGCGGTCTTTCAAAATATAAGTACACCGATAAGCTTTTTATTAAAAAAGGGTTCTGGTACGGCTGGCCGCACCGCTCGCAAAACCCATTGCGCCGGGTGTTTAAGTCGCTTATCCACAAACATCCGCGCTTCTACGACCAGTACCTCTCGCTCGTCATCCCGACCGAGTGCCTCACCTGGGAGCTCGAGGCGGTTAAATAATGTAAGAAAGTATGAAAAGCGTTTTAGTATTTAAACCAGGCTCCATTGGCGATTGTCTAATGGCAAAATACTTTTTGGAGAATGTGCGAAATACACACCCGGAGGCTCGGTATGCGGTAGCGGTAAGTGTGCGGGTCAAGATGGTCCGCAACCTTTTTGCCGCATATCCGTGGATAGAAGTCATCGAAGCTAATCGCCGCTCGCTGTGGGGCCTTTTGCGCGGCGGCCGGCATGACTTCATCGTGACACCTTACACCGGCGGTGTCTTTCCTTTACGCTCTAAAATAGTTGCACGTTTTTTAGCGTCTACACTTATCGGCTATAGCGACACCTCTTCGTTTAATCGCTTTTTATATAACAAAGTAATACCGCTGGTCGGCCGCTCGCGCGCGCCGCGCCTGCTTGAGTGCGATGCGCTGCGCGCACTTGGACTCCCGGTCGTGGTAGAGAAGCCGACGTTTAACTATCTCTCACAGCCGGGACTCCTTTCCCGTTTAGGGCTGCAGGAAAACAAATATGTTGTGGTGCAGCTCTTCTCCGGTAGCGATGCGCGCGGGCTCTCGCCCGAGCGTAAGCGCGCACTCATTAATGTCTTAGGTAAAATACTCCCCGTGCCGCTTGTTCTCAACGGGCTACCGGACGAGATATCAAAACTTAGCACTCTGCCTGCGGGCGTACTGGGTGCCACTACGACGCTCCAAGAACTCGCGCACCTGATAGATCATAGTGCCGCCATGGTGTCTCTTGATACCGGCGCTGCGCATATCGCGGCACATTTGCGGAAACCTCTAGTGGTTTTAGCGAGCTGCATTCAAGCCCAGTGGTGGTCTGAAAGTATGTACGGAAAGGACGCGCGAACGCTTTTTACCTGTCCGGAAGCCTGTCCTCATGGCCATGATTACTCTGGTTATGCGAAGTGTCTGGACGCCATAGATGTGGATGCGGTTGCGGCACAAGCGGCCCGGCTTTTGTCAGTCGGCACCGCGCGGTAGAGTCTAATTGTACGGCGTATATGACTTTACTTCTACCACTTCAGACCCAGAATTCAGGTTTATTTCTTTTTTGATTTCGGATCGCTTATCGTTGGATTTATAGACGCTCCGCGCAAGCCGGATGAACACGTCCCCGAAAGACTGCTTTCTCTCCTCCTCGCGAATAGCGTCTTCTATATCCCAAAGCACTTTATTGACCTCTTTGAGCTTCACGTAGAGTTCGGTATTGATCGGGTGTCGGAGAGCAATACTCCGCAGCGCGGCAAGCTCGGTGTGTACAAACCGGAGTTTTTCCGGGTCACTAATGCGCTCTGCTTTGATCTCTAAAATAGAGATCTTGTCGTAGAGTTCGCCGATGCTGGCGGGGATATGTAAAAACAAAGATGCCATGATACTTCAGCGGACAAACAGAGTATTTTTGCTCCCAGGAGAAAACGGCCTTTCTTTGTAGCCGTACTGCCCGAGCAGTTGAGTGATCTCCTTTTCGTTTTCAACTAATTCTATCACGATAGACGGTCCTTTTTGGAGTACCTTGGTGGCACCGCGCAGCATATTGAGCTCGCTTCCCTCTATGTCTATTTTCATTACCGTAGGCCAGACGCCCGTACTCTCGCAGTATTCGTCGAGCGTTGTCGCTTCCACCCGTGTATCGCCATCTTCTGCGACCCGGTTGAGACCGGGACGCAAAGATTCTTTCATATATGACACGCCTTTTTTGTCCAAAAGGGCAATATTATTTGGAACGATATTTGGCCGCAGGTTGCGCAAAAATGCTTTATAAGTGGAAGGGAAGGGTTCAAAAGAGTGCACTTCCTTTACGCGGGTGGAAGCGAGCAATGAATAGAAACCGATATTCGTTCCGACATCAAAAAAGATATCGTCTTTTTTGAGCGTGTTCCAAAAGTGCTCGGTAATGGCAATCTCCCCGCCGTCTATCATCCCGTGATAGAGGATGGAGCGGTACTCCGGATACGGGATGTAAAGGTATTCGCCGAAAAAAGTTTTTCGCCGGAATGTCCCCCTGATAATATGCTCGGCGACTCCAGTGACCAAGGTGCGGAAGGGATATTTTTTAAATCGTGCAGAAAAAGGGAGCGAGCGCGTCTCCATCCAGTCATTTTTAAAAACAGTCATGTCAATTAATAGTATAGGAGGGGATTAGTAATTGCAATTTCGCCTGCCCGGTTATTTGACCAGCATTACGACTATATTTTGGGCGGGAAACAATCTGGAAAGTCCTGTGAGTTCGTATACGCTCTGACGCTTCGGACTTTTGTTTACGAATCGTTCGATAAAACGGTTATAAAAAAAGATACGAGACGACCGTTCAAACAGAATTTTCTTTACACTGCTCGAGAACGCGAAATCAAAATAATACGGTCTGCGCGCATGCCACAGTGAGTGCTTGGTAAAAAAATCGAACGTTTCGATAGAAAACGCCTTTTTGTGCGTAGGATCAAGGTACGTATTGCGGGAGGTAAAATGCGGCACGCGAACCGTGAGCGTGCCCCCGGAGGCGAGGATTCGGTGGAGTTCCTTAAGGACGGGAAGGTAGTCGATGTGCTCGAGTATGTCCTGGCAGAGTATCTCGTCAAAGGAATTATCGGCGAAGGGGAAGGGAAGCTTTTCAATATCATGGACCACGTCAACACCGGGGAGGCTTGCGGAGTCGAGGTTGACCCAGCCCGGCTTTACGTCGGTCCCGCAACCCAGATTAAGTTTTTTTGGTCCCATGGTATAAAGTAATACCATGAATATCGCCCTAATAGTACGGCGCCTCAACGTCCGGGGAGGCACCCAGCGTATGGTTGCCGAGCTTGCGGGGGAACTTAGGCGCGGAGGGCATGCCGTAACCATATACACTTTTTTTTACGATAAAGAGGTTTGCTATCCCGAGCTGTTCAAGAACTTCCCAGTGGTGACGCCGGATAGTGGTCATGCCGAGCAGTTCCGGCGGCACTCGATAAAACGCGGCCTGTTCTCCTTCTTTCGCACGGCTTTTAACGAGAACCGCCTTGCACGCAATCTGGCGCATAAAATATCTCCTGACACAGACATCCTCAATCCGCATGACCAGGTGGTGTATAAAGTGGCCTACTACTTCAAAAAAGAAATAAAATCAGTGCCGTCGGTATGGATGATGAACGATACCGCGACAAAAAAACACTCCGATATCCGCACTCAGGAGATGGACCCGACATTCCACATTTCATATATCAAAAAAAAGATTCACGCGCTCGTGGATTGGTATGAGGCGCGGCGCTTCGTCAGCAGCCAGGACGCTATTGCGGTGCTCGACACACGCGACCGGGAGTGGGCGTACAAAGAGTACGGCATACCGACCGTAGTGGTGCGTAACGGTCTTGATGTGCAGGAGTTTCCTTTTGTGGCGCATGAGGGAATTACAGGGAAGCACATTACGTTGCTCACGATGGGGATTTTAATGCCGCACCGCCGGTTTGAAGATTCCATAGAAGCGGTTGCACTTCTGTGTAAGAAGGGATTTGATGCCAGTCTTTCTATTGCAGGCGGGGGGCTGGACGGACCGTATCACGCCAAATTACAGGCGCTTATTGAGCAGTTGGACCTCGGTGACCGTGTCCATTTTTTGGGGCAATGTACGCGCGAGCAGGTACTCCAAAAATATCACGACGCCGATATCTTTTTGTTTGTCTCGCACCTGCAGAGCTGGGGCCTGGCCGTCTTTGAGGCGATGTCCGCAGGTCTCCCCGTGATAGTCTCGGAAACCGCAGGCGCTTCTGAAGTGTTAGAACAGGGCAAGACTGCCATGCTCGTACCACCCTACAGTTCGGAAAAAATTGCCGATGCGGTCGGACAATTGGCCGACCCGGCCGTATACCAGCGTATCGCAAAGAACGGCCGGGCATTTGTGGAAGCTCATATCAGCTGGGAGCGGTATGCAAAGGAACTTTTGGAAATGTTCCTTGAGGCAAGGAAATTGTACCTATGAACAGCGCGCCCGATACGATATTTCTCCTCTACGAACCGGAGCAGGTTGATGCACTTGAGGTGCTGTTTAAAAACAGTTCCACCACGGTTACGATTCTTGCTCTGGACGCCGAAATAGAGCAACTGCTCGCCGGGCGACATATTCCGTACATTTCGGGGAGGGTGTTCCGTGACTCTATTTCTGTTGAGCGGGTTGTTTTTGCCGACGAGTACGCGCAGATACTGAAGTCCGATGCGTGGAAATTTCTAACGTACCGTGGCATATCGCTTGCGGCGCTGTTTGTGTTTCCGCTCCAGGACTACCTCAATCGGTCGCTCTACTACGTTGAATTATTTAGACGGGTAGCTGATTCTGATGAGTACACTAAATGGATTGTATTTGATCCTGTGGGTGGCCCTCCGGTGAGCGGGGGACCGCTTTCCTCTCATATGTATGATGTCGTGCTGCGCTCCGCTTCTCTTATTGCTAAGTCACGCGGAATCATGTTGCAGAGGATACCTTCCACAAAGAGCGTTGAGGCCCGTGCGCACTGGTTGCGTTTTATGTTGATGCGCGCGATGTTTGGTATCGTGGTTACGTTGCTCAATGTGACGGTCGCTGTTGTTCGTCGACCGCGCAACATGCGCCTATTGGTGACCGACTATTGGAGAAACATGTCCACCTGGACCGAGGCGCTCCCGGAGAGCGAGATACTGCTGCTCGACCGGAGCGAACTCGCGCGCATCCCTCTCAAATCTATATGGAAGCATCGGATGCGGTTTTTGCATCTTAGTCAATTTCTAAATCGGGAAGATAGCCGCCGCTCCTCAACACATGATGAGTTTTGCAAAAAAGAGTGGGTGGAGTTGCGTGCGCAAACAGGGCAGGTGCTATTTAGAGGCACAGATTTGTCCCCACTCCTTTTAGAGGCACTTGATACTCTTGTAACAAGCGCTGCAACATCTGTACGAACACAGATTGACGGCGCGTATGCGCTCATTAGCAAGATACGACCGGCGGCTGTCGTTTTGCGCGCAAGTACCGGCGGGCAGACGCACCTGGGCGCTCTTGCTATGGTGGCAAAAAAACTCGGCGTTCCGACAGTCGAGCTGCAGCATGGGCTCGAGTATCTAGGTCCTGGCTCAATGAGTCGCAACCATGCGGCGGAGTATCTGGCTATCTACGGATCGAATATACGCACAGAGCTTGAATGCATCGGGTATGAGCCGGGGCGTCTTGTAGAAGTGGGCTCTCCCAGGTTTGATGTTTACCGTCCTTCGAATTCAGAAAATAAGAATTCCGTACTTTGCATTGCGCCAGACTTGTATATAGGCGCCGGTTTTGACAGCTACGACTGTATTGACTACTTTTCGGCCTTCTTTAAGGCCCTTCCTGTAGGCAGACAGGCGATAGTCAAACTGCGCGGCGGGCAGAGTTTTTTTATTTCCACCATCGAGCGTCTGCGTGGTACGCACGAGTGCATAATAGAAGAAGGTCGACCGCTCCAGGAGGTGCTGGGGGAAGTACGAGAGATGGTGTCCTGTTACTCGACTGCGATACTCGAAGGTATGCAGTGTGGCGTGCCGGTTATTATCTCACCTGTTGCTCCGATGGAGACCGCTGTGACCCGTTTTCACTTTGATGCATATCTGCCGTCTGGTGCGGTTCGCATCGCTGGCACTGCGGAGGAATTGTTGGTAGCACTTTCCGAGCTTGAGGATGTTGGAGTATATCAAACACAGCGGCAGGCTGCCTTCGACTTTCTGGACAAGAGTTTTCTTTTTGACGGACACTCCTCAAAACGCTTTGCCGCTACCCTGCACTCACTTGCCAAAGAGTAAAAATATGTTGGTAACTTGCCCTGGGGCAGGAATAGTTGTATGGTGTACCGGCTATGTCGGCATTCAAGGATAAGGTTATTTTGATTACGGGGGGCACCGGCTCTTTTGGGAAGGCCTGCGTCAAAAAGTTGCTCGAGGTCCACGATACCGCCAGTATCCGAATTTATAGCCGCGACGAGCTTAAACAATGGGAGATGGCCCGGGAGTTTGGCAACCACCCGAAACTGCGCTTTCTTATCGGCGACGTGCGCGATGTTGGGCGCCTCAAGCGCGCCTTCGAGGGAGTGGATTACGTCATCCACGCGGCCGCTCTCAAACATGTGCCCGCCTGCGAGTACAATCCGGTGGAGGCGGTGCGCACCAATGTTGACGGCGCCGTCAATGTCATCAATGCCGCGCTCGACACCAACGTCAAAAAGGTCATCGCGCTCTCGACCGACAAGGCGGTTAACCCGGTCAACATCTACGGCGCGACCAAACTCACTTCCGACCGGCTTTTTATACAATCCAACAGCTACTCCGGCCACCTGCACCCGACGCGCTTTTCCGTGGTGCGCTACGGCAATGTGATGGCCAGCCGCGGCAGTGTCATCCCGCTCTTCCGCGCCCAAGCGGCTACGGGCACGCTGACCGTGACCGACGCGCGCATGACGCGCTTTTGGATTACGCTCCCGCACGCGGTGGACTTTGTGCTTTCGAGTTTTGAGCTGATGCAGGGCGGAGAGATTTTTGTCCCAAAGATCCCGAGCATGAAGATTACCGCCCTCGCCAAGACACTGGCTCCCAAGGCAAAAATTAAAGTGATAGGCATCCGCCCCGGCGAAAAGCTCCACGAGTCTCTTACCACCAAAGAGGAAAGCCTGCTTATCCGCGAGATGAAAGATCGCTATATAGTGCTCTCGCCCTCGCGCGAGTGGCCGGTGGACGAGTCGCTCTATGCCCGCTACAAAAAAGTAAAGGATGGATTTGAGTACGACAGCTACAGCAATCCAAAATATCTTACCCAAAAAGAAATGCGCGCTATGCTCGATGAGCTTGGGGTATAGTAGAAGTCATGATTCCGTATTCGACACAGGACATAAATGACGCGGATGTGAGAGCGGTTGTTAAGACGCTCAAATCAGGCTGGCTTACCCAGGGTCCTGCGGTTGAGCGGTTTGAAAAGGCGCTCGCCAAAGCGGCAGGCACAAAATACGCGGTTGCGGTCAACTCCGGCACGGCGGCGCTCCACGCAGCGTACTTTGCCGCCGGCGTGGGGAAGGGTGATGAAGTCATCGTGCCCGCGCTCACGTTTGCGGCGACGGGTAACGCCGCGCTGTATCTGGGTGCCAAGCCGGTGTTTGCGGACGTGGATTCAAAAACAGGGAACATGAGTGTCGCCGACGCGCGCAAAAAAATAACCAAAAAAACAAAAGCGCTGGTATCGGTCGACTATGCAGGCCGCCCCGCCGACCTCGCCGCGTTTAAAAAGCTCGCGCGCAAGCACAAACTGGTACTCATCAGCGATGCCGCACAGAGTTTAGGCGCAACGTATCAGGGGAAGCCCGCCGGCAGTTTTGCGGACATGAGTACCTACAGCTTTCACCCGGTCAAATCGATAACGACCGGCGAGGGCGGCGCGGTCGTCACCGACAATCCTGAGTACGTGCGTTTAGTTAAACTGTTTCGCAGCCACGGCATTACCAAAGACGCGGCGCATCTCAAAAATAAAAAGGAGGGCGGCTGGTATATGGAACAGCAGTCGCTCGGTTTTAATTACCGCATGCCAGACATCAACGCCGCGCTGGGCGAGAGCCAACTGAAGCGTTTGAAATCTTTTATTACTAAGCGCCGCGCCGCCACCAAGCGCTATGGCACTCTGCTCAAAAACATTCCCGGTTTAGTACTGCCACCGCAGGATAGTGTTGCCGCCACATCAGCGTGGCATCTCTACCCGGTGCGCGTCGACGCCACAAAGCGCCGCGCGGTGTTTGACTATTTGCGCGCGCACGGAGTCGGCGTGCAAGTGCACCATATCCCCGTGCACACGCACCCACACTACCAAAAGCTCGGATACAAAAAATGTTCCTGCCCTAACGCCGAGCTGTTGTACGCAACCGCTATCTCTATCCCACTCTTTGCTGCCATAACTCCGCGCCAGCAGGAGTTTGTAGCCGCCACGCTCAAGAGCGCGCTGGCAAAATAATAGTATGTCCGAGGAAGAAATATTTTTAAAAAGCGAAGCCGACGCGTGGTACAAGCGCAACGCCCACGTGCTTGCGCCCGCTAAGCGCCGTGGCGACGTGCCAGTAGCACTCATTCGCCGCCTGCGCTTGCACCCCGGGCGCGTGCTCGAGGTGGGCTCGAGCAACGGCTGGAGGCTTGAGATGATGCGGAAGCGCGCGCCTCGCGCCTCGTATACCGGCGTCGAGCCGTCGCGCGCGGCGGTGCGGGAAGGGAAAAAGATGTTTCCAAAACTCAAGCTGCTGCGCGGAGTCGCTTCCGCTCTGCCGGTAAAAAATGTTTTTGACCTGGTGCTGGTCGTGTTTGTACTGCACTGGGTCTCGCGGGAGAAACTGCTTGCCTCGGTCGCCGACATAGATCGCACTGTTGCCGAGGGCGGGTACTTGCTGGTGAGCGACTTTTTGCCGCGCAAGCCGCGCCGGAATGAGTACCATCACCTTAAGGGCGGCGTTTCTACCTGGAAGATGGACTACGGCGCGCTTTTTGAGGCAACCGGTAACTATTCTGTAGTAGAGCGGTTTATACATGATTATAGGACCGGCAAGCCGGCGACCGCCCGCACGCCGGATGATATGCGTGCGGTCGCGACCGTGTATAAAAAGCAAACAGGCGTAGGATATAACGTATAGGTATGAAAAAGAACACCGGACAAAAACTGTGGCAAAAGGCCAAAAAGATAATACCCGGCGGCAACCAGTTGCTCAGTAAGCGCGCGGAAATGTTTTTGCCGGACGGCTGGCCGGCGTATTACTCGCGCGCAAAAGGGTGCGAGGTGTGGGACCTCGACGGCAACAAATATACCGATATGGCCATTATGGGTGTTGGGAGCTGTATCCTCGGCTACGCCGATGACGACGTAAACAGGGCGGTAAAAAAAGCGGTAGACCAAGGCAGTATGTCGACGCTCAACGCGCCGGAGGAGGTGGAGCTTGCCGAGCTTTTGATCAGCATCCATCCGTGGGCGCAGATGGCACGCTATGCGCGCACCGGCGGCGAGGCGATGGCGGTTGCCGAGCGCATCGCGCGCGCCCACACCGGCAAAGATGTTATCGCTTTTTGCGGCTATCACGGCTGGCACGACTGGTATCTGGCTACCAACCTTACCGGCAAAGACGGACTAAGCGAGCATTTGCTTGCCGGGCTCCTGCCCGCGGGCGTGCCCAAAGGCTTGCTCGGGACTGTGTTGCCGTTCCACTACAACCACATAGAGGAGCTTGAGGCGATTGTAAAAAAAGCGGGCAAAAACTTGGCGGCTATCGTGATGGAGCCGATACACAATGTCGAGCCGCAGAATAACTTTTTGCAGAAAGTGCGCCGCATCGCCGACAAAACCGGCGCGGTGCTTATTTTTGACGAGATAACCGTCGGCTTTAAGCTCACGTACGGCGGTGCGCATCTGAAATACAAGGTCAATCCGGATATCGCGGTCTTTAGCAAAGCGATGAGCAACGGCTATCCGATGGCGGCGATTATCGGCACGCGCACAGTGATGGAGGCGGCGCAGGGCTCGTTTATATCGAGCACCTACTGGACCGAGCGCATCGGCCCCGTTGCGGCGCTCGCGACGATTAAGAAGATGAAAAAAGCCGGCGTCGCCAAATATCTTGCCAAGGCGGGCACCGCGGTGCGCGCGGGATGGCAGGCGGCGGCGCGCAAGCACGGCCTTGCGATAACACTCGGCGGCGTTTTGCCCATCAGCAGTTTTAGCTTTCAGTACGGCAAAGACAGTCAGGCGCTCAAAACACTTTTTGTGCAGGAGATGCTCGAACGCGATTTTTTGGCGACCAACCTGTACTTTGCAACCATGGCGCACAAGGCCCCGCATATTAAAAAGTATCTCCGCGCGGTTGACGAAGTGTTCGGCCTGCTCAAAAAGGCGATAGATACAAAAACAATCTACAAAAAACTCAAAGGTCCCGTCGCTCACACGGGCTTCCAGCGGTTGAATTAAAAAAATCCCCGCACGAGGCGGGGAGTAACTAGCCGGCGACGAAGCCGGTGATGACGAGGGTTGCGCCCAGCGCGCCGGCGCCGAGATAGCACCATTCGGCGGAGCCATAGTCTTTTTTCTCGCCGAAGCCGAAGAGGCCGATGAGCGCCGGCAACACCATCTCGCTCACCAAGAACAACGGTTGGACAATGAGGAGCGGCGCGACCGCAAGCGCCCAGTAGTTGAGCCCGAGCGCCGTCAGGATGACGCACCCGAGCCCGACCGAGAGTATTGCGTCCCGTGCCGTTATCGCCGTGCGCGCGCCGGGTTTTAATTGCAGGATGACAAGCGCCGCGAGCAGAGCTCCCGAATACCATCCGGCGATAAAGGTGCTTGCGCCGATATTCTCCAACGCCATGAGGCGGGTGCAGAATATAGCGACTCCCCAGATGACGCTGTAGCCGGCTATCCATCCGTAGAGCGCCAGAGGATGGCCTCCCTCGGGCGTTGTGTCTTTTCGTCGGTAGTCGCTGTGCGACAACAGTGCCACTGCCGCAAACGAAAGCAGGATACCGGCAGTCATCGGCGGGTTGAGCAGTTGTCCCTCGTTTAAGAAGTAGTACGCGAGGGCCATTGCGATGAGATCATCCGAATGGAACACCTCCAGGAACGTCAGTTTTCAATCTGCGAGTAGAATGGCACTGTTTACTAATTTTGTCAAAAAGAAAAGACCGCCTACTAAGTGGCGGTCTGTACTCGTTTAGTCCATCGTTTTCAGAATTAAACCAATCCATAGCATGACGACCGCGGCGCCTGGAATCGTTGCAAGAGAGTACCAAAAAATCCACTCCTTTTCATCGCTCAACCAGTCGATAAAAAGGTTGATTTTTTTTGGAGTGATGTTAATCGGAACACGGCGGTCGTCATCGCGATAGCCGAATCCAGCGTCAGCTAACATGGGAATTTCTCCTCTGCCAAAGTTCAGTTCTGCGTACAACATAGCACTACTTATTAATCCTGTCAATTTGTGTTACGATTTGTGGAATGAAAGTGGTAGCGATTATACAGGCGCGGGCAGGCTCCACACGGCTCCCCGGAAAGATTTTTAAGTCCATGCTAGGTAGGCCTATGCTTGTGCATATGCTTGAGCGCGTGCAAAAAGCCAAAAAGCTGGATGCGGTCGTGCTCGCGACAGGCGATGCTCATGCGGACGATGCCACCGCGGCTCTTGGGGCATCGTGCGGCGTTGTGGTGTTCCGCGGCAGTGAGGCGGATGTGCTCGACCGTTTTTATAAAGCGGCACAAGAGGCGGGCGCGGATGTGGTGGTGCGGCTTACCGGCGACTGCGTCCTGCACGACCCGCACGTTATAGACGAAGTGGTGGAAAGATTTTTAGAAAAAAAAGTCGACTATACGAGTACTCCCGCAAATTATCCGGAAGGCCTTGATACAGAAGTATTTTCGTTTGCGGCGTTGGAGCGCGCGTGGCGCGAGGCCGCTATTCCGTCTGAACGCGAGCATGTCACGCCGTATATCAAAAATCATCCGGAGTTATTTAAAATAGACGGGCGGTGGACAAGCGGCATCGGCGATAATTCCGGCATGCACTGGTCGGTCGATATGCAAGCCGACTTTGATTTTGCCACGGCTGTATACGCGCAACTGTATCCCCGTAATGCTAGTTTCAACAAAGACGACGTGCTTGCCCTGCTAAAGCAAAAGCCGGAGTTGCTTGAGATAAACAAAGGCGGCACCGGTTTTGAGGGTTTGCGTAAATCTCTAAAAGAAGACGAAGGGTGGAAGTTGATGCGGCGCATGGTGTTGGGTACGGTCGAGCTCGGGATGGAGTACGGGATAGACGGGCAGGCGCGTCCGGCAAAGGACGAAGCCTTTGCTATTTTGGACGCGGCGCTTGCGGCGGGTATCGATACGTTTGATACGGCATCTGCGTACGGCAACGCGGAGGAGTTGTTGGGCGAATGGATTACAGCCCGCAATTGTGCGGACAAAGTAAAAATAATTTCCAAAGGTTCCGGCCGCGCGGATATTGAACAGTCGCTCAAGCGTTTGGGTTTAAAAGCGTTAGACGGGTATTTGTTGCATAACGCCCAAGGCTCGTTTGCGGAACTGCAGGAGGCAAAACGCGCCGGATTGGTAAAGCATGTAGGAGCGTCGGTGTACCAGCCGGAAGAAGTCCGCGGTGAATTTGAGTACGTGCAGGTCCCGTACAACGCGCTGGATAGGCGGTTTGAAAAGGTGCAAGACGCAGTAGTTTTTGCGCGCAGTCCGTTTTTGCAGGGGCTTTTGTTAATGAATCCGGCGGATGTGCCGCCGCACCTCCTGCACGCGCGACCGTATGTAGAGGCGTTCCAAAAAATAGCGCAGCAATTTGGTCTCTCGCCGTTGCAAGCGGCGCTCCTGTTTGCACTGCACGCGCATCCGACCAACGTGGTGGTGTTTGGCGTCAAAACTTTGCCGCAGTTGCACGAGATTATTGCGGCGGCGCGTACTCTGCTGCCAAACGGATATCTGGATGCGGTGCGTGCTCTGCCTGTGCCACCCGACACTGTGGTAAACCCCACACTCTGGAAAGCGACTGTGGTATAGTGTTTCTTTTTAGTTCCTCGGGTTGTTATAGTATTGTTGCGTAATATATGGAAACTGCACAGAATAGTCCGGAAGCCATTGCGGTTATTTCGGCTAGCATAAAACGGGACACGGCTGGTAGATGGGTTAATACCGACCTGACGGAGGAGGATAATGCGCGCGGTGCTCCTGGAGGGAAGCTGCGGGTGGTTGCGGCTGCTATTCTGGCGAAGAGGTATCCAGAGGCAATGATAATCGCCTCGGGCGGGAGGGGCTATGACTTGCCCGAGGGGACGCCGGAGGATCGTCCCGCACTCGCCGAGATCTTGCGGGACGAACTGGCGGACTATGGAGTATCTCCGGATAAAGTCATACTCGAGACCGCGTCCAACTCTACCTACCAGCAGATCGGCGAACTGGAACGCGTTATTGGCGAAAAACAGCTCAAAAAAATCCTATTGGTGACGAACCGATACCATTTGCCGAGACTCAAAGCAATGATCGATATGAAATTCCCAGATTTAGGGAAACATGCTAGCCTTGAGCTTGTTTCAGCGGAGGAAGTCCTTATTTTAGAGGATCCACACCGCTGGGCCGGGAGTATAGAGACTGCATATCAGAGCGAATATATGCTTGCCCGTATGGCAAATGAACAACGGGGTGTTGAACAAATCTGTTCAGGTACGTATCAATTCAGATAATCATCAAAAGGTAATTCTATGAAAAAAGTTTTTAAAAAGGGGAACCTTGCAGATGTAGAAAAAAAAGTTAAGGAATTTTGGGAGACCCAGGCCAAGGAAAATAAGACGACTGAGTTTGCCACTAACCCTGACGGCAATTACCGCACGCTTGAAATTAACCGCATTGGGGATGATTTGAAGGATGAGGTTACGGTGCTCGATGTCGGATGCGGAAATGGCTACTCTACGCTGATTTTTGCAAAACGTTTTCCTAATATGAAAATCGTAGGCGTGGATTATTCTCCAGAGATGATTGCCTACGCGAACGAAGCTCTCGATAGGGAGCCTAAGCTCAAAAAGCGCGTGTGCTTTGCCGTTGCCGATGTTCTGGCGTTGTCTAAGGACAAAGATCTTATCGGCAAATTTGATTTTGTCGTATCAGAACGCTGCGTTATCAACCTGCTCACCTGGACAAAACAAAAAGCCTCAATTCTTGAAATGAAAAAGATGCTCAAAAAGAAGGGAATAATACTGCTGTGTGAAAATACTCGCGACGGCCTCGACAGGCTTAATAGTCTGCGCAAGCAACTCGGCCTTTTTGCTATTACCGTGCGCTGGCACAATCGCTATCTCCAGGAAAAAGAGTTGCTCCCGTTTATAAAAAAAACATTTACCGTTAAGGCAATTAAGAACATCGGCAGTCTGTACTATATTATTTCTCGCGTCGTCTATGCGAAACTGGCCGACCTCGATGGAAAACAACCGATCTATAGCCACCCGCTGAATGTTATTGCAAAGGAGCTACCTTCAGTTGGAGAATATTCTCCGAATTATCTTTTTGTCCTGCAGAATAAATAACAACATGTTCCGTATCGGAAATAGGACCTCATGGCCACGCCAGCCTGTTTTTATCGTTGCGGAACTCTCCGGTAATCACAATGGGGATATCAATCACGCTATGCGTATTATTGACGCGGCGGCCGACGCCGGCGCTGATGCAATTAAACTCCAAACGTATACGCCGGACACTATCACTATCGACTCCGACCGCCCGGAATTTGTCATCAAGTCGAGCAACAAGGCATGGCGGGACAAGACGCTCTACGAGCTCTATGGCGAGGCAATGACTCCGTGGGAGTGGCACGCAAAGCTTTTTGCCCACGCAAAAAAACGCGGACTCGTCTGCTTTTCCTCGCCATTTGACCCGACCGCGGTGGCGTTCCTCGAGCGCCTGGACAACCCGATTTATAAAGTCGCCTCATTTGAGGTCGTCGATATACCGTTGCTGGAAGCGATAGGCAAGACGCGCAAGCCGGTCATTATGTCGCGCGGGATGGCTACTCTTTCAGAGCTTTCGCTCGCTATCAAGACGCTCAAAAAATTCGGCACCAAAGACATAACTCTTTTGCAGTGTGTCAGCGCTTACCCGGCGCAGTCTGAAGACATGCACCTCTCGAATATCCCCGACCTAGCAAAACGTTTCAAAGTATACGCGGGACTCTCGGACCATACGTTGAATAATGATGTCACCGTTGCCGCGGTGGCGCTTGGCGCACGCGTGATAGAAAAGCATCTCACACTACGTCGCTCCGACGGCGGGCCCGACGCGTCCTTCTCAATGGAGCCGCGCGAGTTTAAGGCACTCGTTGCCTCTATCCGCGCAATCGAAGCGGCCGTCGGCGCGCCGTCCTATGTCCTCTCCGGCGGAGAAAAAGAAAATATTCATTTTAGAAAGTCGCTATTCGTGGTTGAGGATATAAAGAAGGGGGAGCGCTTTACGGCAAAAAATGTGCGTTCCATTCGCCCCGGCAACGGCATGGCACCCAAGTTTTATCGCTCGATCCTGGGCAAGCGTGCCGCGTGCGACATTGCCCGTGGTACCCCGCTCGTTAAAAAGCTCGTACAATAGGATACATGGTGTCTACATTGGTCATTCTTTGGAGTATTTTTAAGCGGTACCGCTGGCATCTCCTCGCGCTCGCGGCCTCGGGGTTTCTCAGCGCGATACTCGAGGGCATCGGGATCAACGCCGCAATACCGCTTATCTCATTTTTTACCGGGAACACCAACGAGGCCACAGACTTTATCACCAAGGCAATACAAGGGCTCTTCGCGTTCCTGCATATCCCGTTCAGTTTTAGGTATCTTCTTGGTTTTATATTAGGGCTCTTTATTGTGCGCGCGGTTTCGGTGGTGGTGTTCGGTTATATCCGCGGCTGGATCAGCGCCGATTTTTTGGGCAAGGAGAGCGACGATGTCTTGCGCCGCACCATGCGCGCTTCGTGGCCGTTCCTTCTCAAGCAAAAAATAGGCACTATGCACAATACTCTGGTGCGGGATATCCAATGCACCGGAGGCCTCTTGGGCGTGTTGGGGCAGGTCATCCAATCATTTAGCGGCTTTCTCATGTACCTGCTGGTGGCCTTCAATATATCGCCGACGATGACGCTCTACACGCTCGGCGGCGGAGTGATGCTTCTTTTTGTAGTTCGGCCTCTCTTGCGTCGCACGAGGGGCATTGCCGAGCGGGTGACGCTTACCGAGAAGCTGTTTTCGCAGTTTTTGAGCGAGCATATCATCGGCATAAAATCTATCAAGGCCGCCGGCGCGGATGGCACCGCTATACACGAGGGGAGCAGACAGATCAAACTGTTGCGCATACTCTCGATACGGCAGGCGCTCATACGCTCGATAAGCAGCGGTTTGTTCCAACCCGCGAGCCTGGTGCTGGTGGTGGTGCTTTTTATACTGACGTATAACACCCCGGGCTTCAGCATCATTTCTTTCGGCGCTACGCTGTACCTGATACAAAAAATATTTACATACTTGGAGTCCGGACAAAATGCTCTGCAGGCTATCAATGAGCTTGTGCCGTACGCGCAAAATATTTCCGGGTTTAAGCGCCAGCTCGATATACACCGCGAGGCGGCCACAAGCGACGGAAAACCTTTCTTTTTTAAGAGCACACTTGCGTTTAAAGGAGTTTCCTTTGCCTATGACGACGGCAAGCCGGTGCTTTATGATGTTGATTTTGAGATACGATCAGGCGAGACGATAGGGCTCATCGGTCCTTCCGGCGCGGGCAAGACCTCGGTCGCCGACCTATTGCTGCGGCTTTTTAAACCGACCGCGGGTCAACTTTCTGTCGACGGTACGCCGGTCGAGGATATATCGCTTGATTCGTGGCGCAAAAATATCGGTTACGTGCCGCAGGACGCTTTTTTGTTCCACAGTACAATCGAGGACAATATTCGTTTTTATAACAATGTCATTACGACCGAGGATATCCACGCGGTCGCCAAACAGGCCAACATCCACGACTTTATTTCTGGGTTACCGGACGGATATCAGACCATGGTAGGGGACCGCGGCGTACTGCTCTCCGGCGGCCAACGCCAGCGCATCGTACTGGCGCGCGCCTTGGCCGGCAGGCCGTCTATACTTATTTTGGACGAAGCAACAAGCGCTCTCGACCACGAGTCTGAAAGGATGATACAGGAAGCTATCACCGGATTGCGCAATACGGTTACTGTCTTTATCATCGCGCATCGCCCCTCAACTATTGCGGATGCGGATACAATTTTGGTTTTGAGCCGCGGGCATATAGTCGAGCAGGGGTCTCCGCAGGAACTGCTAAAAAACAAGGAGTCCTATTTCTATAAAATGCAGCATAGCTCGTAGTGTGGTATATTCTTCGGGTATGAAATACACCAATTATTTGCGCTGGGGCGCGCTCTGCGCCATCTTTTTAGCATTATTTGTTCCGTTTATCGTCGCGACGGGGAACTTCTGGCCGAACCTTTTCTTTCCTTACATCACCGGTAAAAACTTTGCGTTCAGGATTTTAGTCGAGTTTGCTTTGCTGTGCTACGTGCTGTTGGCTCTGCGCGAGCCGAAGTACCGTCCGCGCGCTTCCACCATTATGTGGGCGATCGTCGCGTTTGCGGCATGGATGGCGGTAGCAACCGTTTTCTCACTCGATCCTATCAAAAGCTTTTGGAGCAACTTTGAGCGCATGGAGGGCTACGTGAGCCTGCTGCATCTCTTTGTGTGGTTTGTCGTCGCGGGCGCCATGCTCTCTACGACCCGGCTGTGGGACACTTTTATCAACACCTCCATTTTTGCCGGCGCCGTGCAGGGCGGATGGGCGGTGTTCCAGTTTTTGGGATGGCTCTCGATATCAAGCCAGAGCGGCGCGCGCTCCGACACCACCTTTGGCAACGCGACATACATCGCGGTGTACCTGCTCATCAACTTTTTCCTGACTCTGTACATGCTGGCGCGTACCAGCAACTCACGCAATAAAGTGACTCTGCAGGTGCTCTACGGCGCCGCTCTTGTACTGCAGGCGGCGGGGTTGCTGTTTACCGAAACGCGCGGCGCGATTTTGGGCTTGGTGGGCGGGCTTATTGTGTCGGCGATATATCTGCTTATTGCCGCGCAAGGCAAAGAGTGGAAGGCTCTGCGCCGTACTGCTGTTATAGCGGTTGTCATATTTGCGGTCGCTGGCGCCGGGATTTTTGCCGCGCGGGGTACTACGTTTGTAAAAACAAGCCCGGTACTACACCGTCTCGCCTCGATATCTCTGACCGAGACAACCGTTACCTCCCGTCTCAACTATATTTGGCCGATGGCACTGCAGGGCGCAATGGAGCGGCCGGTCACCGGGTGGGGACAGGAGAACTTTAGTTTTGTGTTCAACAAACAGTACCAGCCCGGGATGTACAACCAAGAGGCTTGGTTTGACCGCGCGCACAACCAGTTTCTCGATTGGCTGATTGCCGGCGGCATCCCCGCGTTTTTGCTTTACATTTCTTTGTACGTTCTTGCAACGCTCGCGGTGCTCCGCGCCGACGCGTTGTCACATGCGGAAAAAGCGGCGTTCTTCGGCCTGCTTGCCGGGTACTCGTTCAACAACCTGTTCGTGTTCGACAACCTCATCAGCGCGGTTTACTTCTTTGCGATTCTTGCGTACTTGCACTCCATATCGAGCCGGCAGACTCCGTCGTTGGCTTTCTCCAAGCCGCTCAGCGACCATATGCTCGCGGTCGCGGCGCCGGTATTGATTGTGGTGGTGTTGCTCGGCGGATGGTCGCTCAACGCGCCGGGGCTCGCCCGCGCGTCCGCGCTCGTCAATGCTATCCAAACGCAGGAGGCCGGTCGCAACACATCCGGTGTTGTCGTGGCAGTCTCC
>ORMF010247608.1_pt1 | contig 48863 bp, 44 predicted proteins | sample 1779871 | NCBI WGS metagenome assembly ORMF01 (sample SAMEA104232316, study PRJEB22302) | groundwater metagenome | biome: forest; feature: aquifer; material: groundwater | place: USA | collected 2011-08-07 | depth 5.4 m | reverse complement strand
GCGCTCCGGTCTGGCTGAAGTTGACCTCGACAACCTGGAACAAACCACCACTGGCAAGATGTGGACGCCGGACTACGTTCCTCTAAGGCGGGTTGCCTCCTGAGTTTCTTAAAGATCTTGGGCAATCTTTCCCACAGATTGAGTAAAACACCTCAGAAAGCCTTTAGCACTGCTAATCAAACTCAACTTTTCTCAGAAACTTCGCCTTCACGATCCCGGCACAGTCGTTGCACAAAGAAGTACGGCAAGGAGGCGGGCGCGAACGGCCCGACGTAAAACTCATGACCATCAAGCGCATTCTATGCCCTACGGATCTTTCGATTGAATCGGACGAGGCTTTGCGCTACGCCCTCGCGCTGACACGCGCCTACGAGGCAAAGCTAATCATATTCCACTGCACCCGCGATACGCCGAGTTCGGAATTGGTCAACGGCGAAGCCAAGGCATTACTTGAGCAGTCGTTGGTTCCTCAACTCGGGGTGGCAGATTTGATGAATCTGGATTGGGAAGGCGTAGTGCGATATGACGAGGATCCGGGAAAAGCAATTTCGCAGGCGGCGGCGGAGCACAAAGTTGATTTGATCGTGATGCGTTCGCGTCGGAGACCACACCGGGCGGCGCTGCTCGGCTCGACTGCGGAGTCAGTCAGCCGCACCGCGCCTTGTGCGGTGCTGGTAACTCATGCAGACGAGCGCGAATGGGTCGGAGCTAGTACCAGAGAAATCGATTTGAAGAGGGTCTTGGTAGCTTACGACTTCTCCGACTACTCTGAGCTGGCCTTGAATTACGCGTTGAGTTTCGCGCAAGAGTACCAGTCCGAACTGCACCTGCTGCACGTATTGCCGCGCTTCACGCTGGACGAGACCGAGATCGCCTGGTATCCATTGGGCAAGGAAGGCCCCTACCACCAAACGGCGCGCCGCTTGCAGAAAGCCGTGCCCGCCGAAGCACATCTGTGGTGCCCAATCAAACACTCAGTTAGCGAAGGGCAGCCCTATCGCGAGATTCTGAGTTACGCTGAGAGGAACCAGATCGATCTCATTTGCATAGGTGCGCACGGCGCGGGCTTTGGCATGCTCACTTTGTTTGGCTCGAATGTAGACCGCGTGCTGCGACAAGCGCCGTGTCCGGTGCTGGTCGCGCGACCGCTAAGGCATACGCAGGCACCCTTCGTTGCGGAACTGAAAGAAATGAGAGTCGCCGAAACCAGCCGGACGATTTCGCCAGCCCCGCCTGGAACATCTTGGCGAGATACTTTAGGGAAAGCGGGTGGACAGGCGCTGACAGAAAATCTGCGTCATATGAAGGAGCAATCATGAGAGTTCTTCTAGCAGTCGATGGATCGCCGTACAGCGATGCCGCCGTCAATGAAGTAGCCGCGCGTGCCTGGCCAGCAGATACTGAGGTCCGAGTAATCACCGCGTACGAATTGCCACTGGCGCCGGCCCCGGAAACCTGGGCCCTGCCGGCCGACTATTTCGAGCAGTTGGATCGCGCTGCGCGCGAACACGCGGAGGTAGTTGAACACGAAGTGGTGCTGAAACTAGCCACTTCTCTTGGTCCATCAGTCAAGGTAACTGGCAACATTCTGCCTGGCCCACCGCGTTCGATAATTCTCGAAGAAGCTGAGCGTTGGAGGGCCGATCTGATCGTGGTGGGATCGCATGGCTATGGAGCATGGCAACGTTTTCTACTGGGCTCAGTTTCTCAGGCCATCGTTTCCCACGCGAAATGTTCCGTCGAGGTTGTGCGCATTCGTGATCAAGGGACAGGACAAGTAAAGGCGGCATGAGATGTTAAATATCGCGTTCGTAGCGCTTTTCGAGCAGCCGTGAAAGGACGAATGCTGTTTCGAACGCAGGCACAGGTAGGCGAGCATTAGGGCAATGACGTCAAACGGATTAGCAGCAGCGCAAGGTTCGAAGGCAAATGCAGATGGTGCCGGCGCATCACGGCGAAGACATCATTCAGCACCGCGGTAACTTTCAATTCACTTAACGGCAGTCCCCAATAAGTCGCCAGCAACCATCAGATCATCACGGCCTTTAAGCATGTAGTGCCGGCGGCTTCGTGGAGTGGGAGCGCAGCCACGAAAGCAGAAACAGCAAACCAGGCGAAGCGAAGACGATGAATGCCCAGCCCTGATTGATGTTTCCTCTCAGCAGCAAACCGTAAACGAGATAAAACGCCAGCAAACTAGCGGTAGTTATTGCTCCGCCTATGCCTTCGTTCCACCACGCGACCGCAAATCCGACGATCACACCAAGCGGAAACAGGAGAAGCCCAACCCACTCTCTGGCGGCGATTCGCGAGATTTCAAATCGCTCCCCTACGAATAACAGCACAATTACAAAGGTACTCACGAGACTCAACACTCGCGCGCTCCAATGCAGAGCCTGCTCGATGGTGCGTTCGTCGTTTCGATTAGCAAACATATTTCCTCCCTGGCCGTGTAAGCCTCAATCGGACAGCGCGCTGCCAAGCTGTGGCTTTTCAAACAACCACCAGCGCCGGCGCGGCACCTTGCCCGCGTACAAACCAAACTTTTCAATCGCGTGCGTTCGAATGTGTGACATTGCCTCTTCGACTGAATCAGTGAGCAACAGTAAATCGAGGTCAGCAGGATCAATCGTCCCTAATTTCACCATCTCGTCAAAAAAGTCAGACAGTGGTTGCCAATAGTTCTTTCCCATCATTACCAGCGGAAACCCGAGAATTTTCTTGTTCTGCAGCAGCTCAAGCGATTCGAATAGCTCGTCCATCGTGCCGAATCCGCCGGGCATCACGATGAACGCATAGGAGTATTTGATCAGCATTAACTTGCGAATGAAGAAGTACCGGACTGTCAGCCAGTGATCGAGATATGGGTTGGGATTCTGTTCCTGGGGCAGAACAATATTGCAGCCGACTGAGCGCGCGCCGACCTCGCGCGCCCCACGGTTGGCAGCTTCCATCAATCCGGGTCCGCCGCCAGTTATCACCGTGAATCCAAGCTCACCCAAACTTGAGCCGATGTTCCGAGCCAGCGCGTAGTAAGGATGTTCCTCACTGAAGCGCGCGGAGCCGAAAACAGTCACGCATGGTCCGACGAAATGCAGGACCCGAAAGCCGCGCAGCATTTCCCACGCTACGCGAATGATCTGCCGCATCTCGTGTGTGCGGGTGTGCGGGCCTTGCAGGAATACTCGTTCGCGATGAGATTCGCTAGCCGTTGGGCCGGACGACATCTTCAGTTGTTCAGCAACGGCATTCATGATCTTAAGTGGAATCGTGCAACCAATTCCAGATCGCTCCCATCACCCAGCCAATGACGTATCCGAAAATCGATGTGACGACGATTAACACCACGGCAAGAACCAGCTTGAATTCGGTAACCTTGTATGGCGGTTGAATGAAGTGCAGCCGGAAAACCCAATCGATAAGCCATTGCGCAACACCGAAAGCAACCAGTAAAGACCACGCCAGATGCCACAGTCCCAGAAACGAACCGAACACCAACCCTAACCTGTTCTTATTAACCATCGCGCGCCAACTCTTTCTTGAGTTCAGGGTCAAGCATCATCAAGGTACGCCTGAAGCCAACCGTGCTCACGCCGTCGCCGCATTTACGGTCGGTCGCTGAATCGCATTGGGCTGAACTAACGCGCCTGAGCTCGGGGAAACTGTAAGCGCGACACTCGCGGAAACTCTCTCCATTAGTGCGGTACAAGGCTTGACTCTCATTTCATTCACCACCCCGACAACACCGGTCACACGACGCGTCGCTTCCTCGACGGCTAATTTATCCTGATAACTTTGCGCGCTGCCTCGGAGCCTTACCACTCCATCGCAAGCGAAAACGCAAACTTCCCGCGAGCCGATCTTCTCGCTTAAGCTCAACTCTCTTAACACCCACTGTTCAATCTCGCTATCCGTCTTCCTAAGCATTGAAAGATCTCTCCTCGCGCGTCGCGATCTAATAAGAAGCCAACTCGCTAATCCCGATGGTCGAGCTGCAAAAACCGAAAGAAAAGACCACCGAAGCGGGCTGTTCAGCCGTGCAGTTTCTCTGCCCAAGGAGCCAAACAGCCCGCCACGTTGTGTCCCGCTTACGCAGCGGCTTTCATTGTCTTCTCAGGTGCTTCCTTGATTTCGAGCTTGCGCGTATGCGGTTCCATCTTGGGCGCCGGCATCGTTACTTCCAGCACACCATTACGGAAGGTCGCTGCGGCCTTATCGGTTTTCACACCTTCCGGCAGCGGAATCTGCCGATAGAAACGACCGTAGCTTCTCTCGCTGCGATAGAAGCCCTCGCGCTTCTCCTCTTTCTCTTCCTTTCGCTCGCCCGAGATCGTCAGCATCTCGTCGGTTAGTTCTACCTTGACGTCGTTCTTAGTCAGACCTGGCAGGTCCGCTTTCACCATGAGTTCTCCGTTGTTCTGGAGCAACTCAACCTGAGGCATCCATTCGACGTTCTCGAATTCAGTGCGGAACGGGAAAAACTCTCTGTTGAAGAAGCCGGGGATGCGAAATCCCTCAAAATCTTCGAACAGACGTTCCATGTTTTTAGTGAAGCGGCGCATCATGCCGAACGGATTCGATTCCGGGCTCGTTCGCGCCAGCTCCAACGCTTCTTTTTTGTCTTTGCTCTTCATTGTCTTTTCCTCCATTTGATGAATGCGAAATAAATTAACTAGAAGTAAGGATCAATCCGCAGATGATCCACAACTCTAGAAATGCCGGGCGCATGGCTGATCGATCCGAGCACGGCTCGCTTCTCCTGCCACGAATGCACCCGGCCCCAGAGATCGACGGCGCCATCATGAACATCCACTCGCAGGCGCTCTGCTTCGCGATCGGCACGTCGTTCCAGTGCGTATTCGATCTGTTCCCGCAATTCTTTGGGATCGACTGGACGCTTGTGGATGGTGATCTTATTGATTACGCCGACAACGCCGTTCAATCGCAAAATCGCTCGTTCGGCGTCTTGGCGCTCGCGCCAGTAATCCACGTCTCCCTCCAACGTTACCCAACCATCGCTTACGGTTGAGGTGATCTGCTCATTCGGAACCAGAGCATCCCATTCCAGCGCACTGCGAACTGCGCTGGCAATCTCCGTGTCCGTTCGTGCAAACAGATCGACTGGTTTGACTTCAATATCGTTGGCTACATCGAGCACGCCGGCGACCCGATGAGCAGCTTCCTGAGCCGCAATTTTCTTCGCATAGCTCGAAACCAGGCCCGTTAAAGTTGCCACGGCGTCGTTGACTTCAACGCTTAGATTTGACGTGCCAATTCGCGAATCCCATCTCAGCTCGCGCAATACCTGCTGCGCGAGTTCTCTGTCACTTCTTTTTTCCAACATATGACCTCCCCGCAGGAACTCCTCGCGAACGTCCTTCCTGATTCAAACCAAGCGCGAACCATCCCATGCGATTAGTTCGCCGGCGCCGCCTGGACCATTGGCACTGGGTGTTCGCAAATTGCCTGGTACGTCTTGACAACGTCCGCATAGGCGATTTGCGGTTTCTTGCCGTTACGCTCTTTGGCTTTGAGCACGATGTCGTTCATCGACACAATGCCTTCCAGTTCGCCTTCGAGATTGAGCACCGGCAAACGCCGAATCTTGTGCTCGCGCATGGTCCGGAGCGCTTGTTCGACATCTTCTTCCGCTTCAGCGGCATAAACGGTCGCATTCATGACTTCCTCGACGGAAATGGCTGATGGATTCCTATCTCTCATCGCCGTGGCCATGCAGATGTCGCGATCCGTAATCATGCCAACGACCTTCCGGCCGTCCTTGATAATCGGCAAAACCCCGCAGTCGTTTTCCCACATTTCCTTCGCCGCGTCCGCCAAGCTCTCCGTGATCCAGGCTGCTTTGGCGTCCGGCGTCATCACTTCTTTGACTTTCATAATTGCCTCCTCATGCTGTTGTGAAACGGTGCCGCGCAGGGTTGAAGCTCTTGTTTCAGTAACCGCGACTGACAAACCTCTGGGCAGACTTTCGCGCAGCGTTTTCTGTCCACTCTGATCGCAACAAACATGCCGTTTGAGTTTCGTAGGAAACTGCGCTTCCGGATGCGCTGCGGCTCATTTGATGAGGAAACTTGCCCACTTTCCTGCGAGGAAACACGCTATTGGCTGCCTAGATGCAGGTGACGGAAGACTCGGCCACCAAGAAAGCGCCACCGCTTCGTGTCCTGGCGATTGAACCCGAGCGAGCGATCGTGCTGGAGAAATCATGGGGTTTCTTTCTACGACCAATTGACGAGCATAGGACGCGTTTGATCATTCGCGGTCGAGGAGACTTCAATCCTGACCTCAAGAACGCACTCCTAAATTTGGTTCTCTGGCGCGGCATTTTTGAACCGGCCCATTTCATCATGGAGCGAAAATGCTGCTCGGCATTAAGCACAGAGCCGAAGCCCTGGCGAATTCCTGAGGCCTATGAGCCACATGAAGAAAATCTCCGTATTAACCAGCGGCGGGGATGCGCCGGGCATGAATGCTGCTGTGCGCGCCGTCGTTCGTACAGCTCTCAATAGCGGAATCGAGGTCTTTGGTATTCGTTGCGGATATGGCGGCCTCGTCAAGGGAGATTTTGTTCCGCTGGGCGCACGAGATGTGGGCGGAATAATTCAGCTTGGCGGCACGATGCTTGGTAGTGGCCGTTGCGAGGAATTCAAGGGTGAAGCAGTTCGCACTCAAGCACTCAGGAATCTGCAAGATAAGAAAATCGACGCTTTGGTGGTAGTTGGTGGTGATGGTTCTCAGATAGGCGCAAGCCTGCTATCAGGAACCGGCTTTCCCGTTGTCGGAATCGCCTCGACAATCGATAACGATCTCTACGGAACAGATATGAGCATCGGCGTCGACACCGCTCTCAACATCGCGCTTGAATCGATTGATCGGCTGAAGGTGACGGCGTCTTCGCATCGGAGAGCATTCCTGGTCGAAGTGATGGGTCGCAATTGTTTGACGGCAAATTTGCCCCCGGGAGCCTGGTCTATTTTGTTCTCAAGGGTGAGGAGAAGGCGGCCACCGAAGCCGCCGACCGTTTCATGGATTACATTGCCAATCATGCCTACAGCGTTACGTTGGCCGTGAGCCTCGGACAGATCCGCACGCTAATCGAAGAGCCTTATTCAATGATGCACTCGGCGTTACCGCCGGAAGTGAAGCACGCCCGAGGGCTGGAGCCCGGCGGCATCCGACTCTCAATTGGCCTGGAGGACTGGCACGACATCATCAACGACTTGCAAACCGCACTTGAGCAGATTTGATTACCAGCGTTCGCAGCGTGAATCTTATTTCACCCCAGTCTACGGTCAGCAGGCGCTGGTCGCGGAAAGCGCGCCACCACGCAGCCTCGGCCTATCGTCAGGCAGACGCGAATCCATATGAACTCGGTATACTTGAGGAACGTAGAAAGCACCCAAGTGGCACCAGTTTGTCCGCTCGCGTGGAGGATCGATGAAGACACTGATTGCGTTTGATGGATCGCAGGAGGCAACGACGGCGCTACGCACCGCCAGTCGCCTCTTGCGCAAGAAGGACAACGAGGTCTTTGTGCTTACCGTCGCGCCGGAATTCTCTGGTCTACCATCCGTTGAGGAATTGGGCGCCAAGCGTGAGCGAGTCCGCTTGGCTTACCAGCGACGAATCGGCAAAGAGACCGAAGCGATACTGGATAAAGCGCGTCAAATTCTCGCGGCGGAAGGGATCGACGCGAGCACCATCACGGAATTTGGTTCGCCTGCGAAGACGATTCTCCGGCTCAGTGGGGAATGCGACGTCACAGTCGTGGGTGCGACCAGTCGGCTTGATAGATCAAAGTTGGGAATTGGACCGGTGGCGAGCCGCGTCGTGGAGTATGGAACGGGAACGGTGTTGGTCGCGCGCGCGCTGACCAGTGAGAACAACTGGCGCGTCCTGCTTACGGTCGATGGCTCCGCTTCATCCAGGCAAGCTTTGAGAGCAATGACAAAATACTTTAATGCGGGTTCGCTGGAAGTGACCGTGATGCATGTGGTCGAGACCCCCTGGGTGCATTTCGGTCTTGATCGAAAGGTGTTTGATTATCCGGGCGACGCCTTCGACCGACTTGACCCGGAGATTCAGCTTGAGCTGGAGATGGAGCGCGAAGCCGGCAATATCGTAGAGTCCGCGGAACGGCAACTCGATGGCTATGTGCTTGGCCTGAAGTCGATTATCCGGGAAGGGAATCCTGGCACTGAGATTTTGGGTGAGGCAGAAACCGGAGACTATGATCTCATCGTACTCGGCGCTGCGGGCAGGTCAGATTTTAAGCATCAGATGCTTGGCAGCGTGTCGGCCAAGGTCGCGTCACAAGCTCCTTGCTCGGTGGCCGTGATTAAGTTCGAAGAGTAATAGCGATTTTGCTCGATTCAATCAAAATTGCCAACGTTAATCTAGCCCCGGAATGAGCGGACCATCCGCGTTGTCAGCGAGTCGTACAGGTTTTTCTGGCCTTCGTCATATTCAATGCGGAATGTCTTTAAGATACCTTTGCTCAGCATCGTCTTCTGATAAAAGACTCTGCCATCCTCGATTCCTGAAACCACAAACCAATTCCCCTTCAATGTCTTGTAAGAGACAGTCCGGTGAGGGTGGTCCGCTGATGGGTTTGTCTTTTCAGTGTAGAGTTGCCGCAGCGTCTGATTCAATGCGTTGTACGATCCGTATACAAGCCATCTCAGCACGGCCATAGCGCGATCTGAATTTCTGTCCGTCGTGGTTGTCCGATTCGCCCTGTGGAATCAGGACATCCGCCGGATCAGAGATCGAGAAGTCGAATCTCTCGTTGTGGTACGTTCGGTAGATATGCTGTGGGGCTCCGGCCGGAAATGCGAGAGCCAATGTTGTTAAGGCCGTAAGAATTGCAGTGGCAGTTCTGTGCTTCCCCATACCTCACACTCCTCCTTTCGATGCCGATATCCCAATCCTGAGAATCGCGAGCAAGCGATGACCAGAGGCCGGTCTTTATGCGGAAGGACGACGCACAATCTCAACGGAACACTTCGCATGCGTTACTACCGCCAGCGAGACTGAGCCAAGCAGGAAACGTTCGATTCTTCCTCCGCCATGAGAGCCAAGGACGATCAGGTCTGCCTTGAAAGCTTCGGCTTCGTCGAGAATCGCTTGCTTTGGCGACCCTCCCACGACCTTAGTCGAGACCTTCAGTTTGGCGCCTTCTTTTCCCACGCGAAGTTTTCGCTCGGCAGTTTTCACTGCTTTGCGCGCCTGGGCCTGCGCCTGCTTTTGAATCTCGTCGTCGAAGTCCACACCCGCCCACGGCACCGCGATCGGAAAAGTTGGTAGTTCAAACACTGAGAGCACTCGGACAATCTGGGTGCGCAAGAGCTTCAAATTCCCAGATAGGCCAGGGAATCGATCACGCGACGCATCAGCAGAGTGATTTGTGGATGGGAAGCTTCAAGCTCGGCCACATCCTCGCTGAATCGCTCACCCAGGCTGCGATAATGATGCGGTTTGATTTCCTCTTGTTTAAGCAATTGTTCAATATCATTCGCGCACCTCTGCAGCATCTCGCGTTGTTGCGGATCGAGAGCCCTAGCCTGTTGAAGTTCGGCGTGCAAGTGTTCTAATTGCGCTCGCAGTTGTTCGTTGTTCATCCTTATCCCCTGTTCAGACTGACTTGAGGCCTATGGTAAACGACCACGCTCATTCCCATCGTGGCTAGTTTACTAAATTCTACCGCCGCAAACACCGGAATCCGGATGGAGCCGTGACTGGCCGGGAAAACAGGCACGGAGGGGCTACCATGAATCGCGTAGCCCTTAACTATGTAACTCGGATAATAGAGTAACCCGAGGGCGCTCTTTCTCCAGCCATTGATCTTCTGATAGACGCGAAACGTGCCTACCGGCGTCCGGGCCACCCCCCTTTCATGGTATGGTCGGCCATGTCCGGTTGACACCGGCAGAATCTTTGCGACTTGCCCCGTCGCATCTACGTAAAAAAGGACCTGACGATCGAGATCGATCTCGATATGCGCAGGGCCAGTGTCGCGCGGCGTGGGACGCTGTGCGGTTCTTAACGCATTAAGCTCACCTTTCAGAAGACGGCCGGTTCAATTGCGCCTTTCAACTTTTTGAAAGGCAATTAAAGCTTGGCGAGAAGCTGGGTCTTTTTTCGAATCGTACTCTTCGTTGCCGAATCGAGCTTCCAAAAATCAGGCCAGTCTTGCGCGATAATTCCGCGAGCTCGACTGCCGCGGCCCTGTCACGTCCGGATCATGATTAGCAGCATTTTGAACCTGGCAGCCGCCTTCACTGCATGCGGTCGATTGGCGGGCAGCGTAATCGTTTCCCCTTGCCGCACCTTGAAACTCTCGCCGGCGATCTCAATGTCCGCATCCCCGTCGATGACAACTACCAGAGCATCGAAAGGCGCCGTGTGCTCGCTCAAACCTTCGCCCTCATCGAAGGCGAACAGCGTGACTGTGCCGCCCTTGTTCTTCAGCAACACACGGCTGACGATTGAGCCGTCCTGGTATTGCAACAGGTCAAGGAGTTGTTTGACCTCGCCAGTTCTTACTGAGACTTGATCTTGCTCACTCATAACATCCTTCTTTCAATCGCACGTAACCTGTCCCCCAGGAGGCTTGCTTAACACTCAGCTCTTGATCGCCACAAGCGCGACCGCAGCTAGTTCTTTGCGATAGCGTCTGAAAACGGACCGCATCTCCATGACTCGTCGCCGCGCCTCAGAATCATGGAGGAGATTCCAGGTAAAACGGAGAGCGCCCGCAAGACCTTCATCACTAATCAATCGTCGTGGCTCCAGCAGGCTCATGGAGGCCATGTCCTCCGATTGAACTTCAAATCCCTCGGTCTCCAAAAGCGAGCGCCATTCTGAAACAGTCAGAGGCCTCACGCCATGATGGACGACGCCCGTCAGCGCCCTCTCCGTTTCTTTTCTCTCATCTTCGTCGAGGATCGACACAAGGCACATCTCATGAATGCCATAGCGACCTTTGCTTTTGAGCAAGCGATACGCTTCCTGCACGATGCGTCGCTTCGTCTCCTCCGTCTGCATTGTGAGCATGGCCTCGCCGTAAACCACCGTGGCGCTTTTTTCAGGCAGGCCCGTATCCGAGGCGCTGCCGACAACGCATTGCTGCCGATCTCCTGTCAAGTAACCGCTGACCGTTCTTGCCGCAGCCTCGTCTCGTTCGACGGCCGTATAGCGTGCCGGGTTCAACTCGATTGTGAGTCGAGCTGTAACGCCCATACCTGGTGCGAACTCCACAACATAATCCCCACGTTCAATTTGCAGAGCCTCCAACATACGTCGGGTCAGTTGCATACCTCCTGGTCGAAGCACGCGTTTGCCGAGACGGGCGAGCACCCAGTGTCCTGGCATCTTTTCCATCTTCGATCCTTCGCCCAGACGTGCCGAATCTGCCCCTTTATCCGTCACTGAAATCGTCACCCTCTCTTCTTGCTAACCGCCACGGAATCTGCGAAGAGAAATTCTTCATGAGAGAGAATCTATAGCGGCGAGCCGTCAACGGCGATGACTTATGTCACTCCACATTATGCCGAGTGAAAGTTGTGAAGATGACGCTGCTCAACGCTGATCCGCAAAGGCTTCCAGCGCCGCTTCATCAGGGATTATAAGATGGCGGCCTTCGACGATGATCAGTTTCTCGTGCTGAAGACGAGCGAAGGCGCGAGAAATTACTTCGCGCACCGAACCGATGCGTGAAGCAATCTGCTGGTTGGTTTGAGTGAGGTTCATGCTAATCCCATTCTCTGCCCGCGTGCCGCTTCTACGCGCTTCCGACAAAAGAAACCGCGCAAGTCGCTGACCAACCTCGCGTAGTGAGAGAGCTTCCACCAGTTCAGCGCAACGCCTGAGCCGCCCGGCCAAGACTCTTAGCGCGGCGAGAGCGATCTCAGGATGCTCCAAAAAGAGGAGGCGCACATCTCGCTTGTCAATGAATAGAGTGGTGGTTTCTTCTTCCGCTGCGGCAGTCGAGGGATAAGTGCCATCATCGAAGACGGGCAGCTCGGCAATAGTTGCGCCAGCCCGTTCGACATGAATGACCTGTTCTCGCCCATCCAAACTCACGCGAAAAGCGCGCACCGCGCCTTCAACGATGACGTAAAGCCCATGCGCTTCGTCACCGGCAACGAACAGCACTTCGTCTTTTCGAAACCGTCGTTCAACGGCGCGTTCGGCGAGTACTCGCAGGGCGTTCGCATCAAGTCCTTCGAAAAGCTTAGTGCGCGTAAGCGCGGCAACCTTATCCACTGTCATCAAAGCATCATCACGCGCTTCACCGCTTTAATTCAAGCTTTAACGCGCAGCGAATCATCTGGGCGTGCTTTCCGAGTGTGACATAAGTCATTTCCGGCTGGTGGTAGTCGAGACGATAATTTGATAATGCGTGAGTACGATCTCACGCACCATTATTCGACCGGAACGCAGTTTGAAAGGACAAATGAAATGGTGACCACCAGCAGCATGTTGACGATAAATCAACCTCACATCCCGGACTTCACGGATCCGCTTAGACTGCTAGTGCATTGCCACGAAAGGATAGAAGCACAATTGGCTGCGCTCGAACGTGCCGCCGCAATCCTTCGCGCTGGCGATCGCCAGTCTCTCCCCCGAGTGTTCGGTGCCATAGATGCGGCGTGCGCGCACTTTGCAATTCCAGGGGTCAAGCACACTGAGGACGAGGAAATTTCCCTATTCCCTCGACTGCGCGAGCACGGGGGATCTGCGGGAGAAGATGCGCTGGCGGTGATGGCCGAGCTTGAGTCACAGCACCGAACAGCCGAGAAGCTTCACGTGGAATTCGATGAATTCGTCTCAAGTCTTCCGCGTGATGGTTCGGCCGACACAAGAGAGTTGGATTGCTTCAGCGAACTGGTGACGGAACTCACCGCACTTTATCGCCCGCACATTCTTCTCGAAAACAACTTCGTATTTCCAATCGCGGGAAGGGTACTCCCGGCTAACGAGATCCAGGGGTTAGGCGAAGAGATGCGTGCCCGCCGGAAAGACATTTTGCAAAAGCTCGATGCGTCGCGCTGAGTCACTTCGCGACCGATGCGTTCACCTATTAACGACGTGCAATCACCTGAAGAATCACAAACCGTTGAAGAACTGCTCGGCGATGATCATAAGCGGCTGGACGAATTGCTGAAAGCACTTCTTGCCGCGTTCGACAAGGCGAGTACTCCCACGGTTTTCGCGCGCCTCGATCTTTTTTGGGCACGACTGGCAATGCATATTCGCGCTGAGAACCTGCATTTATTCCCTGCGATACTCAATGGGCTGGAAGATACTGCCGCGGAAAGAAATGAGCTTCCACCGCCGGCAGAAGCGCGCGAAGCAATCGGTCAACTTCGCAGCGATCATGATTTCTTCATGCATGAATTAGCGGCCTCGGTCAAAACTATCCGTACGATGATTGAGGCTTCCCATTCGGAGTCCCACAGCCGGCTAATGGATCAAGTTCGCCGGAGCATCGCTGCGGTAAGCAAGCGACTCGAATCTCATAATGAGGTCGAAGAGAAACTGGTTTACCGATTACCTGCGAAACTTCTAACGCTGAATCAACAACTAACGGTCGTCGAGGGTATTCGGGGTGAGTTGCAGAATCTGCCGCCGCGATTCAGCGACGCGCAAACAGGAAAGGCCGACTAGATATGATTGCCACTAGTCAAATGAGTCGTGCGACGCGTCGTATTCGCCTCACGCCCGTTGCTCTGCCCGCGGAACATGGCGGGTGGGGCCTTTTGTTCGAGCCTATTGTACTTGGAATGTTACTGGCTCCGTCGCTGGCCGGATTATTTCTTTCTGTGAGTGCGACGGGGGCCTTTCTAGCGCGGCATCCTTTCAAGTTGGCGGTAGGGGACTGGCGGCGCAATCGACGCTCAGCACGGACGGCTTTGGCGGCACGCTTTGCCGTTCTTTATTTCCTCATCGCAACGCTGGCTCTCGCCCTTGCCATCAAGACTGGCGGTGCACGCTTTTTGCTGCCACTGCTATTTGCGGCGCCGATCGCGTTCATTCAATTGTTTCACGATTCAGTTGGCTGCAGTCGCACGCTGATGGCTGAATTGGCGGGGTCGATTTCAATAGGTGCGTTAGCTACTGCTATCGCAATAGTTGGTGGTTGGCCGCGTCCGGCGGCGTTCGGACTGTGGGCCATCTTAGCAGCGCGCACCGTGCCCACAATTCTCTATCTCCGCGCTCGGCTCAGACTCCGTCATCGCAAACCAGCATCGCCGCGCGCCGTGATCGTTGCGCACGTGCTGGCAATATTAGTAGTGATCGTCCTCGCAGGTGCGGGAGTGTTGCCGTTTCTCTCAGTTGTCGCCTTAGTGTTCCTGCTTATCCGCGCGGTGATTGGTTTCTTAAGTTTTGATAAGAGAGTGACGGCGAAGAAACTCGGCGTCCGCGAACTCTCCTTCGGCGCTATGACAGTTTTCGCCGTCGTCCTGGGCCACGCTCTCGGATGGTGATTTCCCCCTCGTCGAATCCTGATCCAGGTCCACCGGTTTGGCCGCTGCGAAAACTTTCGGCATTCATCAGAATTGTTGCTTAAAAGTCCCCAGGCCTTGCGTAACTTTCCCCAGAAGGCGCAATTACCAACCTCCGCGTAGTTTGATCTCCAGAACCGAATTGAGCCGGGCAATTGCTCGTTCCCCTCTCAACGCATTATAAAGCCGTGACCTAAGTCACTGCTTGTGCGTTTCGAGGTCTCTAAACTCACAATCGACACCAATCGTCCGTGGTCTTGGCCGTTTGGAGCAGCTCTTGCTTTGAGTTCGTGATCCTTCATCAATGCGGTTAGGTAATCAGTGTGCCTAAATACCAGACCCTCATACCAGACATAGAGTTTTGGCAGGGCATGATCCCGTGCCAAGCCGCTTGTCCCGTTCATACTGACGCAGGCAAATACGTTCAGCTAATTGCCGAAAACAAATACAAAGAGTCCTTCCTTGTTGCTCGCTCACCCAATCCCTTCGCTTCGGTTTGCGGACGCATCTGTGCCGCGCCGTGCGAGGACGCCTGCCGGCGAGGACGGATTGATGCGCCCATCACGATTCGCGCGCTGAAGCGCTTTGTCACCGAGAAATACGGCGTTGAGTCGATGGAGCCGGACACGCAGGACGAGTTGCGCGAAGGTGTCGAAGAGCTTGGGAACAAGCGGCGTTGGCATCTGCCGGTGCTGCAACAGAGTCGCGCCAACGTCGCGCGTGGTCAGAAGGTGGCGGTGATTGGCGGCGGGCCGGCAGGGATTTCGGCCGCGCACGATCTGGCTCTAATGGGCTATCGCGTGACGGTGTTTGAAGCCACGGATCAAGTCGGCGGCATGATGTATCACGGGATTCCTGAGTTTCGTCTGGCTCGCGCCGTCATCGAGAAAGAAATTCAGAAGACAGTCGATCTCGGCGTAGAGATCAAAGTGAACACTCCGCTTAACGAAAAGTTCGGAATTAAGGAACTCAGAAACGAAGGTTACGAAGCAGTCTTCATGAGCGTGGGCGTCCAGAAGGGTCGCGACATGAAGATTGAAGGTGCGGACCTCGACGGCGTCATTAAGGCGATCGACTACCTGCTCAATATCAATAACGGTTACCGCGTGCAGCTTGGTCGCAAAGTCCTGGTCATTGGTGGCGGGTTTGTTGCTTTCGACGCGGCGCGCATGGCTTTGCGAGCAGCACTCGAAGGAGATGCGAGTGGCGAAGATGAAACGGGCCACGATGTGAAGACCGCATTGGATGCCGCGCGCGCGGCGATTCGGGCAGGGGCCGTTGAAGTTTACATGGCGAGCCTCGAATCGTTCGAAGAGATGCCGGTGATGCGAACCACGCAAGGCCGCGAAGAGTTCGAGGAGTCGAAGCGCGAAGGTGTGCGCTTCCTTCCGCAGCGCGGCGCCAAGCGTTTCATCGGAGAGAACGGCAAAGTCAAAGCAGTTGAATTCATGGGTGTGAAGCGTACCTATGATGACAACGGGCGGTTCAATCCTGAATATGACACGGATTTCAATGAAACTTTCGAAGCCGATTCAATAATCCTGGCTATCGGCCAGCAGGCGGATCTTTCGTTTCTTAAGCCGGAAGATCATGTTGAGCTGACCCCGCAAGGCACAATCAAAGTCGATCGAGATACGCTGGCGACTTCCGCTCCAGGTCTGTTCGCCGGCGGCGATGTGGCCTTTGGCCCGCGCAACTTGATCGAAGCTGTGGCCAACGGCAAACGTGCGGCGCTCTCGATCGACGACTACTTGCGAGGCGTGAAGACCGATCTGGTGGTCAACCTCCGCATCGAGGAATTGCCAACACGCTCCTACCACCGACCCGAAGATTATGAGAAGTGTGAACGCGAAACCCCGCCGACGATCTCGCTCGATCGCCGCACCGGCATCTCGGAAGTTGAGACCGGCTACACCGAAGAAGAAGCGAAGCAACAAGCTGAGCGCTGTCTCTACTGCCACATTCAAACCATTTACGACGCAGAGAAGTGCGTGCTCTGCAATCGCTGCGTGGATATCTGTCCCGAATATTGTTTGAAGTTGGTGCCTCTCGAAGAGCTGGATCTAGAACCGCCGGTCAAAGAAAAAATCATCGAGCAGAGCGGCGTTTCTTTGAGTGGCCCGCTGTCCGCGATGCTCAAGGACGATGAGAAATGCATTCGCTGTGGGTTGTGCGCGATTCGCTGCCCAACCGACGCCATGACCATGGAGGTCTTTTACTATGAGGAGCAAGAAGTCCGCGCCTGAGAGCTCGGAGCGACCGAGCCGCAAAGCAGAAACGCCGGACGAAGCCGCAAAGAACGGACGCACCGATCTATCGCGGCGCAAACTGATTTCACGTATCGGCCTCGGCGCGACGTTACTTGCGGTTGGTGGCCAGGCTTATGCCTTCTTTCGTTCGCTGGTGCCAAACGTCCTCTACGAGAATCCGCAACGATTTAAGATCGGAACGGTAGATCAATTCAGCGAAGGTGCGAAGTTCATCGACGACAAGCGCATCTTCATCTTTCGCGAGAAGAACACTTTTCATTGCATATCCGCTTCCTGCACGCATCTTGGCTGCACCGTGAAGATGCAGCGCCTTAATCAGCCAAAGAAAGTCAGTGTGCGCGGGCGCGAGATTAACGAGCAGGCTGAGTTCGCCTGTCCGTGTCATGGCTCGAAGTACTACGGCGACGGCACCAACTACGCTGGCCCGGCGCCGCGGCCGTTAGCGCATTTCAAGATAGAAGTCGCGCCTGAGGACGGGCAACTTGTAGTCGATACGTCACAGGTCGTGCCGCAGGACTTTAGATTGACGGTTTAGAGAAGGGATCAACTCATGGTGACGAAGCGCTCAACGTGGGAAAAGATCAAGGACCCGCGCCCTACCTGGGACAAGATCAAATGGAGCTGGCTGCCTGAGACCAACCGCGAAGCTGGAGACTCTGTAGTCAGAAACTTCCTGCTGCATTGGTTCCCGGCCAAAGTTACGAGACAAAGTCTTTCCTGGAACTATTCGTTTTGGCTGGGCACTATCTCGGCGGTTCTATTCCTCATACTCATCATCACCGGCATCCCTTTAATGTTTCTCTATGTGCCCTCGGTTGAGCGTGCCTATCTGTCCGTTAAAGATTTGGAGTTTACAGTTTCCTACGGCTGGTTTCTCCGAGGACTGCATCGCATCTCCGCGCACCTGATGGTCGCGGTGGTCTTTCTGCACCTGGTGCGGGTGTTTCTGACCGGCGCTTATAAGAACGGAACCGCCGTCAATCAGAACCGGCAACTCAACTGGATCATCGGAGTGGTGCTGTTGCTCTTCACCTTGCTGCTCTCGTTTACCGGTTACCTGTTGCCGTGGGATCAACTGGCTTACTGGGCTATCACGGTGGGAACGAACATCGCTTCATCCGCACCGGTCGTCGGCGAACCCATGCGCTTCGTTTTACTGGGTGGCCGCACGATTGATCAGAACACCCTCATACGGTTCTATGTGCTGCACTGCTTCTTCCTGCCAATGGGAGTGCTGCTCCTTTTCTCGTATCACATGTGGCGGGGCAGAAAAGATGGAGGTCTGGCCTGTGTCGATCAGCTTGCGCTGGACCAGAAGAAAGAAAACATCGCGCCGATTAAGAGCAAGACTTACTCGCTCCTGGGAATAACCAGCGGCAGAACAGTTCACGTGGAAACGTCAATTGTTGACGAAGACAAGCACACGGTAATGTCGTCGCCCAACCTGACGAGACGACTCGTGATGGTCACGCTGGGGACGCTCGCAGTCGTGGCGTTGCTGACTATTTTCTTTCATGCGCCACTCGAAGAAGCAGCAAATCCTAGTGTCACGCCCAATCCGGCGAAAGCGCCCTGGTACTTCCTCTGGTTGCAGGAACTGGTCACCGACACGACGTTCACGATCGCTGGTATCACAATCAACGGCGCCCTCATCGGCGGAATAATTATTCCCGGCATCCTCGTGGTGGCGGCGGTTGTCTGGCCATACTTGGATAAGTCTCCGTTGGGCGCGGTCGGGGTCTGGATGGCGACAGAAAGACGCAAACAGAATCTCGTGTTTCTGATTGTCGTGGCCGCAATTCTGATTCTGACGATCATCGGCACGTTCATGCGCGGCCCTTATTGGAACTGGTACTGGCCGTGGCAGAGTTGGCCCACCATGCCACGAAAATTCTAAGGAGAGGCGACGGTGTTCAAGAAAGATTCAATCCTGCTCTACTCGTTCGGCGGCGTGGTTTTGATAATCACGGCGCTGGTCTTCTGGAACTACTACACGCCTGAATGGAAAGGCTATCAGGATGAGTTTCAGGAGATGGTAGCGAAGAAGCTTGGCCCCGACAGGGCCGCGCAAGCTCCGCGCGGATTGCAACAGATTTGGTTGAAAGATTTGAATCGCATCGATCGCTGCACCACTTGTCACGAAGGGATGGAATGGAAAGGTCTGGACAGCGCACCGAATCCCTTCAAGTCACATCCGCAGGAAATCCTGAAGAAGCATCCGCTCAATCAGTATGGCTGCACCATTTGTCACGGCGGTCAGGGTTATGCGACCGACATGGACGCGGCGCACGGCTTTATCCCGAACTGGGATGATCCGCTCATGGGCAAGCAAGTCAGCGATCTCTACTTGATAAAAGATCGAAAAGCGATGATGCAAATGAACTGCAACGTCTGTCATCGCTACGACCGCGAGACAGCCGGCGCCGATTACATCAACCAGGCGAAACAATTAGTTCAGGCCAAGAACTGTCGCGCCTGCCATACGATTAACGGACGCGGCGGTGTGATTGGCCCGGATTTGACATACGTGGGAGACAAGTCGCCAGAGCAATACGACTACTCGCGCATGCTCGGCGTGAAAACTGCGTTCGCCTGGCACGTAGCGCACATCCAGAACCCGAAATCGCTGGTGCCTGAAACAGTCATGCCGATGTTCGGTTTCAACAGCCGCGAGGCGCAATCGTTGGCGCTGTTGGTGATGAGTTGGAGACGAGCTGACATTCCCACTCGTTATTGGCCTGGCGTTCAACTAGCAGAGACGCAGAGTGCCGAAGAAGCAGAGAAAGAGAAGCAGATGCTGACCGGCGAAGGGTCGTTCTTTGTGAAGAAGGGTTGCTTTGCCTGTCATTCCATTACTGCCTTCGACGTTAAGTCTGCTTCCGACATCGGCCCGGATCTGTCGTTCGCGATTTCGGATGTACAAAGCCGTTTCGGCAAGACGCTGGAAGATTTCCTGGCTAAACCGACGGGCACGATGGCGGTTGTCTTATCAACGCAGATCCAGCTAACCGATGACGAGAGGCGGGAGGCGATTGAGAAGTTAAAGAGCGCTTACCAAAAGAAGATGGATCAGCAAGCACAGGCTGCTAATCAGGCATTGAGCAAGCCGACGCCTCAGGCTCCGAAGAAATAGGCGTTTTTACTTAAAACGAAATTCAGTTTCTCGAAAGGAGAAGCAACGATGAAAAGCAATCATACAAAGCTGACGTGGTTCGGTCTTGGGGTGCTTTGCACTCTGGTAGTAGCGGGCATTCTCGTCAGTTGCTCGAAGAATCCCAAAACTGAGCGCGGCGACGTGGCCGAAGCAGCCATTGCGACTTACGTCGCACCCGGCGATACGGATGAGTACTACATGTTCTACTCGGGTGGGCATTCGGGCAACGTCTATGTGGCCGGCGTCCCTTCGATGAGGCACATCACGACGGTCCCCGTGTTCGCGCCCTACCCGGCGACGGGTTACGGTTTCGACAAAGAGACGAAGGAGATGCTCGGGCCGTACACCTGGGGCGACGTGCATCACCCCGCGCTCAGCCAGACCAAAGGCGACTATGACGGGCGCTGGCTCTTCGTCAACGACAATGCGAACAACCGCATAGCGCGAATCGATCTGCGCGACTTTAAGACCAAACAGATTCTGGGGCCGGTGCCGAATATCTCAGGCTTTCACGGCGGCGCGTTCGTAACTCCAAACACCGAGTACGTGCTGGCCGCTTCGCGCTTCTCCCTACCGCTGCCGAAAGGTACGTACGAACCGATTGAGAATTACGCCACGAAGTACAACGGCGTCGTCGCCGGAATCGCCATCAATCCCCAGTCCGGCGAGATGAGCGTGGGCTGGCAAATTTTGATGCCGCCTTTCGACTATGACCTTGGGTCTACCGGCAAAGGTCCCAGTGAAGGTTGGGCCTTCTGGACTTGCTATAACTCTGAACGCGCGACCGGGAAACTCGAAGTCACCTCTACGCAGAAAGACCGAGACTATGTAGCCGCAGTTAACTGGAAAGCGGCGGAGCAGGCAATCAAGGAGGGCAAGTTCAAGATGATCGGCGGCACCCAGGTCATTGATCCAAAGCAGGCGCCTGGCGTCGTCTATCTGATTCCTGCCAGCAAGAGTCCGCACGGTGTTGATGTCAGTCCCGATGGTAAGTACGTCGTCGCCAGTGGGAAACTGCAATCCATTACGACCGTCTTCAACTTCGAGAAGATACAAACGGCGATTCAGAACAAAGACTTTACGGGCGACGAGGATGGTATTCCGGTCATCAACTACGACCATGTGAAGGATGCCGAGGTTAATGTCGGTCTGGGGCCGTTGCACACGCAGTTTGACGATCAAGGCTACGCTTACACGAGCCTCTTCGTCGAAAGCGCCGTGGCCAAGTGGAAACTCGGAACCTGGGAAGTCGTGGATAAGATCCCGATCAGTTACAACATCGGACATCTTTCAGTTGCCGGAGGCGACACGATGCATCCGGATGGAAAATATCTGGTGGCGCTTAACAAGCTCTCGCATGGCCGTCACATGACCGTTGGCCCATCACAACCGGAAAGTTCGCAGCTCATCAGCATAAGCGGCGACAAGATGAAGTTGCTCTATGACGCTTTCACTGAGCCGGAGCCGCACTACGCGCAGATGATCAAGGCCGACAAGCTGAAACCGATCGAGGTCTATCCCAAAGAGGAGATGAAAAACCCCAACGCAGTTTGGGATGTGAAAGACACCGGCATCACGCGTGACGGCAACAACGTCCTGGTTAAGATGACCGCCGCGCGCAGCAGCTTTGAACCCAACAAGATCGAAGTCACGCAGGGCGAGCACGTGACCATCTATCTGACTAACATTGAGCAGACGACCGACGAGCTGCACGGCTTCGGGCTTGGCGAGTACAACCTGAACGTCGTGGTTGATCCGGGCGAGATGAAAGTTATCGACTTCGTCGCCGATAAGACGGGCGTCTTCCCCTATTACTGCACAAACTTCTGTTCAGCGCTCCACCAGGAGATGCAGGGGTATTTGTTGGTGAAGCCAAAGTAGTAGAGGGATGAAGAAGGGAGGATGAGGAATGAGTTAGTTCTTCATCCTTCCGCGGGGTAATGGAAATGCAGAGGAAGACAGGAGTCGAACCAACATGAGTAATTTTCTCGAAAAGGAAACAACTTTCTTCGAGCTGCCGCTCAGTTTGAAGAGCCGTGTTTTGATCCTCGTCGCGGTGGTGGTACTGGTCCCGTCCTTCTTCTTTCCGCTTTGGAACATGAGCTTCTACTCGAACCAGTACACGGACGGGCTGTTCCTGCACATTTATTCTTATCAGTTGGAAGGCGGGAAGACGCCCAACCGCGACGACCTGCGCGAGATTAACTCGTTGAATCACTACATTGGGATGCGCCCACTGCTCGAAAGTGATTTCAGCGAATTCACCTGGGTGCCGCTGGTCATTGGCCTACTGATGATCCTCGCGCTCAGGGCCATGGTCCTGGGGAAGATGTCAAATCTGGTTGACGTGTTCGTGCTCTTTACCTATTTCGGCTTGTTCTCGATGTGGAGTTTCTACCACCGGCTTTACATGTATGGCCACAATCTTGATCCGACCGCCTCGATCAAGGTTCCGCCCTTCGTACCGCCGTTCTTTGGTTCAAAGCAGATCGCGAACTTCACCGTTAACAGTTTTCCCGGGCCAGCTTCCTATGCGTTGTTTGGCTTCGCGCTTTTGTTGCTAATCGCAATTCTTCTTTCGGCAAAACGTGCCAATGCGGAGGCAAATGAGAAAGTGGCTTCAACTTAGAATTGCTCCGATTTGTCTGGCGTTAATCTTCGGTGGCTCTTCGGTTACGGCGGCAACGCTCGTGGTCGGTGGGCCAGGTGCTCAGTTTCAATCCGTTCAGCCCGCAATCGAAGCAGCGCAGGCTGGGGACACCGTGCAAGTCCGGGCTGGAACTTACATCGGCAATCTCACCTTGAATAAGAAGATAATGCTGGAAGGCATAGATCTCCCGCTGCTCCGCGGTGAAGGCTTAGCGAGCGTTGTTACGGTGTTTGCCGATGGGTGCGTCATACGAAGATTCATCATCGAGCACAGCGGCGGCGACCTAACGCGCGAAGACTCCGGCATTCTGCTCAAGTCAAGCAACAACCAAATTGAAGATAACGATCTTCGCGACATTCTTTACGGAATCTATCTCTACGGTTCGCATAGCAACACTCTGCGGCGCAATCGGATTCGCGGCAGACCCGAATTAGAAGAAGGCGATCGCGGCGCCGGACTGCACCTGTGGAATTCTCCCGACAATATTATCGAGGACAACATCATCTCTGAAGAACGCGACGGGATGTACATCCAGAGTTGCAACGACAATCAGATTCGCCGCAACCGCGTCTCAAATCTGCGCTACGGTTTGCATTATATGTTCTCAGACCGAAATGTCTTTGAGGACAACTTCTTCTCGAACAACGTGGCGGGCGCGGCGATCATGTACTCGAACAAGATCGAGTTTCGCCGCAACGCTTTTGTCCATAATCGGGGATTCAGCTCCTTTGGCATCCTGTTTCAGGAATGCACTGACCTGCTGGCCGAAGAGAACTTCATCGTTGACAACGCGACCGGCATCTTTATGGAAGCCTTGCGCAAGACGACCTTCCGGCATAACACCATCGCCAATAACGACGTGGCTTTGCAGATGTTCAGCAGCTCGGACGCCAACGTTTTCACCGAGAATAACTTCATCGACAACTTGAGTCCGCTGCAACTCATCGGCCGAAGCACGACAACGAAATGGTCCGAAAATGGCCGCGGCAATTTCTGGAGTGACTATGACGGCTATGATCTGAACGAAGACGGACGCGGCGATGTGCCCGTGAAGATCCAGAACGTCTTTGAGTATATGGAAGGCAATCATCCGCGCTTGCGTCTTTATATCGATAGTCCGGCGGCGCGAGCGATGGCCGTCGCCGAAAAAACGTTTCCGATCTTAAGAGGCTCGTCGGAGATAGATGAAGCGCCGCTGATGAAACCAGTCGCGCTACGTTATCCGTTCGCAACTGAACAGGCCCCGAAGCGCATGCATACGGGATTGATGATGGCATCGCTGCTGATATTAAGCGCGGCAGCGATTGTGATCTGGAAAGGGCAAAGGCCCAGGCGACAATGACCATTCAAGTCCGAAATCTGACGAAGAAGTTCAAACACTTCGCGGCTGTGAACAACGTGTCGTTCGACATTGAGGCCGGCGAGACGTTCGCGCTGCTCGGACCAAATGGCAGCGGTAAGACCACCACGTTGAAGTGCATGGTTGGATTGAATCTGCCAACCTCGGGAAACATTTCGATCGAAGGTTTTGATGTCCTGCGCAACGGCCGCGAAGCGAAGCGGTTGATGAGCTTCCTGCCTCAACGCGTCGGTTTCAGCGATCAGTTGACCGGGCGCGAGGTGCTGGAATTCTACTGTCGCCTGCGGCGAATACCGACGCGACGAATTGACGAGACACTAAACACGCCGAACTTCCACTTCAACGGGTTCTTTGACAAATCAGTCAGCCAATTCTCCGGCGGAATGATTCAAAGACTGGGCCTTGCTGTCGCGTGCTTGCCCGATGCGCCGGTTCTGGTTCTCGACGAGCCGACTGTGAGCCTCGACCCCAACGGCGCAATTCAATTTCGCGAGTTTCTCGCAGATCTTAAACGTAAAGGCAAGACGATCGTTTTTTCTTCGCACATGCTTGCCGATGTCGAACAACTTGCGGATCGCGTGGCAATTCTGGTTAGTGGCAAATTGGTGGCTCTGCAATCAATCGGCGCACTGCGAGCGGAACTGATGAGTAGTTCACGGATGCGAGTGGTCCTGGCGAATCCAGATGGGCGCCTGCTTGCGGCGGTGCGCGCCCGCGGCGTTGAGAACGCGGCGCTGGAGGGAAATTCGCTGGTGATAACCTCTTGCGCGGAAGATCGGGTGGAGATTTTGCAAGTCATAGAAGCGGCCGGTGGCAAAATTGAGACCTTCGCTACTGAAGAGTTGTCGCTCGAAGACATATACATGAGGTACGTCAGTCAAGATGTTGTTCATGCGAAATAGAAGAGGCTCTTCGAAACTGATCCGTTCTGATATCGTTCCGCGAAGCCTAAAGCGTCGTGTCTTGCTGTGGGCCGCGTGTTTGATTGTCGGCGTGACGGCTCTCGCCAACTGCCAGAAGCAAGCGGTCGCCCCGGTTGCTCTGGCGCCCGAGGACATGTGCGCTTACTGCAAGATGGCGATTTCGGAAAAGCGTTACGCCGCTGAATTGATCGATAGCGAAGGACAAGTGTTCAAGTTCGACGACATGGGTTGCATGGCCAATTTCATTAAGAGCAAAAAGAGCAACGCGAAGATTGTCGCTTACTTTGTAATGGATTTCGATGCGCCCCAATGGGTTAAAGCCGAGGAGGCCTATTACCTTCGCTCTCCCGAATTAAGGACGCCGATGAACGGAGGAGTCGTTGCATTCAAGAATGAATCAAACGCCAAGGAAGCAACCGGAAAATTCCGTGGCCAACTGCTTCGCTTCAAAGAACTTTTCAATCCGTAACAGACAATAATGGACGTACACGCGATTACAACGATTGGCAGGCAGGAATTGGTTATCAACATTCGAAACCGCTGGACGCTTGTGTTCGCCGGCGTCTTCGGCGTTCTGGTGCTGGCGATTTCCTACTTTGGATTGGTGACCGGCGGAACGGTTGGCTTCCAGGGTTTTGCGCGTACGTCGGCGAGCTTGCTGAACATGGTGCTCTACATCATTCCGCTGGTAGCGTTGACGATGGGCACGCTCAGCTTTACGAGCGAGAAGAGCGCCAGCGAGTTGTTATTCTCTCAGCCCGTAACGCGCGGCGAGATTCTAGTCGGCAAGTTTCTCGGTTTGTTTGGTTCGATTTTCACCTCGACGCTTATCGGCTTTGGTCTAGCAGGCGTCATCATTGCCGCGAAGGCTGGAACTGAAGGCGCTTTGCGTTATCCGGCGCTCATAGGCTTCTCACTGCTCTTGGCGCTTATCTTTCTCAGCTTATCAGCGTTGATTTCGGCAGTTTGCCGGCGCAAGAGTAAGGCATTTGGAGTAGCGCTCTTCGTTTGGTTTTTCTTTGTGTTGTTCTACGACTTGCTAGTAATGGGTGCGACGTTCTTGTTCAAAGAGCGAACGGCCAACGCTTTCATTTTCGGGTCATTGTTCGGAAATCCCGTCGACATGGTGCGCGTTGCCAGCCTGATGACGCTCAACGGCAAAGATATCTTTGGGGCCGGCGGTGCGGCGCTTTTGAGATTCCTGGGAGGTGAAGGTCTTAGCATTGTGCTGTTGCTCATCGCTCTTTCCCTCTGGGTTGTTGCGCCGTTGTTTGTCGCGCAGCGGTTACTAAAGCATCAGGACATTTGATTCCAACCTTCTCGGCGATGATCAGACATGAAGAAACTCTACGCCGTTGGCGGTGCCGCGATAGTCATGATCATCGCTATCATTACACTGTTCTATCTGCGTTCTGACGAACGTGGTGAACGTCTGCACTATGAACACGAAGAGACTGAACTAATAATTTCAAACATTCCTGACGCCCACCTCACTCTCTTCAAAGCAGGGACCAACCTTCAAGACGCGCTCACAATGCCAGTCATGAATGGTGAGCGAACCTGGTTGCCGCGCGGAAATTATTTCTTGAAAGTCGATCAGTCTGGGCGGACGTTCTTTTATCCAATCCCGATCATTGGCTATCGCGCTGGCCCGGACAAAGGAGGCACGTTTACCGTTACGATTCGTCCGCCGGGCCCAGACTCGCCGCACGGCCTGCTTCCGGGCTTGCTTGATTACGTATTTCTCCCGAGCGGCCATTTTCTTTTCGGGGATCACCTGCGGGTGCAAGAACCGCATTATGTTTGGCTGGGCGGATTCTTCATCAGCCCGTTTGAAGTTACCAACGCTGAGTTCAGAGAATTCCTTACAGACCCTCGCGGATATTTGGATGATACGAATTGGACCGAAGCAGGTAGAAAGTGGAAAGCTGCTAACACGTCGCATGTGACTGCATTGTTGAAACCTACAGACACCGATTACCAACGCTTTGGCCAACCCGATCAGCCAGTCGTGCAAGTGAACTGGTTCGAAGCCAACGGCTTTTGTTTTTGGCTGACCAGGACCGTTGGGAAGGGACGATGGATATTCGCTTTACCAACCGAAGCGGAATGGGAAAAGGCTGCCCGCGGACCCGATAATTTCGATTACGGACTGGGCATGAACATTAGCAATAACGAAGTGAGTTTGTACAACTGGAAGAAGAATCCGGAAGCATCGGTTACAGGTGTAGGTCTCCAGGAGACGATGTCAAAGTACCAGGCCAATCGTTACGGTGTCTATCACATGACCGGCAACGTAGCCGAGTGGACCCAGTCCATCTATCGCGCTTACAATCGCGAGCACCCCTATGTCGATAACGATGATCGTAACAACGATGAGACGCCGGGCGAACGTGTCCTGCGAGGTGGTTCCTGGTACACCGCGAGCATCGCTGTTCTCTACATACCCTATCGAGAAAATTTCCAACCTGAAGTCCAGACGCCATATCTCGGATTCAGAGTTGTCGCGCGGCCAGTGCCCTAAAGACAAATGCGGTGAAAATAATCGGCGACTGGAACTACAACTGAGATTCTCGTTTTAGATCTCTCAGACTCCAAGGCTGAGGCCACTATTGTCTAATACGCGCCATGAATGCCTGTCACAACTAAGGCACAACGGAGTGCTGAACGTGGAGAGAGTGGAAACAGTGTAAAACCGCGAATGTGCGAATTTCTTAGCAAAACTAAGAAGTCCGCTAAAAGCCGCGATAATTTGAACGGTCTTTTATTCCTACCTGCGGAGCCAATAATTACTTAGGGAAACGCCGCCATCACAGGGCGGCATTTCCCTTTTGTGACGTCACAAATCCTTACGAGCGAATCGGAAAACTATAGCTTTGTTCCAGCAGATGGTGGCACAATCGGCGGGCAACTGGTTTTTGAGAAGAAAGGCTGAGGCTTAAATGAAGAGGCACGGCACGCACAATTTGAAGATGATAGGCGTGCGCGATTTGCGGGACATAAACCAGACGATTTTTCTGCATTTGATACGTGAGCGGCAACCTATCTCGCGTGCAGACATTGTGAAGGCCACGGGGTTACAGCCCGGCACTGTATCCGCAATTGTTAATCGTCTAATAAAAGAGAAGTTGATTTATGAAGGGGTCGAAGGCCCATCGAGCGGAGGCCGTCCGCCGAAGTATCTGCACGTGAACGCAGAAAGCGCTTACGTCCTTGCCATAGATTTAGGCGTGAAAGAGTCTATCTATGCAGTAAGCGATTTCAATGGCCGAATACTGACCCAAAGATCGGTCTTGACGGAAGGCGATCCCGAGAAGTTCCTGCGCTCCCTGTCGCGGGAAATCCACGCCCTGGTGAGGACACAATATCCGCGGGCGCGCGTCGAGGCCGTAGGCGTCAGTGTGCCGGGGTTGGTTGACCGGGCCGCCGGCACCTTGATCGTTTCACCGAACTTAGGCTGGCGAGCTGTTCCGGTACGTGCTTTATTGGAAGAGGAGTTAGAGTTGCCCGTCTACGTGGAGAACGACGCGAACGCTGCGGCGTTTGCGGAACTTTGGTACGGGCCGCTTGATGAAGTGAGCGTGCGCACGCTCCTATGCGTGCTGGTCGTCGAGGGTTTGGGTACGGGATTGATTATTAATGGTGAGTTGCACGTGGGCACGAGCATCGGCCTGGGCGGTTTCGGACACATGTCGATGGATCCCAAAGGAATGACTTGCTCCTGCGGCCGAAGAGGTTGTTGGGAGACTTTTGCCTCGGACCGAGCCACGCTTGATCGCTATCGAAGACTGGGCAAATCAAAGAGTAGAGTGCGCGCGGTAACCGAGTTGATAGCCCTTGCCGGACAGGGAGACGCAGCGGCACTCGAGACGATTCAAGTAACGGCGCGTTACCTGGGTGAGGGGATTGCCAGCCTCGTGCATGGCCTTAGCCCCGAGGTTGTCGTCATTGGCGGGGAGATTACGGGTGCTTGGCCCATCATCGGTCCCATCATCGAAGCACGCATCAAGAGTAACTACATCGTACCGCCAATCAGCTTCAAGGTGCGCCCCTCAAGCGTGCTGCGTCCCAGTCTCTTTGGCGCCATACCCATCGCTTTACAGTATTGCTTCGGCGGTGGCCGCGACAAACAAACCAACCTGAAGGTTCCACAGCTCTCTCTCAACGCGGGCAGCCGCACACCAGCTCGGCTTTCTTAGATGGTTATTGACGCACCGTGCACCGCGTGTTATTAAATCTTTTTCATCACCCTTAACTAAGTAGTCATTGTGTTCTGTGAACACGAGCGCGTTATTTTCGCGGAGGAGGAAGTAGTCATGCGTCGAACTCAGGTTACATTTTACCTGCTGTTGCTCGCTCGTAGGGTTCTTTTGGTTTCGATACTCCTCTCGTTGGCAACTACTGCGTGGGCACAAGAGGGGCACAAAGTTGACGTCGAGACGATTCAACTCAAGAGCGACCTGGTCGGGCAGGTTCTGCCTTACAACATCTTGTTGCCCGTTGGTTATGCGGAATCCAGCAAGCGCTATCCAGTGCTTTATCTTTTGCATGGCCTGTTCGGACGCTACGACGATTGGATCAAGCGTACCAACCTGGCCGAATACGCGGCCCACTACGATGTAATTATCGTCACGCCAGAAGGGCACGATAGCTGGTACACGGATCGCGTCGGTGTTCCTGGAGATAAGTATGAGTCGTACTTTATCCGCGAACTAATCTCGGAAGTGGATGCGCGCTTTCGCACGATTAAAGACCGGCGAGCGCGGGGTGTCGCTGGCCTCTCCATGGGAGGGTACGGCGCCCTCAAATACGGACTTAAACATCCCGAGCAGTTCGCATTTGCTGGTTCGCTGAGCGGCGCATTCGATCCCACAACGCGAACAGACGATCACCCAGGATTTGCGTGGGATATTCTCCGGCCCTCCATTAACGCCGTTTTCGGTGCGCCAGGCAGCGAAATCCGTCAGGCCAACGACCTTCATCAAATCGCACGCGGCCTTAGTGCTTCACAGATTGCCTCGCTCCCCTATATTTATTTTGATTGCGGTTTAGAAGACGGTTTTCTCGCAACGAATCGGGAACTTGCCGATATCCTGTTGGCGAAAACAATTCCACATCAGTATCGTCAACTCCCCGGTGCGCATGATTGGGCATATTGGGACCGGCAGGTTCGGGAAGTTCTGAGGCTGTACGCACAACTAATGACAAGCAATGTGCCTGGCAGCCGATGAATGGAGGATTGCAGTAGCCGTGGGAACTCAACATGCAGATAGCGGCGCGTCTGGTGGCTCAAAAAACCTCATGTTAGGCCCATCGGTTTAGCGGAAGAGGAGCGTGGCGAATGTTTTTGTAAACTAGCCGTTCAAATAGAAGAAGGGTAGGGAAGGTAGTGTTTTGAATTCCAGCTCCAACGGTTCCAGTTTCTCTGCGACAACAGACGATCCCCCAAAATCACAACGGAAAGAAACGCTCTATGGTTTTTCCCCCGTAAGTTAGTGCCCAAATTCTTCGTCCTTCCAAGCCATCAAGCCTATCCAGCGAAAGAGTTCATGCGAAAAAGTTCATTGACAGGTTATATCGAAGCGTGTTATTTACCCACTTTGTCAAGAGCGGTGATAAAGTCTCGTTAGAAACGTCTGCAGGTTGAAAATCGGCTTCTACGTGGGGCCGTGAGCTCTCTCAATCCAGACTGGGTCCGCACGCCGGGTCACCCTTTATTTTCTGGAATTCTTTCCGCAGAGCAGTGGTCGGCCGAGTTTGTTGGCCGCGACAACAAATGGACCAGAGATGAAACTGTCGTTGACTGATCAACTGATTGTAGTCGCCTATCTGGCCGCAATCATGGGCATCGGCTTAGCCATGAAGCGACGTGCCGCAAAAGGCATGAGTTCTTACTTCCTGGGTGGTCGACGATTGCCCTGGTGGGCGCTCGCGATGTCTGGTTCGTCATCGTACTTCGATATCACCGGCACGATGTGGATTGTGTCGACCTTTATCGTGCTGGGCCTGAAGGGCATGTGGGTGCATTGGCTGTGGGGCTTTCCGATCACAGCTTTTTATTTGGCCTTCATGGGAAAGTGGATTCGGCGTAGCGGAGTGCTGACCGGGGCTGAGTGGATGTATACCCGTTTCGGTCGCGCACGGGCGGGCGACACAGCACGACTCTCCTACACCCTTTTCGCAATTCTGACAATCACGGCACTGCTGGGCTACGGCGCCGTCGGCATGGGTAAGTTCGGCGCAATCTTCCTGCCGTTCTCACCATTCATCTGCGCAGTCTTAATTCTCGGCGTGACTGGTCTATATGTCGTCGCTGGAGGATTCCACGGCATTGTGCGTGTCGAGATCGTTCAGACCGTCATCCTGAGTGCAGGAGCGATCGCGTTCGCCATTATTGGCTACAGACACTTTGACTCCGCGGTGTTCGCCTCGAAGGTGCCAGGCAACTGGATGAACATCGTGCCGCAGGTACGACCGGCGGAGTTGCACGGCGTCGTGGCCGGCGGTACTGATTACTCGCTGTTTGGGGCACTGGTCGCAGTGTGGGTCGCTAAAGGACTACTACTTTGTTTCAGCGGACCGGAGCAGTTGTACGACTTCCAGCGCTTCCTCGCGGCCCGTGACGCGCGTGACGCCTCCAAGCTGGGCGCGTTGTGGGGAGCGATTCATACAGTGCGCTGGCCGTTTGCGATGGCGATCGCCGTAATGGCGATCATGGGTCTTGGCAACCCCGCCCTCGACGCCGCCCTCAAGCACGATCCAGAGACGGCGCTGCCTGTGATTATCGGCGCGATGCTTCCGGTTGGTCTGGTCGGGTTCATGCTGGCGGCGCTATTGTCTGGATTTCTGGCGACGTTCAGTTCGACAGTTAACGGCGGCGCGGCGTACCTCGTCAAAGACGTTTACCAGCGCTACATCAATCCGCAGGCAAGTCCCAAAACGTTGATCCGGGCCAGCTACCTCGCTTCCTCTTTACTCATTATCACAGGCATCATCATTTCCTACTTCGGAACTTCAATCAATACCGCGTTCCTTTGGATTTTCGGTACGCTGGCCGCGGGTATTCTGCCGCCGAACGTCTTGCGTTGGTACTGGTGGCGGCTCAATGGTTGGGGATACGCGGCGGGTGTCTTTGGCGGGATGGCTCTGTCACTGGGCCAGGCCGTCGCTGACACATCGTTGTTTAGCTCGCCGCTCCCGTTATATATCGGTTTTCCCGTAATCGCTCTCGCCTCAACGATCATCACGGTAACGGTCGCTCTGATCACACAACCGACTGACATGACAACGCTGGAGAAGTTTTACGAGAACGTGCAGCCCGCTGGCGCCTGGTCGCCTGTGCACCAGCAAGTGCGGGCGCGCAATAGCGGTTTCCGGCGGGAGACGCCCTTTTCATTGGAGGCACTTAATACTCTGCTTGCGCTTATCGGCATCTGCACACTTTACATCGGTACGCTTTACTTGATTCTGCACCGGCAAACAACGGCGTTCGCTTGTTTTGCAACAACGGTGATCATGTGCATCCTGCTGTACTTCACCTGGTACAAACACCTGCCGCCACCCGCGCCGGAAGCACCAGAAGACGAAACGGCCGCCACCGAAAAGGCCCCAGCGACTTCGACGATACGGAGTGCGGCTGCTTGAAATCGAAGGTCGAGAGGCTCAGATGAGATTCGACGGAAAAGTTGCGGTTGTGACAGGAGGCGCGTCAGGAATTGGCCGGGCGGCAGCGGAGATCCTGACTGCGCGTGGTGCGGCAGTAGCAGTGATCGACCTGGAGCTAGAGGCTGGACTCGAGACAGTAGATGTCATACGTAAGCGGGATGGAAAGGCACTCTTCATTTCTGTCGACGTGTCTCAACCACGGCAGGTTCAGAGCGCTGTCGATGAAACGCGCGCGTCATTCGGGGCGGTTGACATCCTGGTGGTTAGCGCGGGGATACAACGCTACGGCACTGCTTTAACAACCAGTGATGAGCAATGGGCCGAGGTCATGAGCGTCAACTTGAATGGCGCATGGTACGCAGCGAGGGCTTGCCTGCCGGATATGGCAGGTCGTGGCGGCTCAATTGTGAACGTGGCTTCGGTGCAATCGCTGGCGAGTCAATACAACGTGCTGGCCTATTCCGTGAGTAAGCACGCGGTGATCGGTCTCACTCGCTCGATGGCCATGGATTTTGCCTCCGAAAAAGTTCGTGTCAACGCAGTCTGCCCGGGCACTGTAGACACACAGATGCTGCGCTGGGCTGCGTCGCTCGATCCCAATCCACAATCAGTCTACGACGCATGCGCGCGGATGCATCCGCTGGGACGAATTGCCCAACCTGAAGAAGTCGGCGAAGTGGTGGCATTTCTGGCGCACGAAAACGCTTCCTTTGTTACCGGAGCTGTTTGGACTGTCGACGGAGGACTGCTGACTCTCATAGGTGGTACGCCGCGCGCGAATCTGGAATAAGGGAGGACTAATAAAGCTTATGGGCCACGAGGAAGGAGCACGTGCCGCGAGCAAGGATGGCGCAGGTGATGGTCTGACCGATCATCCCCATGCGGTTTACCTGCCGCCGCCCGCGCTCGACAAGGCGCTGGCTGATCTGCCGCTGGTTGAAGTCGACGCAGGTGCGCCGAAGCGCGTCGGGTATTTAGTCAATTACAGCTTTCACATCTGGTACCAAATCCTGATCGAAATTATCACGCGACGGGCCGCGCAGTATGGTGCGACTGTGATCGTGCGAGATGCAGAGTTGAGCGTTGAACGTCAAATCGAACAGGCGCGGGAACTGCTTACGAAAGTCGATGCGCTGATCCTGACACCAGCGGCGACGGAGGGACTGGAGTCAATCGTAAAGATGGGTGCGGACCACAACATTCCTGTCGTGGTGGAGGCGAACCCGGTTGAGGGAATGAAGACTTTGGTGGCCATCTGTGATTACGACGCCGGTTACGCATTGGGCCAGTGGGTGGGCCAGCACATCCAAAGTGCCTCGGAACGCCCGCCAAAAGTCCTGGACATGGGGTTGCCAACATTGCGCCCATGCCTGCTTCGCAGTGAAGGATTTATCGACGGGCTGCAATCAATTCAGCCTGATGCTGCTTTCGTCGCGCGGCTCAACGGTGAAGGTAGCAAGATTATCGCCAAACGAGTTTCCGCTCCGGTGTTCGCCGCGCAAGAGGTCGACGTGATCTTTGCGATGGACGATGAGACGGGACAGGGAGCGCTCGAGGCATACTTAGATGCAGGTCGCGACCCTGCGCGCATAACCCTGGCTGCCTTTGGGTTGGCGGGTAACAACGAAAAGGATGTGTTGACGTCGGGCGGGCCCCTCAAGGTCGGCGCAGCAATGTTTCCCGAATACGTTGCCGTTCGTTGTGTAGACAGCGTGATGCGGCTTCACCGAGGTGACACTGTGAACCGGCGCGACGTAATTCCAGCGATTCCGGTCACCGCCGACCTCTTGCCGAAGTATTACCCAAAGATTGGTGGCGTTTGGACACCTGACTTGCAGGCAGTCGCGGCATTGCCTGCAGCAATTTCATGTACGCGCGAGTAGTGGTGTTGGCGCGCCGCTTTGTGAAAACGGCAACAGCCGACGCGACCCTGACAAAATATCTGAGAAAAGACTGCGGAGGTTTGAAAAATGAAAGACACTTCTACACAAATCAGTAGGACTTTGATTCTGCTATCTGTTCTGGCAATTTTCGCGAATGGAGTCTTCGCGCAATCGAACACAGGCACCATTAGCGGTATCGTGCAAGACCAGGGCGGCGCTATTATTCGGGGTGCGACCATTACGGTAACAAATGTCGGAACCAACGAAACCCGAACCACGCAGAGCAATGACGAAGGCTATTATGAAGTTCCTTCACTTGCGACTGGAGTTTATAAGGTCGTTGGCACGGCGAGTGGATTTCAGGATTCGACCGTGAGCGATGCACGTCTCGCCGTCGGCGCGAAACTTCGCGTGGATCTCAAAATGCCGGTTGGTGGAGTGACCGCGAGTGTCACTGTCGCCGACAAAACCCCGACTGAAACTGAAACTTCGACCGTAGGCGACACAATTACATCAGAACGCGTCGGTAATGCTCCAATTAATGGACGCGATTTTACAGGGCTGCTGGCGACCGTTCCCGGTTCCGTTCAAACGACCAACCAGTTTCAAACGAGCATCGACGGTATCCCTTCGACGTTCGGTGGTTCGAGCGTACTGGTTGACGGTATCGACGCCGGACGCGTCGATCTTAACGGAACATCGAACGTACTCGGAAGGATCGAATCACGCGTCAACCGCGTCAGCATGGACAGCATCCAGGAAGTCCAGGTTGTCGAACAGAACTACTCGGCGCAATACGGCCAGGCGATCGGTGCAGTCATCAACCCGATCACGAAATCGGGAACAAACGATTTTCACGGCAGCGTTTTCGATTATTTCCGCAACGAAGCGCTCGACGCGAGAGACTATTTTGCAGGGAAGCAAAAATTCAGGTTGAATCAGTTCGGCGGAAATGTTAGCGGGCGTCTGATCCGCGATAAATTGTTCTTCTTTACGAATTACGAAGGCGTCCGGCAGACCCGCGGTACGACCTTCACCGCATTGACTCCGACCCAGTCATTTCGCAACGCTATGGAAGCTCGGATACGACCGACTGTGAGTACGATTCCACTTCCGACTTCCCCGTTTATCCCGGCCGGAAGCAGTGTTCCCGATCCTAGCGTCGGTATATTTTCGATCCAAAAAGATGGCCGTCTACGCGAGGATACGGGTTCTGTAAAGATCGATTGGCTGCAATCGAAACGAAGCCAGTTCTCGGTCCGCTACAACATCAACGATTCGGACACCACGACACCGTATGGCGTGGGAACCGATCAGACAGCCGACGGAAAATTGCGCGTCCAGTTGTTTAAGGCTTCGCACATTTTCACACTCTCGAGTAATACGATCAATGAATTTGCATTCGGCATTAATCGCAACGTGACCGATGTCGGTGCGGGGCCATCGACTCTGCCGAGATTCGATCTATCCTTCGTTGATCAGGCCTTCGCGGTTCCGGGACCTGCGCAGTTCAAACAGTTCCGCACTGGCACGGTCTATCATTTTCTTGACACTCTGGGTTCTGTTCGAGGGAATCACTCGTTCAAGGCCGGTGCTGACATACGGCTCAATCGCCGTTCGGCCAGTTCGGCGAATCAGGAAACACTTATCTTCTTCGCGCTGAATGATTTTAGGGACAATGTCCCATTTATTGTTTCCAGGGGCGGCAATCCGCTGCTCGATTATGCGAACGAGAATTTTTCGCTCTTTTTCCAGGACGATTGGAAGGCACATCCGCGTCTGACTTTGAATTTGGGATTGCGTTACGACGTGAGCACCGTTAGCCGTGAAAAAGAAGGGCGTTTGCAAAACTTCGACCTTAGTACGTTGAAGTTCACCCCACGGGGGCAGAAGCTTTATGATGTTGATAAGAATAATTTCGGCCCGCGTTTCGGCTTTGCGTTCGATGTGTTCGGCAATCAGAAAACCGTGCTTCGCGGCGGTTATGGAATTTTCTACGACCGTGATCTGCCCGCCAGCTTCGGCTCGCCGCAGGCAAACACTCTCCCGGCGGAATCGGTCGATCTGTTTACTGCATTGTTTATTTGCGGAATCTTCCCTCAATATCCCGTCGATCCCGCTGCGTATAAATGTGCGGTCCCGAATGCTTATTCCATCGAAAGACATCTTCAAACGGCAATGGCGCAGCATTGGTCGCTGAATGTTCAGGAGGACCTCGGCTTCGGCACTTTGCAGGTCGGGTATGTCGGTAATCACGTGACGCACCTTCTGACAAACGGTGTCGTTACACCGCGAAACATAAATCGAAGAAACCCGGTAACACAGGCTCGGCCGCTGTCTGCAAATTTCGGTGACATCTTCCTGGTCGGCGGTTATCCGCAGTCAAACTACAATGCGCTGCAGGTGACCTTCAAGAGAAATCTTGCCAAGGGGCTGCGGTTCAATGCCAACTACACCTGGTCTCACGCAATCGATGACGTGGTCGGATTCTTTAAGGATTACCAGGACGAAAATAACGCTCGAGCAGAACGTGCCAGCAGCGATCAGGACGTTCGGCATAACTTCACATTCGATGCGGGCTACGATTTACCGCTTCGCGATTGGTTTGACGGCGGGCCGCGTTGGCTGGTGGACGGTTGGCAGTTAAATACGATCACCCAGATCAGAAGCGGCCTTCCGGTAAACGTGACCAGACAGGGCGGCGTTTTCGGTGGTTTTTCTTTCCGTCCTAATGTTGTTCCGGGCGTGAGCACCCGATGCCCGAATTTCAACGTCCCCCAATGCCAATTTAATGCCGCCGCGTTTTCAAATCCCGGCGACGGAGTCTTCGGCAATGCTCCCCGCAACCTTTTGCGCGGGCCTGGTTTTGCCCAGGTAGATTTTTCGATCTTTAAGAATACGCGGCTGACGGAGAAAACGGCGCTCCAGCTTCGGGTGGAGATCTTCAATCTTTTTAACAAGGCAAACTTCGCCGATCCGTCCGGCGGTTTGGTTCGGGGCGATAATAACTCGCTGCGGCCAACGGCATTCTTTGGTCAGAGTATTTCGACCGTCGGGAATCAACTTGGCGGATTGCTCGGTTTCGGCGGCCCGCGTCAAATTCAACTTTCGGCGCGATACACCTTCTGACGTGGATACCCCCGGATGAGTATCGACTTTAAGCGCAGAGAAAATGTCACGCCTGTTTATGGACTGCGCTCAGCAAACCTGCGAAGCAGGTGACAGCATAAAGCCTGGGGCGTAAGCCCCAGGATCAGGCCCCGAATACGGATGTCAGCCCGCGCAGCGGGCGACAGCCTCCGCCGAAACTTCAAAACCGTGGGAGTAGGCATTGTCATACGCTCTTTCGCCCGCGTTGCGGGCTCCGGTTTTTATACGACAGTTCACCTGGGGCTTACGCCTCAGGCTCTATGCTGTCGCCCGCTCTCGCGGGCTGGTTTGCATGACCCTGGCACTTTTCGTCATTCTTCTCCTTCCGCAGTTGGGATTGGCCCAAAGCAGTGCCCGCTTGCCGGACAGTTCGATCAAGACTGTCTACATTGTGCCGACAAGCCACTATGATTTCGGTTTCGTCGATCCGCCCGACGCCGTACGCGAACGTGCAGCGCGTCACATAGATGAAGTGATCCGTGTCGCTGAGAGTGACCCGGATTTCCGCTGGACGATTGAGAGCGTCTGGCAGGTCAACGAGTGGCTCAAACGTGCCAAGACCCCGACTTCCGTACTGCCCAATGACCAGCACAAGATTGAGCGGCTCGTTAGGCTCATTAAGAGTGGACATATCGCACTCTCCTCGGCATGGGGCAGCATGCACACTGACTTTATGGGTGAGGAGGAGTTGAATCGGCTTTGTTACGACTACGCCAAGCTAAAGCGCGCATACGGGGTGGAAACAGAAATGGCGATGATGGACGATGTGCCTGGTCATCCGTCCACTGTGCCGTCAGTGTTGGCTGGTAGCGGGATGCGCTACCTGGTTACAGGAGCCAACATCTTTATCAACGCAGCTACTTTGCTCGCGCCCGGAAAGGTTCCCTTCTACTGGGAAGCCCCCGACGGCAGTCGCGTCTTGACTTGGGTGAGTCAGAGTCAGCGTGGAGGGTATCCCGAAGCGATGACGGACTTCTACCTCGACCCTTACTCTCTGGATCCCTACACGGGCAAGACGCCGTATGAAATGTTCAATCCCAACGCCGGAAAGAAGAGCGACCTGCAGATCATGGAGCAAGGCGTCGCTGAGTTGCAGAAGCGATATGGTGAGGCGGGTTATCAATACGACGCGGTGATGGCCATTTACGCACACGACTTCGTCGAACCTACGAACGTGGCGAACCTGGAACGTGCCGTGAAACTGTGGAACAGCAAGCATGAATCGCCGAAGCTCAAGATTGCCACTCCGCCAGAGTTCTTTCACTATATTGAAGCGAAATACACCGCGCAGATTCCGACGTTTCGCGGTGAATGGTCAGGACTGTGGTCCGAGGCGAAGACCCACTCGCCGCAGATCAGCGCGCTGGCGCGTTACGTGCACGATCACACGCCCGCAGCCGAAACTCTCTGGAGTGCAATATCCGCCACACGTGGGATTCCGTTTCCCGCCGGTAACACTGCCACGCTCTACGATCTGATGTTTACTTATGATGAGCATAGCGGAGCAGGGAATACGGGCTGGCCGCAGCTCAACGATCTAGGCAAACTCGAGGAGCAGAATCGACAATACGTTAGATACATGCAACATGCAGAGAAGCAGGCGGATTTTCTTCTCGATCAGGGAATGCAACTGCTGGCCCAGCCCTCTCGCGACGATGCTCCGCAATCGTTGGCATCGAGTAACATTTGGCCGTTGCTCGTTTACAACGCGCTTTCCTGGCAACGAGATGACCTCGTCACAGTCGCCACTCCCGCCGCGGGACTGAAGGTCGTGGCGATCCGCAGGGCAGGTAGTCCTATCCCGTTCGACATCGATGAACAGGGGCGCGCGGTTTTCGTCGCCCATGATCTTCCATCTGTCGGCTATGCAATGTTCCAGCTCGAGACGGCGCCAGGTCAGATGGTTTCGACCTTGCGCGATCTGCCGGTCGGTAGTCAGGCCGAGAACAAGCATTTCCGTCTGCGGTTTCGTCCAGATGGAAGCGTCCAAAGCATCATAGCGCTCGCGAGTAAACAGGAAATTGTCAACGACAAGGGGGAGTTGCCGTTCAATCAACTGCTTCGAGTCGAAGGACAGGAACCATCCGCGATCGCGTCACCCATTCCTCCGGTGATCAAGATCAAACGCGGCGTGCGCATGACACGCGTGACAATCACTCGCGACCGATCAGCCTTTCCGCTAACTACTTTCACGATCTTTGACGATCTGGATCGTGTTGAACTCCACAATGAGATTGACAGCGCCAGATTGCCGTTTGCCGGTGGGAAGAGTTGGCATGACTCCTACTATTTCGCTTTTCCATTCGCGTTAGGTACACAAGACCTTAAGGTCCTCCGTGGCGGGCAAAAGTGGTTTGATAGATTGCCGGATGACTACCTGCCTGGCGCGCGAAGAGATTCAGTAACAACTCAACATCTGATTGGGATGAGTGACGGCAGGGCATCGGTTATGCTCGCGCACCGTCAGGCATTTCACTTCGTTTTTCCGAGTTATGTAAAAGCACGACCTTCCGCTAAAGGTGCGCCGGCTGAATTTCCCGCAATGTTCACAGGGAAGTGGCCGCTGCGTGAGGCGACGCTTTATTCTCGTGCCTTTCGCCGCGGCAACCAGGCAGATACGCATGATCTGGGCGTGACAAATCTAATGACTGTCGAGCCAGGCTTAGGCCAGCGCTACGACTTTGATTACGCGCTCAATGCGGCAACAGGAAAGTTTGACGACGTGGCAGCGTGGCGCCTGGGTTCGGAATTCAACGTGCCATTGCGCGCCATGTACGTCGCTGTCCCACCCGCGGCTTTGGAGCATAGCTACTTTGGGGTCAATCAGCCGAACGTCGAGATCGTAACCGTGAAGCAAATTGCTGACACAACCGCTCACGGCGAAGTAAGCGCCAATCCATTAAACCCGAGAGCGAATCAGGTGTTCGTCCTTCGCCTGCAAGAGTTCGCCGGACGTGCAGCAACATTGCAAGTTGTGACGCCGGTGAAGGTGCGCAAGGCGGCGTTGCTTAACTTGACAGAGGATCGCGTGCTGGAAAATGTCACGACGCTCTCGCCGCTGACCGTTAAACTAAAACCGTACGAAACAGTCACGCTGCGTATAGAAATCTAAGTGGTTTCGACGCGTAGCGTCGGATGAATTTAGCCCGGCCTTTCAAGGCCGGGAAAGTCAACAGGGTGTTTGCGTCGCGTAGCGACGCCTGACAATGGAGCTGGACTCATTCGTCGCTACGCGACGAGAACATCGATAACCTGGCCCCGGCGTTGAAACGCCGGGCTAAATTCATACCGACGCTATGCGTCGAAGATACTCATTCAGAAATTTCTAAAGACTCAGACTAAAAACAAAATGAGCGACCAGAAGCGGAGAGACTTCCTGAAAATTGCCACGGCTGGTCTCGTGGCGCCGGCCCTTCTGCCGGAATTCACCCTGGGTGCAACTGACTCTGCTCGTGTGGCGGAGAGAATGAAGCGCGGCGCGCTAAAAGCTCCGGTCGCCAGTGATATTCCGACGGTGGAGTCAATGCGCAGCGTAACGATGCCGCACCGTTTCGGGGATCTGTTCAATCCGCCCGGCTTGACGAACCAGTGGGGCTGCGCGCAGGCAGCGATCGATGTGACTGGTGTGCGGAGCATCGCGTTTCCACCTTTCGCTCAGGGCGAGATGAACACTGCAGCACTCGGGTCCGGTGGCGAACTATTAACGGGCGTTCTTTATGTTGATGGTGAATACTTCGCCGCTACCAAGGAGATGATTGAGTTCGTTTGGCAGCCCGACAGAGTCGAACGTCGCGCTCGGTATCGTGGCCTCGAGCTTTCGAGCGTAACGATTGTGCCGTTTAAGCAGATGTCCGTCGCGGTTTCTCTGACCGTAGCGAACATGCAGAAGGCGCGACGCAAGACTGAGATTAAACTCGCACTGAATGGCGGAGTAGCCAAGAGCGTAACTCCGTGGAACGCTGCCTATTCGCCCGGAGAGTTCGACAACGCGCGTACCGTCGATCGTGATCGCGGTGCGGTCATGTGCAAATCCGTTCGCACCGAAGCCTGCTCGCTTCAAGGCGCCTGGCCGCCGGCCGACGAAGTGCTTCCATTCTGGCTCATTTATCGTTTCGATCTGGCTCCAGGCGAAAAACGCACGATCACTTTCGTCAACGCGCTCGCAGGAAATGCCGATGAGGCACGACGCCATTACGATGCGCTCGTGCGTGACTTCGAAGCAGCGGCTACGGAAGTGCGTGCTGAGTGGAACGCAGAACTCAGAGCTGCTTTTACGCCGGGCAACGATCGGTTCTCGGGCTATCTGCCGACGCTCGTCACGAATGACGAATCGGTCCGCCGTCTTTATCATTCGGCTGTGATGAGCGCGCTCTTTTTCAAGCGCACGACTCCCCAATCAGTCTACGGTACGACCTACGTCACACTGGCGCCGCGTTACTGGGAGACCACGACCTTTCTCTGGGACATTAGTTTGAGCGCGATGCTTTTGGCGATGCTCGATCCGCTTATTCTGCGGCGCATGATCGAGACGTGGATGCAGCTTGATGTCTATCAGCATTTCGGCACCGAGTATTTGACTGGTTCAGGAGTCGGGCCGTGGTATTCGGTTAATGATTTTGCGATGTGCCGCATGTCGCGCGAGTATTTACGTTGGACGGGCGATCATGCCTGGCTCGACAAGGAAGTTGGCGGCCAGAAGGTCATTGATCGTCTGATCACGTACGCCGAACATTGGCGCAAGCTGGATACTAACAAGCATGGCCTGGCGGACTATGGGGGAGTGTCAAATCTGCTCGAAGCCGTTAGCAGTTATGTGCACGAAGTCGCCGGATTAAATGCGGCAAACGTTTATAACTTACGTTTCGTCGCTGAACTGCTCGAACATCGTGGCGCTTCGTCGAAGTCGCAAGCCATGCGCTCCGAAGCACAACAGTTGAGTCGCAAAGTGCTTGAACTTTACGTTCCCGGAAAAGGTATCTGGCGCTGTCGACTTCCTGATGGGACTATGAACGAAGTGCACCACTGCTATGACTTTGGGACGGTGATGATCACCATCGGCGACACATTGAGCAAGCAGATCAAAGCCGAGATGGTTCGTTTCTTTCGCGAAGAACTGCAGACACCGGTCTGGATGCGTGCGCTATCTACTAGGGACTTGGATGTCACTTTCAGCATTCGCCCTGACCACCAGTGGACAGGCGCATACACGGCGTGGCCCGCGCTCGCGTTAAGCGCGTTGTATGTTGCCGGCGAAGGAGACGTCGCTCTTAAGTGGATCAAAGGACTGGCCGAGACCGCCAGGCAGGGACCGATCGCGCAAGCACACTTTGCGGAAACTGCAGTGGCGCCAGAAGCCGGTGGCGGCGCCCGTAAAGCACCCTCGGATCAACCATACATTAACGACTGGGCCTGCGTGTCAGGCTGTGCTTATCTCGAGCCGATCCTTGAATCTCTATTCGGCGTACAGGCAGGATTATTCGGCAAGATCGAGGCGCGGCCGCACTTTGGAGCATTCGACGCAGGCGCGGAGTTACGTGGTCTACGCTATCAGGGACGGGACTACGTTGCGTCAGCATCGGGAGTGCGACCGGTGTGAACCATCCTCTTCGTTTTAAGACTTTCTCAGGTGTCTTTGTATCCCCCAAATTCTGAGGTCCGGGCTCGCTAGAGCGGTAAACTCTACTGATTGATGGGAGGGGATTATGGAAAGAGCGTCAGATGCAAACGTTCTGGTGGTTTCATTGTTCAGAGATTCACTGATGCCGCATCGTCGACCCGGGGCAAGTGTCCTGGGAAGGACGTTGCTGGTCGCAATGTCTTTGGTGTGCGGCACTTTATCGTCCGTGTCGGCCCAAACATGCACGGTCAGTGCTAGCGCGGGAACGCCCGACGCAGTTTTCGATGCGGTATGGACGCAGAGTGGACCAGGAACAGGCAACGAGCCTGCCGGAGGGCCCGGATGGACCGGCGCGGACAGCACCTACTCGATAATTCTTCCGAACGGGGATTCCGCTTTTTTCTTTTCTGATTCCTACATCGGTGAATACCCGGCTGTTAGCGGTGACGGAACGGTTTCCACAGATGCGAACGGTCTGCGCACACGCGCCGTAAATTGTGGAGCTCCTTTATGCAACCCGCCAACCAGCCTGTATCGGGCGCACAATAGTGTTGTCATTAGAAACAGCGTGACAGGTACCCTAACCACGCTGGCTGGACCACCGGATGTTACCGGGTACTCGACTTCGTACTTCGCGCCGACGCTCTCACTCATCACCGGCCACTTCTACTGGATGGGCGATTCGGTTGTTGTTCAAGTCGACGCCTCCGGCACCAAAAAGGTCTGGACCTTCCTGATGGAGTTCGATGGAAGTTGGGTATACCACGGGAGCGCAATTGCTCAACTATCTCTGCCGAACCTCACAATTGAGACAATCAAGCCGCTAACAAATGTGCCGACCAACAATGTCATATCGTGGGGTTCAGCCATGTGGCTTGACGGTGGATATGCTGCTTCCTCTCTTTATATCTACGGTATGCAGGGCAACAACCCGAACGGCAAACTCCCGTTCATTGCCCGGACCAATCCGAGTCTCGGTCTGGACAACATCGCAGACATAAATAACTGGTCCGTCTGGAATGGAAGTCAATGGGTGGCGGGATTAACGAACGCGGCGCCGATCATAGGCGCGCCTGGAGACTCGCTTAACTCCGGCGATTCGATCAGTGATGAATATAGCGTTAAGAAGGTTCGAAGCGGCGCCGGGACTACTTACCTACTGGTCGCGCAGAACACGAAGGCACCTTATGGCGCCTGGAAAGATATCGTATTGTATTCGGCTTGTAGTCCGCAGGGGCCGTTTTCTGCCAAACAGATCGTTTACTCCACCCCGGAAACCGGGGCCAGGCAGGTGCCCGGCATGACTCCAACGCAGTCGCTCTCGGGCCAACTGCTCACATACAATCCCCATGCCCACCCGCAGTTCACCAACAGGGGTGACCTTCTCATCTCTTACAATCTCAACGCTTCCAATAGCGGAGATTTGATATACGCCGATGCGTACCGTCCGAGATTTATTCGGGTTCACATTCAGGGACTACGCCGCACTCCATAGATCAGCATGATGTCTAACACGGCCGTGATAGAGGAGTCCAATTGGCGGCTTGAGGCAAACGGATAATGGCATCTAACTTCTTGCGAAAGCTGTTTCTCTCAGTTCCGATTATTCTTTGTTCCTTCATCGCCGTCCAGGCGCAAGATCAGTCGTCTTCCTCCTGGGCCACTGACGTTGGCAGCCGATACTGGGTTCAGCCGGACATAGTCTATCAAGGCGCCAATAACACTTTACTTAAACTCGATGTCTGGTATCAGCATGACGTAAAGACTCCGAGTCCGACGCTGGTTTACTTCCACGGCGGCGGCTGGATCTTCGGTACTAAAGAGGGAAGTGTGTTGCAGTTTCTGCCCTTTCTCGAAAAGGGTTGGACCGTCGTCAATGTCGAGTATCGCATGGCCAGCAATTCGTTGGCGCCCGCGGCGGTGGAGGACACACGCTGTGCGCTGCGCTGGGTTTACCGCAACGCCGGACAATGGCACTTCGATACCAAAAAGATTGTGTTGACGGGTCACTCGGCCGGCGGTCATCTCTCTTTGATTACCGGCATGCTGCCCGCCGGCACTGGGCTCGACAACCAATGTTATGGTGAGGAAAAGCTGGACGTCGCTGCGATCATAAACTGGTATGGCATTGCCGACGTCAATGACTTGATCAAAGGCAGTAACTTGAAAAATTATGCGGTGATGTGGCTGGGGAGTCAGCCGAACGCCGAGGAGATCGCCCCCCGCGTCTCACCTTTGACTTACGTGCGTTCGGGCTTGCCGCCGATTCTGTCGATCCATGGTGACAAAGACGACGTCGTGCCTTACAGCCAATCCGTGCGTTTGCACCAAGCGCTCGACAAGGCGAAAGTGCCAAACCAGTTACTCACAATCAGGAACGGTGGACATGGGGGTTTTCCCCAGGGTGATTACGTAAAAAGTTATGAGACGATCTGGGCGTTCTTACGGGAGAACAAGATCATTCAGTAGCTTAGGCTTTGGGTTATTCCGTGTGATTTAGTGGATCAACTCGTAGCGACAGCAGTGCAAAAGTAAGATGAAGATCACCGATATCAGAGCAACGACTGTAACCGTGCCTCTCGAAGCACCATTGCGCCACGCCAATGGTTGCCATTGGGGTCGCTTTGTCCGCACCATCGTCGAGGTCGACACCGATGAAGGAATCACCGGACTCGGCGAAATGGGTGGAGGCGGTGAGTCAGCAGAAGCGGTGTTTCGCGCGATGAAGAGCTATCTGGTTGGTCACGATCCGGCGCGCCTTGAGCAGATGCGTTACCTGATCGCGAACCCGACCGCATCGCTTTATAACAACCGCACGCAAATCTTAGCGGCGCTCGAGTTTGCCTGTCTCGACATTCTCGGCCAGAAGTGGGATGTCCCTGTCTCTGAAATACTTGGTGGGCGTTTGCAGGAGCGGGTGCCATTTGCCTCATACCTGTTTTTCCGTTATCCAAATTCGAAGGATGGTTCAGGTGAAGTACGCACCATCGAACAACTCGTAGTGCACGCGCGCGAATTGAAGGACCGCTACGGCTTCACATCACACAAGCTAAAGGGCGGCGTGTTCGCTCCGGAATATGAGCTTGAATGCTACCGGGCGATCGCTGCGGCGCTTGATGGTGACAGCTTTCGTTTCGATCCGAACGCGGTCTGGTCAACCGAGCAGGCCATATGGTTCGGGCAAGCCATCGAAGATATTAAGAACGATTACCTCGAGGACCCTGTCTTTGGTCTGAACGGCATGCGCCGGACGCGCGAGAAGGTGCGGATGCCGCTCGCGACTAACACTGTGGTCGTGGGCTTTGAGCAGCTTGCGGCAAATGTGCTCAATACGGCTGTCGATGTGATCTTGCTTGATACGACCTTCTGGGGCGGTATCCGTCAATGCGTGAAGGCGGCCGGCGTCTGCGAGACGTTTCAACTGGGAGTGGCTGTCCATTCTTCAGGTGAGTTGGGTATCCAACTCGCGACGATGTTGCACCTCGGCGCCGTGATCCCGAATCTCTCGTTTGCAGCGGACGCGCACTATCACCAACTCACTGATGACATCATCGAGGGTGGAAAGTTCAAGTATGAAGGAGGCACTATCAAGGTGCCGGATGGACCCGGACTGGGTGTGAAGTTGGATCGCGACAAGCTGCAGGAGTACAGCGAATTATATAAACGTCTGGGCAGTTATCCTTACGATCAAGATCCTCTCAGGCCGGGATGGACTCCAACGATTCCTAATAATCGCTGGGCTGATCCGGCAAATGACCACATGCCAGACTTACGCCTCTGAGTTTCCAGAAATTCCTTGAATGCACCTTTCGTTCGCCAAAACGTCTGCGTTCAGTTTGTTTGGAACTCATCTCGCGCGTGATTTCGGAATGCTACGTAGCATCTTTTTCGAAAAGGTTAACTTTACGCCGATGCAGACCGAATTGTACCAGGGCATCGCCCCCATGAAGAAGGCCCTTTCGGCGTCTGATAGTTGTCCTAGTTTGAGTTTTTCTCAGTGTTCTCTGTGTCTCCGTGGTGAATTCCTGCCCACAATCAGATTCACCACGGAGACACAGAGAACACAGAGAGCAGAAAACTCTTCAAACCAGGTCACTACCCGGCGTCTCGGCAATGAGGGCTATTACGACGAACTGTAATCCAATCAGCGCGCCGGCAGACGAGCCAACGACTACATAGAAGCTGTTCCATTCGGTGAGCTCTGACATGTCGTCAAATTAATCTCGCTCTTCCGTCGATGTTATTGATGATAACCTTGACTTCTCCCTGCCGTTAAGTGCGCTCACAGACCGGTCCTGCGCTCCAGCTCTTCGGGGTACCTGGCTCCTTGCACCTCGATCTTTGCAGCGGCGCTATCAATCTCACGGAGATCGTCGGACGTAAGTTTGACTGAAACTGCTCCGATATTCTCTTCCAGGCGACGCAGCTTCGTCGTGCCTGGTATCGGAACAATCCATGGCTTCTGGGCCAGCAGCCAAGCGAGGGCTAACTGGGCCGGGGTCGCATTCTTCCGCTCTCCGATCGACCGCAGCAGATCAACCAGCGCCTGATTCGTTTTCCGAGCCTCGGGGGTAAAGCGAGGAACGTTGTTGCGAAAGTCGGAACTGTCGAACGTAGTGTTTTCATCGATCTTTCCCGTGAGGAAGCCTCTACCAAGAGGACTAAATGGAACGAAGCCGATGCCGAGTTCTTCGAGAGCCGCTATCACTTCCTTCTCAGGAGTCCTCGTCCACAGCGAGTATTCGCTCTGGAGTGCCGTGACCGGCTGGACGGCGTGTGCGCGACGGATCGTTTGCACTCCTGCTTCAGAAAGACCGAAGTGCCTGACCTTACCTTCCTGAATCAAGTCCTTCACCGCTCCCGCCACGTCTTCGATCGGCACGTCCGGATCAACGCGATGTTGATAGAACAGATCGATGGCATCGGTCTGGAGTCGCCTGAGCGACGCTTCGGCGACCTCCTTGATGTGCTCGGGCCGACTATCCACGCCGAGCTGCTCCCCGTTTGGACCAATTTTGAAACCGAATTTAGTGGCTATCACAACTTGACTACGAAAGGGAGCAAGCGCTTCACCCACAAGTTCTTCGTTTGTGAACGGACCGTACACTTCAGCGGTATCGAAAAACGTGATGCCGCGATCTACGGCCGTGCGAATCAATGAGATCATCTCCTGCTTGTCTGCAGGCGGACCGTAGCCAAAGCTCATTCCCATACAGCCAAGCCCGAGAGCCGATACTTCCAGATTGCTATTTCCAAGTTTGCGTTTCTGCATTCTGTCTCCTCCCAGCAGGTTGCTAAAGACAAATCAGCCACAGAGACGCAGAGTCACACAGGACGATATTAAGAAAGCAAGCGAAACACACCCCTTCCACATCCTGCATTCTCCGTGTCTCTGTGCCTTTGTGGCTTGATCGGCATTTTCAGCAGCCTCTAAGCCTGATATTGTTCGTCGCTGACCTTTTCCCATCCTGTTGGGTTTGTCAACTTGATTTGGCCCACTTCGATGGTTTGATTTGGCCCCCCCTTGTTAGTTCCTGGCTGGTCCGGACCGGAGCGTCGCCCGGAGGGCGGCGCGGGGCCGGACCAGCGGTCACTGCGCGTAAACGATCGCGTTTTTGTTTAGGGTTTTCATTGTTTTTGCTTGATATGTATCCAGCCGGTTT
>ORMF010470820.1_pt1 | contig 48874 bp, 37 predicted proteins | sample 1779871 | NCBI WGS metagenome assembly ORMF01 (sample SAMEA104232316, study PRJEB22302) | groundwater metagenome | biome: forest; feature: aquifer; material: groundwater | place: USA | collected 2011-08-07 | depth 5.4 m | reverse complement strand
TGGCCGGCCCATCGAAGCAATCGAAGGCCACGACACCATTCAGGTCCCTGCGCTCCTGATCCCAAACAAGGGTCGCAAGTACTTTGCCCTCAAGGTCAAGGGCGACAGCTTGATTGAGAACGGCATTCTGGATGGCGACGTGGTTATTGCGGAGCAAACCAACGTTGCAGGAAACGGCGATTTGGTAGTTGCGCTGACTGAAAATAACGAGGCAACCCTAAAGTATTTCTACAAAGAGAAAGACCGCATCCGGCTTGAGCCGCGCAACCGCGCCCTCAAGCCGTTTTTTGTACAGGCATGCACAATCCAAGGAAAGTTTGTATCCCTTTTTAGGGGTTACCACAGACAAAATTAGCCAGCGCGAGCGAAAGCGCAGCTAAAGGAGAGAAAGTGGAAGCAGTTCAAGTGGTTGGACCGGATTCGAAGTCCTTGGGCGAAGCCGCCAATGAGCAGTCAATAGGTGTGAAGCCGTTCTTGAAATGGGCAGGCGGAAAGTCCCAAGTCTTGCCAACACTTCGACGATTTATTCCCAGGGCATTCAAACGCTACTTTGAACCTTTTCTTGGCGGGGGGGCACTGTATTTTGATCTCGGGCCCACACAGGCATGCCTATCTGATGCTAATCCCGAGTTGATTAATTGCTACAACGTAGTCAAGGAGTTTCCTGACGAATTACTCTCCCTGCTCAGTACGTATTCGGTCAGTAAAGATGAGTTCTATCGTGTTCGGAGCACCGACCCACAAACCCTGTCTGATGTGGAACGAGCGGCGAGGCTGATCTATCTGAATAAAACGTGTTACAACGGGCTATACAGAGTCAACAAGAAGGGACAGTTTAACACGCCATTCGGGGGTCACAGAAACCCACGGTTGGTAGACCCTGACAACCTGAGAAGAGCCAGCAGGCTCCTTAGAAATGCAACCATCCTCTGCGCTGATTATTATGAATCCCTAATTAAGGAAGCTGGGGCTGGCGATTTTATCTACCTGGACCCGCCCTACTTGCCGGTAGGGATCTATTGCGACTTTAAACGTTATACGAGGGCGTCCTTTTATAAAGAAGACCATAGAAAACTCGCCGCTCTTTTCAAGATACTTGATCAAAGAGGTTGTTTACTTGTACTGAGTAATTCTTATCATCCAGAAATCAGGGAGCTCTACAGTAAATATGAGATGCAGGTAGTTACGGCGCCGCGTTTCATAAACTGTAAAGGCAATCAGAGAGGCGTTGTTAACGAGCTGGTCATCAGTAATCTACGTCTAAGCTAAAGGTCCCGATTGTATGAACTTCCCTGCAACAAAGTACATGGGGAGCAAGCAACGCTTACTCCCATTTATCATAAAGCACGTCTCCAAATTGAAGTTTACCTCTGTGCTCGATGCTTTCTCTGGAAGCGCCTGCGTTGGGTACTCTCTGAAGCAAAGTGGCGCTCGAGTTTACGCCAACGATTTTTTGAACTTTTGCTTCCAGATTGCTCGCGGGACGATTGAAAATAACTCTACCCTACTAAGGAAGGAAGACATCAATCGCCTGGTTCGGAAGCATTCTTCCTCTCCCACTTTCGTTAGGGATACCTACACGGGTTTGTTCTTCGACCATGAGGACTGCGAGTTTCTTGACAACCTCTGGGCGAACATCCAGGAGCTTGATTCCCCACTAAAGGCCTCTTTGGCGCTTGCAGCGGCTTCACGGGCATGTATGAAGAAGCGTCCCAGGGGTTTGTTCACCTTTACTGGAAAGAAGGGATGGGACGGCCGGGTGGATCTGAAATTGAGCATGCGCGAACAGTTCCAATTAGCGGTCAATGGCTTCAACAGAGCTGTCTTCTCAAATGGACAACAGAACAAAGCGTTTAACCTGGATGTTTTTGAGGTTTCTCCGGATCTCGCCCAGGTCGTCTATATCGATACGCCGTACATTAGCCCGTTTTCGGACTGCGATTACACGCGCCGTTATCATTTCGTAGAGGGCTACTGTCGTTATTGGCAAGGCTGCGAGATTTTGAAGCATACCTCCACGAAGAAGTTCCGCTCGTACCAAACTGCGTTCTCGACCAAGATAGGTGCCATTCAGGCGTTTCAGCGGTTGTTCCGTCATTTCCACAAGTCAACATTGGTTGTCTCATATTCCTCCAACTGCGTTCCGACTAAAACCGAGATGATCAAATTGCTGAAGAATGAAAAATCCAGAGTGACAGTCCACGAGGTACCACATCGATATCACCATGGAAATCACGCGCACAAAGTTGGCGATAACAACAACGAAGTCATCGAATACCTTTTCGTCGCAGAATGACAATCATACTAAACGATCGAGCGGGTATACCGACCTTCAGGAATGCGCTAACTGAACTTGTCCTCGGCGCTGATACGTTATCTGTTGCAGTTAGCTACCTTCAAGTTGGTGGGTGGGAACTGCTCCAACAACACGCTTCCGGCTTAAGTCTCGCAAGAATGAGGGTCGTATGCACCGACCAATTCGGAATCACGCAACCCGCTGCCGTCCGCCGCGCGATGTCTAGCCACGTTCAAATTCGGAACTACGCCGGAGATGTAACGTTTCATTCTAAAGTTTACCTCGCGCATGATGACCGAGGTCAACCAACCCGCTTCCTCATCTCTAGCGCGAATCTCAGTTTTGCTGCGTTCACGAGCAGCGTGGAAGTGGGTGTGCTTGGGGCCGACACGGCGGGACTGAAAACAGTCAACGACTGGTTCAACGACCTCTTTCAAAATCGCAGCATGGAGTTTACCCCGGATCGGTTGCGTTCGATGGAAGAAAACTGGCGAGCGGCAGCTACTCGCCGAACTCAGGCGCGCCTTCGGGTGCGCCGTGGGTTGGTAATTCCTCCGGGTGTTACACCAACACCACTCGAGATCGAGGACCTTGACACGCTCGAAGACGTCTTTGCCACAATCCAAGTGCCGATAGGCCTACTGAACATGGACTGTGCCGGAAATAACGTTCGAAACCTACCCAAGGTTCAGGAGGTGCTGGCGAACTGGGACGCTATTGTAAGATCAGGTGAGGCGGGAAGTAAGCAGCGCAGCGAGATGAAGCTGCTGGGTTTTGCGGATGGCCGGACCTTGACAGAGTTGGGTCGCGCGGCAGCTAGGGCTAATAACCGCGACGAAATAGCACGCCTCTGGTGCGAGTGGCTACAGCGAACGCCAGATGCTCAATTAGCGGAAATTAACGAGCGGTTGCTAGCCGCAAAGCGGGTACTGGCACAATTCTGGCAACTTCTACCGGAGGTGCGAGAGTACTTCTTAGCAAATGTTGAGAACCCGAGTGAACGTCTGATGCTTCAAACAATTGAGTTGCTCTGTAATGCGAGTAGTGTGATTCGAGAGCTTTCGCTTGAAGACATTCGGACTCTGACCCCGTTGCTGGGACAGCCGCACCGGCTTCCAGAGTTTATTAGAAAGGCCATCGCCGATTATCAGGAGAATAAGGGCACAAGAAGTTGGGACTATCCCGATAGGCGCATTGTGCCGCTCGCTTGGCAACGAGCAATTTGAAGTTGGAAAATCGCGGACTCTTCTAACTTAATTCGAGCCACCCCAGGATGATTCTTTCTGAAGAAGAGAAAGCCAAGTTATATGCGCAATTGGAGGAGGATGGAGAAGAGCGGGTTAGAGAGAACCTTGGGCAAGGCGTATATGGCGGAAACAAAGCTGCTCTTGTTAGTGAATGGCTGAGAAAAAGAGAAGAAAGACGAAGAAATGAGAAGGGCGCAAAACTTGTATCGGCGATAGAGCGACAGAGAACAGAAATTTCGTTGAAGATTTTTGAGAAGAAAACACCCTTATGGTTTACATTCCTAACTCTGCTGCTGACGATTTTGGCAGTGTGCAACGGATACGTGGCTAATCGTAAGGCGGATGAAGCAAATCGTATTGCAAAAAGCTCTCTTGATATCGCTAGCGAAACACACAAAACAAAGGACGTTCCTCGCCTGACCGTTTCTCCGCTAGGAGCGCAGTTTTATATTCCTGGGAATCCTGAAGTGCCTGGCCAGGTGAAGATTGACATGAGCGCCGTTATTGAGAACCTGAGCGAAACGCTCGCTCGGCAAGTCTCCCTAAATTTTGAGACGAGAGACTGGTATGACCACAAGACGAGTCTCTTTGAAATTTACAAGGCGGCAAAGTACCCAATACCTCACATATTAAGTCTGCCTAAGAGTTCACGGATAATATATCCCTCGTACGCTCCTGATGCTCCCGCCGGCGGTTTGCAGGGCTACTTGAGTCAGGATAAGCCCTTTAAACTGAAGCTAACGCTATCTTGGAAAGATGCCAATGACAAGAAATACGTCTATGTCGGTTTTTATGATCTCAAGAGCGCTCCGCTTCCAGATGGCAGCTACAAACTGTACTTTCAACCGCTAAACACGTATGACAGCGTCAAGGATGGAGAAGCGGCGTGGAATTATGCACAGCAGGAGTTGTAATGTTCGGCCAGACGGTCGGAGGGTAAGTGAACACCGGAGGCGTCCTAGCCAGAACTGCCTCGCCGCGGCCGCCACATTTGGAGCACCTCTTCAGTTTGCATGATTAAAGAACCAACCGTGTTTGTACTCGGTGCAGGAGCCAGCAAGCCCTACGGTTTCCCACTCGCTGTCGAGTTGACGAGCCTCATTTGCAGTTGGATCATCAGCGGTTCACCTGATCAAGAGCTGCAGGCGCTCTCAAACGTCTCACTGAGCGAGGCCAGGGAAATGGCCAGGCGCCTACATCCATCGCAGGTGTCTATCGACCTTTGGTTAGCGCAGAATAAAGATTTTCTAACGATCGGCCGGTATTGCATTTCGCGATTCATTGCGAAACAGGAGGAGGAGTCGACCCTGTTTTGGAATGAGTGGTATGCCCCGCTTTTCCGAAAGCTTTTACCGGACGAGCTACCAGCGTCACCGGAAGAACTGTGTAAGAATTCTGTGACCTTTGTGACGTTCAACTATGACCGTTCCCTGGAACAAGCGTTGCTGCGCAAAACTCAGGCCATGTTCGGCGTTAAAGAAGACGAGGCTGCAGCCATTATATCCACAATCCCAATCATTCACGTTCATGGCCAGATCGGACCTCTACCATGGCAGAAACCGCAAGGCTCGTTGAAGGAATTGCGAGTACGTCCGTACCAAACGCAGTTCAAGCCAGAAGATATCCTCTACTCAATGGGCATTAAGATAGTTTCCGAGACCTCGCGGACGACCCCAGAGTACGATGTGGCGCAGAAGGCCATGTTGAATGCCAAGCACATTTACTTTCTAGGCTTCGGCTATGATCCCCAGAACCTTATGCGCTTAAAGTTTGGGGCTGACCCTGGTGGTCGAATAATTCAAGGGACGCATCATGAGCTTCCAGAAATGAGAAAAGCAGCACTATGGGCCAGTGGCGTTGAATTTGGAATGCGAATTCATTTCGATGGCCCTTCGAGCGGGATTATGTCCTACTTTAGAAACATGATCGGGTCCTAGTGGGAATCCGTACTGGGTGCTGGAGGAATGCATTAGGTCGGACATTGAAAAATCAGAGGCGTCCGAAATAGTCTCGCCTGGCTGGTCTAGGTCGGCGCATTTGGAGTACCGCCATCCTTTCTGGGTTTGCCCCGGGGCGGCGGGACAGCACTCACGACCTGGTTGGCGGGCACCCGGCGGGTCAGGGTGCCGATGTTGCCGTTCTCGAAGGCACCCTTAGGCCCCAAGGCAATCTCGACTGTCTGCTCGCGGTAAGCAGCGGAACCAGCGCTGCATTCAAGGGTTACGTGAACGATACGAAACCAAACTTCAGGCTCGACTGGCCCTCGGCGGCCGGTTCGCATACTGGCACATCCGGGGAGTTTTTATCTTGTTTTAACGTAGGGATGGTTCGAAAATAGAACCGTCCCTATTTTTGCTTCTTCAAACCGATGCCCGGGAACCTCCTCTCTGATGTGTTTTACAGCCGGAGCTAGTTTTACCGCCAGCGCCGTTTTAGCAACGGCGGGAACCGCGACGCTTCGGGGAGTCCGTTCGAAACGAGAGCTTTTGTTGGCTATGTTCCCAGTCATATTTTCGGTCCATCAATTGATTGAAGGCGTCTTGTGGTTAACCATCGGCCGGGGGCAACTGCGGCATCTGGTGCAGTGGCTGACAGTCAGTTATCTTGTCATCGCGTATAGTTTTTGGCCCATCGTTTCTCCAGCCGCCCTGTATTTGATCGAGCCGGACCCCAACAAGAAAAAGAGATTTGTTCCGCTTCTGGTTTTCGGCGTGGGTGCCAGTCTATATTTCTTATGCTACACGTTCTTCGGTCATGTTGAGGCCTCGATTGTGCATTGCAGTATTGCTTATGATGCCGGCATTCCCTATCCAGATGTATCAACCGTCTTGTATGCCATCGTGGTGCTGCTCCCGTTTTTCTTCTCAAGCTACCCCCCGATTCTTGCGCTCGGGATCATAAACCTCATTCTTAGTAGTGCCGCTTATTATATTTATCATGTCACTTTTGATTCGGTCTGGTGCTTTTTTGCCGCGGCCTTAAGCCTTAATGTCTACCTCTTCTTTCAATGGTTACACCGAGGACAGTCGCGGGGAGCGGTTACATCCAACAGCAACGAATATCTGCAATAAAATAGGAACCCTCGGATACAAACACCAGTTGAGACATTCATCCAGCCAGGGGAGTTTATTTTTTCAAGGAGCTTATGAGTCTTGGGGTTGGAATTCTAGCGCCGCGGTCTACGGACTGAAGCAGGTGACGCGATGGGTGTAGAAGAAACCAAGCATGATTTGAGGCTCAAGAGAGTGCAAGTGACCGTCGCCATCCTCGCGGGCACGGTGACGTTGGCGGTTGGTCTGTATAACCTCAAGCACACGATGTTTGGGAAGAAGGGCGCGGGGAGTGTGCGCGTACACGTCCGGACCGACAAGAATCAGCCGGCCTCGAAGGCGACTATCGAGATTTCCATGGCGCAGGGCGGCGTGGTGGCCAGTGCCGAGACGGGCTCGGACGGGACGTATGCGAAAAACGGGCTGGCTCCTGGGAACTATACGGTGAAGACCGGCAGGAGCGGGTTTCAGCCCGATATGGTGGTCTTCGCCGTCGAGCCGGGTGAGACCGCCGAGCTGAATTTAACCCTCAAATCCGCCTCCAACCCCATCCAATCGGCGGTGGAGGAGGTGGGGGCCTCATGGATTAAGAATCTCGGCATGCCACACACCAAATCCGAAGAGAAACGCGATTCCGCCCCGTAATTGAAACACCCGTTGAGACATTCGTCCAGCCAGGTGAGTTCTTGAAAGTAAGCATAACGGCGGCTTCGAATTATCGAGGCCGCCGTTTGCGTTTCAAAGCTCCAGTGGTAAACTCGTTGTACAACTTACCGAGGGTGAAATCCAGCTTCAGTAGGATGACGAACGATCGGAGCGGTCAGCGATGAAAGCTTCAACGGCGTGGCGCTGGGTCGTGTTGAGCGCGGGTTTTGCGTGCTACAACGGGCTGTTCCCAGGAGGTGAGACGATGGGGACGGCGCGCGCGAGCGATGCGTCCATCGCGGCGGTGCGGGTCGGCCAGACAGCGCCCGATTTTACTCTCCCGGATCAATCTGGCAAGACACATCAGTTGGCCGCCTACCGGGGGCAGTGGGTTTTGGTCTACTTCTATCCTAAAGACGATACGCCCGGCTGCACGAGGGAGGCCTGTGGCCTTCGGGATCGCTTCGCGGAGTTCCAGCAGCTCAAGGCGGTCGTGTTGGGCATTAGCGTGGATTCGGTAGAGAGCCATAAGGAGTTTGCCGGCAAGCTGAAGCTGCCGTTTCCGCTGTTAGCTGATGGCCAGAAGAAAGTGGTACAGGCCTACGGCGTGTGGGGAGAGCAGCAGTTCATGGGCAAGACATACCTGGGGATCAGCCGCACCTCGTTCCTCATCGATCCGAAGGGGACGATCGCGAAGATCTATCCAAAGGTGAAGCCGGAAGAGCACACGGAAGAAATCTTGAAGGATCTCACACAGTTCGGTGCGGGAACGTCATGAGTAACGCGTCAAGAATTTTTTCGTGGTTTGGAATTGCCTTGATTGCCGCGACTGGTCTCATTCATGTCATTGAGGCGCCAGATAGTTTTCAGGAGGCGGCGTATAAGGGCTGGCTCTTCTATGCCAACGGGCTGGGTGCGTTGGTTGCTGCTTACGGGGTCTACCGTAGTCAGCGCAGCTGGGGATGGAATCTGGGACTGTTGATCGCCGTCGGTTCGTTGATCGGCTATGTGGCCAGCCGCACGATAGGATTGCCTTACATTCCGGCTGAACCCGATGCATGGCTTGAGCCGTTAGGCGTCGCCTCTTTAATTGTCGAGGGATTATTTGTCGCAGTTTTTATGAAGGTCTCCGTCTCGGATAAAAGCATTAAGCGAACTACGTAGTTTCCTTGGCGGAAGCGCTGAAGCACCAGTTGCGGAATTCGTCCAGCCAGGGGAGTTTCGGCCCAGTAGGTTAACGACCTACTGGGCCGACTTATTTTGTGCTACGATGTGCCATCCTAAGATGAAGCGCCGCCTCGGATTGGTAGCGGTCTACAGCTTGTCGGTCATATTAGCCTTCGAGTTGGCGGGACGGGTGAATTTCTTCTCGCACCATGACCTGTCCTTTTGGACCCCCGCCTCCCATTTAGCGTATCGTTTCTACCCCAACCTCAAGCCCATCACGGAGGACAATCGCCTCGACCGGGTCCGCGTATTAGTCCTTGCCGCCTCAGCCTTGAACCCCGGATGGTCTGATTTCGAAGTTCGCCTGCGGGATCAACTCTCCGCGATGCTCGGGCGGGAGGTACAGGTCTTCAACAGCTCGATGCCAGCCCGTACCTCACTGGATAGCTATTACAAATATTGGTTTCTGCGTGAAAAACACTTCGATCTGGTCATCCTCTATAACTCGATCAACGAGCTACGAGCCAACAATGTGCCGGATGCGCTGTGGCGAGACGATTATTCCCACTACGCCTGGTATGATGAGGCCAACTTCTATTTTCGTCATTACCCGCTCACCCGGTATTGGACGATCCTGCCGTTTTATCTCAAACACCTGGCGGTCGTCCTAGATCGGAAGGTCCTCCATAAGGGCCAAAAGGTCTGTTATAACGGGGAGCGAACTCGTCCCGAGTGGTGGCGGTTTGGGGCGACGGTCAAAAGCGAAAAACCGTTTCGACAGCATCTCGCACACACCATCGCCCTGGCGCGCACCAAGCATGAGCCCGTGCTGGTGATGACCTACGCCTATTATCTACCACCAGATTACTCCCTTGAACGGTTTGAGAAAGGCCAACTCGACTATGCGCAATCGGCCGTCAAGGGATCTCCGGTAGAGACCTGGGGGCTTCCCGCCAACGTCCGGAAGGGACTGGATGTGCACAACAGCGTGCTTCGGGAGTTTGCGAAGACTGACGGAGTGTTCTTCGTGGATCAACAAGCCCTGTTAGGTGGTCAGGCCAAGAATTTTATTGATGTCTGCCATTTGTCGCCTGTTGGCATGGAGCAGTTTGTGCAGAACATCGTCATCGAATTATTGGAACGCAGATGGGAAACTCAACACTCCGTTGAGTCGTTGCCGCAGCCAGTACCCAGGCAGGAACCCCATTCCCTGACGACGCGGGAGCGAGACGGAGTCTTTCCTCAAAAATTGTCGCCAGTCATTCCAGATACCGCACCGCCATCTCTCATCGCTCCAGCTGGGGAGCGACATCCGTTTGCCTTTGGTCATCAGATCGTCTGGCAAGGTTTTCACGATCGAAGACATGCCGGCATCTATTTCTATGACCTGACAACGCAACAGGGAGAACAGGTGCTGGAGAGCGTCGGGCCTGACGAGGTCTTCCCAAGGATTGCTGGAGGCCGCATCATCTCCGATGTCATTGACGGGCGGGGGCATCGAGAGATTTACGTCTATGATGCACGGACCAAGCAAAAACAACGACTCACGGGAAAACATGCCATCGGGATGCATCCAGACATCTCAGGGGATTTGGCGGTGTGGTCGATACGCCGCGACGCTCGCGCCGCCAAGTACGACATTGTCCTTTACGACTTTACTACCAAGAAGGAAATCCGCGTTACGCAAGATCCTGGCTATGATGACGTGGCTCCGGCTATTGACCAAAATCGGATCGTGTGGCAGTCGCTCCGAGCCGGCGAATCGGGAATCTACCTCTGTACGTATGACCGGGCGACCGGGACGTGTCCGGAGCATCGGCTTATCGCTGACGGTGGAGGGCGTACGTTCGCGCTGGGCGAGCCAGACATTGCAGGTCCGCTCATTGTCTTCAGTAAGGTCACGGCGGCGACTCATGCGCAGACCGTCTACCTCTACGATCTGACCACAGACCGCATCCAACTCCTTTCTACGCGGCCAGGCTTCCAGCAGTCTCCAAAAATCTCCGGACGCCAGATTGTCTGGCAAGATCAGCGTAACGGTGTCTGGGACGTCTATTACTGTGAGTACGATCCGCGTACAGGAGCATGCCCAGAAGAACGCATCACCCATGATCCATGGACCGAGCAGCAGCCAGTCCTTTCTGACAATCGCATTTTCTGGGAGGACTACCGGAGCGGTCACTCGATCCTCTATATGTATGAGATGCGTCAATAATTTCTCGATTCGGTACAACCCTCGTTGCGCAGTTCCGCTTGAGGTTAATTCAGGACCAAAGGAGCACTGGTCAGATTAAGCTGCAGCACTAGCTCCGCCACCGCTTGGCTCGTACACCAGTTGCGAAATGCGTCAAGCCAGGAGAGCCATTATTACTGCTCGGAATTATCGAGCAGAGAGGTTAAGAGTCCTGGTTCTCCGTTGAGAGCCTGGGTTTTTTGTATCTCACGACGTCGTAGCTTGTTAGCGCATCGAGCGATGGTCGGCGTGTCGTCCGCCTACGACACCTCGCGATTTTGTTGCCGGAACACACCCGAGCGATTTTTCGAGACCTGTATCCACGCGTGCGCCCGAACGCCTTGAAGCGTCGGGGAGCGAGGGTGTCCGGGCGCTTTCTCGTGCCGAAGGCCGTTGGCCAACCGCGGGAAGCGGTTCCTGCCGCAGACTAGGCGCCCGGTGAGCGGGGCCTCCAGGCCAGGGAGCCGCTCGACTCAGAGACGGCGGCTTTTGAAGCCGCCGTTCTGTTTTTCCGTGATACAATTGGGTCATGCCGGTACGCCAAACGACCCTCAGCGTTGTGATCCCCTGCTTCAACGAGGCGCGCACCTTGCGGCAGTGCATTGCGAAGCTGTTGACGATCAGCGATCCCGGGCTCTCTCTCGAACTGATCATTGTGGATGACGGGTCCACCGATGAGAGCCGCTCGGTGGCGCAGGCATTGGCACGCGACCATGCTCAGGTCTCGGTGCTCGCACTGCCACGGAACCAGGGCAAGGGTGCGGCCCTGCGCGAAGGGTTCCGAAAGGCCACAGGAGAGTTCGTGGCGGTGCAGGATGCCGATCTCGAGTATGATCCCGCCGACCTCAAACGGCTGTTGGGCCCGCTCATGGCTGGCAAGGCGGACGTCGTGCTCGGCTCGCGGTTCCGATCCTCCGATGCACACCGTGTGCTGTATTTTTGGCATTCCGTGGGAAACGGGGTGCTGACGGTGTTGTCCAACATGTTCACCGACCTGAATCTCACCGATATGGAGACGGGCTATAAGGTCTTCCGGAGAGATGTCATCCAGCGGATCACGATTGAAGAGAACCGATTTGGCTTTGAGCCGGAGATCGTGGCCAAAATCGCGCAACTGCGCCTGCGGGTTTATGAAATGGGCGTCTCCTACTACGGCCGCACGTACACCGAAGGCAAGAAGATCGGGGTCAAAGATGGGTTCCGGGCGCTGTACTGTATCGTTCGCTACAACGCTCACTGGACGTCCTGGCCGCTGCAGCTCTGTTTGTACGCGTTCATCGGAGGGATCGCTGCGCTGGTCAACTGGTGGGCGTTCATGGGTCTCATCGCTGCCGGGTGGGCCGTTGGGGTTGCGGCACCGGTCGCGTTTGTGCTTGCAGCCGGAGCCAATTACCAGCTGTGTATCAGCCTGCTCTTCCGGCACAAGGCCCGCTGGGGGTCCGGAGGTGAGTTCGCCATCTTCCTGCTGGTCGTCGCAATCGTAGGAGCGGCGGACTGGCTGGTGACCACCTCGCTCGTGGAACACGGCGTGTACGCGGGGCGGGCAAAACTCCTGGCGACGGCGATAGGCTTCATTCTGAACTTCGCCGCCCGGCGCTGGATCATATTTCCGGAACAGGCCCCCGCACCCTGGAATCCTCAGGATGTGCAAGGGCCCCCTCGTTGAAGCCCGGTTAGCGCGCACCGGTCATGCCGTTCACGGCCCCATCCTGCAGTCGACCAACCCGGAGCGCCCTTGTCTGGGCCGCCGCCGCCTATCTCGGTTGTATCCTGCTCTTCTACTACCCTGTGTTAGGGCGATTTACCACGGCACTCCTCGGCCCTCCCGAAGACAATATGCAGGATCTGTGGAATACCTGGTATAGCCAGGTCGCATTCGCTTCGGATCCGCACCTCCTCCTGCATACCCGGATGCTCTTCTTCCCTGAGGGCAGCTCGCTCATCTACCACTCCTTCGCCTATCCAAATCTCGTGGAGATCTTCGTCCTGCGATGTCTGTTCGGGTTATCGCGCGACATCCACGTGCTGATCGGCATGCACAATCTCATGCTGATGCTCACCTTTTTCTTCGCGGCTCTCGGAGCGTTTATGTTGACGTGGGAGTTTACCGGACATTTCCTTACGGCGCTGGTCGGAGGATACATCTTTGCCTTCAGCCCGTTTCACTTCGCGCACGCGCTACACCACATGCATGTGGCCACGATCCAGTTCATCCCCGTCTTCGTTCTGTGCGTCTGGCGTTGTGTCAACCGGTGGACGATGGCCGCATACCTCGGGGCCGTGCTCTTTTTTGCTCTCAGCGCACTGTCATGCTGGTATTACCTCTTCTACAATGTCTACTTCGTCGTGCTGTGCTACGGGTATTGCGCTCTCAACCGGCGCGCGTGGTGGCTCAAAGACACGGCCCTGCGAATCGGCGCGATCCTGGCGGGTGGAGCCCTATGCTTGGCCCCCCTGCTCGTCCCGATGGTGATCCAGGGGGCGGGGAATCCAAGCGTGTACAAGTCCGGACACGATCAATTCATCGCGGATCTTGTCGGCTTCGTCGCCTTCCATCCGTATCACCTGCTCAGCGGTTTCACGCAGCGGATCAACGCGAGGCTCCAGGGAAACCCATGGGAGATGTCGGTCTATCTGGGCCTTGTCAATATTGCCCTCATGGCGTGGGGCGTCCTGCATCGAAAGGTCGTGTCCCGAGTGCTGGCGTTTTGTGGAATAGGCATGGTGTTCTTCATGCTGCTGGCCGCCGGCCGTTCGCTCCACGTGCTTGGTCATCCCATCCACTTCCTCTATTTGCCGACCGCGCTCACCGAGCATCTGCCGTTCTTCCGTAATATCCGGACTCCCTCGCGGGCCGTGGTGTATGTCTATCTCTTCCTGGGCGTTGCGATCGGCTGTATCCTGAAGGCCCTCTGCTTCGATCCGGGCGCACGGGTCTACCAGTGGCAGCGGCAGGCCGGCTTGCGCCACGCCATAGCTATGGTCCTGCTGGTCGGCATCTTCCTGGACTATTACTCCATCGCCCGAGAGACAACGCCCGTCGAGTGCCCGCAGGCGTATCAGTTGATTCGACGCGACGGGGAGCATACCTCTGCGGTGCTGGACCTGCCGGCCACCTACAAAGGGGGCAATCAGGCCATGCTGTATCAGATTTTTCATCAGCACCCGATCGTTCACGCCTCGATCTCGCGCAAACCGACACCCTCACTCATCGACAGCTTGGCATTCGACGATCTCGAATTACAGAAAGCGCAGCTTCGGAAGGGAGGCGTACGCTACGTCGTGATCCACAAGCAACTACTGCAAGGGCAGCACAGACTGAACCTCGCGGAGTATGCGCACCACTATCGCACGGTGTACGATGACCCTGATCAGGTCGTGTTCCGGACAGATTAGCCCCATGGCTGAACTATGTTTGACGGCAGGCGCGTATCCCGCAAGCGCCGGTTCGGCCCCTGCCGCGGCTGGCTCGTCGACTTGACAGGGGCCACCGGAAGGGATAGAGTGCCTCTCGTACGGGGTAACCCGTGCGGGACGATGACTCGCTAGCTTCAGCCGATCGCCGTTAGGACGGCGATTTTTTCTTATCCCGCGTTGGTTCGCCTGTACCAATTGCTCCTCGTTCGTCCCCACCCCGACCGTGCGTCCCCACCGTTTCCGCGCGCAGCGGAGCCCTAGGCGGCGCCCGGTCTCTATCTGATGAGCGGCAGGCAGAGGAGGTTGGTATGTTCAAACGGATGAAGCGGATGCTCTTGGGCGCTCCGCGCAACATCTTTGACCCGAGCACCTACCACAAGATTTCGCTGGTGGCCCTGCTGGCCTGGGTCGGTCTGGGCGCTGATGGGCTCTCGTCCTCCGCCTACGGGCCGGATGAAGCGTTCCGGGCGCTGGGGGAGCATACCTACCTGGCCGTGCCCTTCACGCTGGCCATCGCCCTGACCGTGTTCATCATCTCGTACGCCTACAGCCGCATCATCGAGCACTTTCCCTACGGAGGCGGCGGCTACGTCGTGGCCAGCCGGCTGCTGGGACCTCGGTTCGGCGTCATCTCTGGCTCGGCCCTGCTGGTCGACTACATCCTCACCATCTCCGTGTCCATCGCGAGCGGTGCTGACCAGGTCTTCAGCGTCCTGCCGCCTGGGGCCGCCCAGTGGAAGCTGGCCGCGGAAGCGCTGGTCATCGGCCTCATGGTGCTGCTGAACCTTCGGGGCGTGAAGGAGTCGGTCGCGGTGCTCGCCCCTGTCTTCGCGCTGTTCATCGTGACCCACGCGATCCTCATCTTCGGCGGCATCGGCTCGCACCTGTTCGCCGTCCCCGCAGTGGTCCACGAAGTCCGCACCGGGTTCCACGCGGGGTTGTCCACGCTCGGTATCGTGGGCATGCTGGGATTGTTCATGCGCGCCTATGCCATGGGTGGCGGCACCTACACCGGCATCGAGGCGGTGTCCAACGGCCTGCAGATTATGCGGGAGCCGAAGGTGGACACCGGCAAGCGCACCATGCTCCTCATGGCGGTGTCGCTGGCCGCGACCGCCGGCGGCATCATGCTGTGCTATCTGCTGTTCCACGCCAGCCCGGAGCCTGGCAAAACGATGAACGCGGTCCTGCTGGATCGATTTGCGGGCAGCTGGCAGCCGTTCGGCCTGCCGGCGGGCCATGCCTTCGTCGTCCTCGCCCTGGCCGCCGAGGCCGGACTGCTGTTCGTCGCGGCCCAAGCCGGCTTCATCGACGGGCCGCGGGTCATGTCCAACATGGCGCGGGACTCCTGGCTGCCCCACAGCTTTGCCCAGCTGTCCGACCGGCTGACGACCCAGAACGGCGTGTTGCTCATCGGCGGGGCGGCCCTGGCGACGCTGTTCTACACGCGCGGCGACATCACCGCCCTGGTCACCATGTACTCCATCAACGTGTTCCTGACGTTCTCGCTGACCGAGACCGGGATGTCGCGCTTCTGGATCCGGAAGCGCAAGCACCTGCCCGAATGGAAACAGTCGCTGCCCATCCACCTCATCGGCTTGGTCCTCTGCTCGACGATCTTGACGGTGGTGGTCATCGAGAAGTTCCAGCAAGGCGCCTGGATCACGCTCGTCGTGACCTCGCTGCTCATTGCCCTCTGCTTTTGGATCCGGCGGCACTATGAGCAGGTGCAGGCCAGCCTGAAGCTGCTGGAAGAGACCATTCAAGACGCGCTCCCCGAGCCTCCCGAGAAGCCGGCTCCCATCCGCCGCCACCTGGCGACGGCGGTCCTGCTTGTCAACCGCTACGACGGGCTGGGCATCCATGGGCTCCTCACCATCCAGCAGCTCTTTCCCGGGCACTACAAGAACTTCATCTTCGTCTCCGTCGGCGCCATCGACGCGGCGGCCATGAAGGGGTTTGAGGAAGTGGAGCGCATCCGCGAGCGGACTGAGCAGGGGCTGCAACGGTATGTCACCCTCGCCCACGGCCTGGGCCTGGCGGCAGATGCCCGCATGAGCATGGGGGTGGATGTCCTCGAAGAGGCGGAAAAGCTCTGCGGGCAAGTGGCTAAGGAGTTTCCCAGGGCCATGTTTTTTGCGAACAAACTGATCTTCGAGCATGAGCGCTGGTACCAGCGGCTGCTGCACAATGAGACGGCGTATCAACTGCAGCGGCGCCTGCAGTTCGCCGGACTCCACAGCATGGTCCTGCCGGGACGCGTCTTTGCCAAGGCGCTCTCCAAGGGTGCGCGGCCTCGGACAGTCCTTCAACGCATCATGGACCGGGTGGATTATGTGATCGAGCGGCTGTTCTTCGGACGGCTGTACAGGCGGGCGCTGCTCGTCGTGGATCGAACGGTGCGACACTCGTCGCGGCCACGCCTGAAGAGCCGTTGTTAGACGCTCGCCCATCCCCCGAGCTCTCCTGGACCCCGGGCCGCGCTTCCGGCTCACGCGACACTCTCCACGTTCTTTCAACGGCTCCTCTCTGGTAGAATATGCAGGGGGGCCGCTGGAGTCGCTGGCGGGCCGCGCATGCATCGCCAGCGCACGCTCCCCGCGCAATCACCAGGGCCACAGAGCCGTGCATGGCGCGCAAGGCGCCGTCATGTGAGCGCCGGAGGATCGATGCAGTCCAACGTTCTCAGGACGCGCGTAATTCAGGCGGGAGAATGGTTTTTTCAGCAACGGAGCTGGACGCCCGTGCTGTTCATGCTCTTTCTCGCCTTGTATTCGGTGGGCGAATCTGCCGACCTCGTGACGTGGATGCCAGGGCTGGTGTTGCTGGTGGCGGGAGAGGGCTGGCGGCTGTGGGGGGTGGCGATCATCGGGAAAGAAAGCCGCACGAGAGGTAGTGGGGTGGCACGGCTCGTCACCAACGGCCCCTACCGGTATGTCCGCAACCCCTTGTACCTCGGGAACTTCCTGCTGACCCTCGCCGCCACCTGTCTGTCAGAGCTGTTGTGGTTCATCCCGATCATCGTGCTATTGTTTCTGATCCAGTATGTGCCGATTGTGTTATGGGAAGAGCAGGTGCTCACCGCCCGATTCGGAGAGGAGTACGCCGCCTATTGCCGACGGGTGCCGCGGTGGATTCCGCGCTGGTCCCGCTGGCCCAGCGGGGAGGCCACGCCGACGTACCGCTGGCGCGCAGCGTTCTGGAGCGAGCGCAGCACGCTCGCGACGCTGACCGCGCTGGTGCTCTGCATGCTCGCGAAAGAGAATTTCCGCCACATCCCGAAGTATCTGCGGAAGCACCATCTACTGACATCGGTCGTCGGCCAGCCCAGTTTGTGAGACCTTTCCCGCCCCAGGCTCCATCCCGGTCGAGCTCCTAGGGATCGGTGTCGCGCGCCGCGCACGCCCCCCAGGGCACTCCCGTCCGAGCGCGATCCTGTTCGCCGTTTCACCTCCTCCAGGCACGTGCCGTCTGCCAAGCACGTCAGGTCATCGACAAACGCGGTGGGACCCGCTAGAATCATGCTCGGCCGATCGCGAAATGGGCGATGCTGGGGGGCGGATGCGTAAAGACAAGTTGTTTCGGACACGGCGCGGGCTCGTCAAAGATTTCACGTTCGGCAAAGAGACGGCCACCGTCTTTGACGACATGCTCGTCCGCTCCGTGCCGTTCTATGCCGAGATGCAGCGGATGCTCAGCGAGCTCGCCGCCGAGTTCGCCATGCCGGGGACCAATCTCTATGACCTCGGCTGCTCGACCGGCACCACGTTCCTCATGCTCGACCGGGCGGTGCCGAATGGGGTGCGGTTCGTTGGGGTGGACTCCTCGAAAGAGATGCTGAACCGGGCGCAGGCGAAGCTCCGGCAGGCCAAGCTCCGGCACGACTACCAGCTCGTCTGCAGCGACCTCCACCGGGGGCTCCAGATCCGGAACGCCTCCGTCGTGCTGATGACGCTCACCCTGCAGTTCATCCGCCCGCTCCACCGCCACCAGCTCATGCGCACCATCGCCAACGGCCTGAACCGCCATGGCTGCTTCATCCTCATCGAGAAGGTGCTCTCCCGCGACCCCGCCCTCAACCGGCTCTTCATCAAGTACTACTACGGCTTCAAGCAGCGGCAGGGCTACAGCAAGATGGAAATCGCGCAGAAGCGGGAGGCGCTCGAGAACGTCCTCATCCCCTATCGGGTCGAAGAGAACCAGGAGCTGCTGCTCCGCAGCGGCTTCAGCGAGTGCGACGCGTTCTTCAAGTGGTACAACTTCTGCGGGATCGTGGCCCTCAAATGACGCCGCGCGACACCGGCGCGCTTCCGGGAGCGGCACACCTGCTGAACATCGCCTTCGGCAATTTTTTCTTCAAGTACCGCAATTACCTCTTTCCGGTGCTCTTTGCCGCCGTCGTCCTCTTCGGCCGGCCGCACATCCTCGGCCCCGTCTGGCTGGATCAGCTTCTGACCGTCTGCGGCGCTCTCATCGCCCTGCTGGGACAGGCGGTGCGGCTGCTGACGATCGGCTACGAATATATCGAGCGGGGCGGCAAAGCCGGCAGGGTGTATGCCAGCCACCTGGTGCGGGGCGGCGTCTACGCGCTGACCCGCAACCCCATGTATCTCGGCAATGGCCTCATCGCCATCGGCATGACCATGGTGACCGGGGCCCCGCTGATCTATGGGCTGGTGCTGCCGCTGTTCCTGTGCATCTATCAAGCGCTCATCGTCGCCGAAGAAGTCTACCTGCGCCGGACCTTCGGCCAGGAATACGAGCAGTACTGCGCCGAGGTGCCGCGGCTGATTCCGGCGTGGTCCAGGTCCACGCAGGTACTGAGCGGCCTCGCCTATGACTGGCGGCGCGCCGTGCGCAAAGACCTCAGTACGCTGGCCGGGCTGTTCCTGGGGCTGACGCTGCTGCCGCTGTGGCGCACCTACTGGCTGGAGGGCTGGGGGGCGGCGAAGGCCGCGGCCCCGTGGCATGTGGGAGCCGCCCTGCTCACGCTCCTTCTCTACGGCATCGCCGTGTATCTCAAGAAGCAGAAGCTGGTCTTTTACCGCGCGACCGAGTGAGCGATGCAGAGGTGCCGCTGGCTCCTAACGTTGAGCTGTGCCGGCCTGATGCTGCTCTGGCAGGCGGAGTGGCCGGCCTTGGCCGCCGCGGCGGAGGCAACCGCGGCGCATGCGGCGTGCCCATGCCGAGGGACGACGGCCTGCTGCTGCCAACACGCCGCGCGGGGAGCCGAATCGCACGCCGCCTGTCCACTGCATCAGGCCGCATCGTCTCGAGCGGGGGATTGCCGCCTCGAATCGGCCGGCTGTCAGCACACGCCGCTCGTCAGCAGCCTGACCCACTCGCACGATGATGTGGCGCCAGTCCTCGTTTTGGCCGAGCGCGCCGGCGTGCTGTCCCGGCCGCGCCTGGCCCCGAGCACGGCAACCCCGCATCCGGTCTTTCGCGACCCGCTCTTCGTTCCTCCCGAACGTTCCCTCGCGCTCAGTTAGCCGATCGCTTCCAGAGAGCCTGCGGTAACGGTTCTCTGTCCCGGATCTCCAACTCGATCATTAAGGAGCGATGATGCGTCCGTTCGTCGTCTTACTTACTCTCTTCCTTGCCGGCCTGGCGCATCCAGCGCCAGTCAGCGCCTGCGATGCGTGCGGCTGTTCGTTCAATGTGCGGCGGTCCTCCGCGCAGTCGACCGGGGGCGGCATGATGACGACCCCGACCGCCGCTACCCTCGGCCGCGGCCATGGGGCGGTCGGATTCTTGTTCGAGACCCAGCGGTTCCACGGCATGCCAGCCGAGGATGCGCAGGCGCTCAACGATGCGGGCCATGACATCCATGGTAAGGCCCATCAAGAGTTTTACAATATGAGTGCCGGGTACGGTGTGCTGGACAACCTCGACGTATTCCTGATCACTCCGATCGTGTCGAAAGTCACCATCGAGACGGAAGCCGACGAAACGCTCGGGGAGAAAGACCGGGCGACGGGCGTTGGCGATCTGCAGCTAGTGGGGAAGTACCGGTTTTGGCAGGATGGGGTGGATGCTGCGTTCCTGCTGGGTGTCAAGGTCCCCACCGGGGCCACCGCTAAGGCCAAGCCCTCTGGAGAGAAGTTCGAGCCGGAGCAGCAGCCAGGCTCGGGCTCCTGGGACCTCATGACCGGGCTCGCGGTCTCGCGCAGCGTGGGGCGCCATGTGACCGTCGCCGGCAGCGTGCAGTACGTGACGCGAGGGGAGGGCGCGCAGGAGGAGAAGCTGGGCGAGCTGTTTCACGGCAACCTCGGTGTCTCGTATGCGCTCAGGCCATTCGGCGAGCATCCCAATCTGAGCCTTGTGCTCGAGCTGCGCAACGAATGGGCGCTGCGGGACCACAGCCGCGAACAGGACAAGGTCTGGGACAGCGGAGGGACGACGATCCTCCTGAGTCCTGGGCTGTCCGCGGAGGTGACGGAGAATGTCTCAGCGTTCTGGGCGATGCCGATTCCGATCTACCAGAACTTGGGCGGCCAGCATGAAGAGCTTGCCTATGAGGTCATCAGCGGCGTGTCGTGGCACTTCTAACGCAACCCGGCGGAACGAGGAGGGCGTAGGATGGAGCAGGGGGTGATGCTTGGGCTGTGGGCGCTGGGCGGCCTGACGCTGGTCTTTGGGGTCTTCAGCGCGGCCAGCCCGCAGCGGTCCATCGCGCTGTACCAGGCCCTCATGGCGTGTATCAACTGGCGGGTGAGCCCCATCGATGCGGCGCGTGAGCTGCGCATGACCCGGAAATTGGGTGTTCTGATGGTGCTGCTCAGTCTGGCCATGGGCTGGGTGCTTGCCAGCCGGCCCCGGTAGGCTTGTCTGGCTGGTGGGCAGTTTCTCCTTGACTTCTGCCTTAAATATTGTAATATTTATGCTTTGTATTAGGTGGTCTGACAGCGAGTGAGGAGCACGCTTCGCATGTCCGTTCGGTTCAAAATCTGGCTCTGGCTGGCCGCCGCGATGGTGGCTGGGACGCCCTGCGCGCAGGCGCTGACCCTCCAGGAAAAGGTCAAACTGGAGGCGGATTATCTCGTTGCCTGCCAGTATTTCCATCCGGGCGACCCGACGCACGGGGCCATCAACAACGTCTTCAGCGTCACCGACGACCCTACCTGGGTGGTCCCGCGCGAAAACGCGCTGGCCATCCTCGGATTGATTGAAGCCTCCCGTATCCTCCACGATCCCGCCTATCGCCAGCGGGCTGAGCTGGCGGCCGATTACCTCGTGCGCGTCCAGGACCAGACCGACGGAGCATGGTTTGACCAGTATGACCATGTGACCAAGGCGCTGAATTCCAAATCGCCCACCCAGACCGCCGAAGTGATGATGGCGTTCTACGCCCTCGGCTACCGCGCGTCCCGGGCTGCCGCGATGCGCAAAGGGGCCCAGTTCCTGCTCGCGGCCCAGAACCCCGCGAACAAGCTCGGGTCCGATGACGGCCTGCTCGGCGGAGGGAAAGATGCCCAGGGCAACTGGCACACGTTCCGCTGGACCTCGGATAACGCCTTCGCCTACCAGGCGCTGCGCGCGGCCGAAGCCTGGGCCATGGCGGAGGGCGATGTGCCGGCCTCCCAGCAGCGGGCGGTGGATGCCCAGCGCGTCCTCGATGGCATCAACGCGAAGCTGCGCGTCTTCAGTGTCCAAGATCCGGATTACGGGGTGTGGCGCCGCGTCATTGACCGCTTCGGCCAGCCGGTGGATGCGTTCCTGCACGAGTGGATCAACTACGCGCCCCAGATGATCGACGTGCCGGCGACCGGCACCGGTTCGCCCGCCGTCGGCGATTGGATCCACGCCAAGTTCCAACAGGCGGATGGGGCGGTTGTCTGGGATGACACCTACTTCACCAACCGCAAATCGCCCGGCTTCTCGTTTCAGGCCGCACTGGCCTGGTTCGACCTCGGCCAGCCCGCGTATGCCAACGCCGCGATTGCCTGGGCAGAGAACAGCGGTCTGTGGCAGACGACGCCGGATGCCAACGGCCGAATAGGGGGGTGGGTGGACTGGACGGAGAACGGCACTCCCGCCCCGTTTTGGCAGCGGTTCATCGACACCTCGTTTTACGCGATCGCGGCCTGGTCCCGCGGCTACGATTTCCGGATCACCACGTGGTTTGGCACGAGCACCCCGTTTCCGCCCACACTCGTGGATCTGGATGGAGACGGTGCCCAGGAAATCCTCGAAGTGCACGCGCAGTTGAGCGGCATCAGCGCCTTCCGCCCCAGCGGTCAGCCGGTGCCGGGGTGGCCCGTGACCCAGTGCGAACCGTCCGGTAGCCTGGCCAATGTCTCGCTGCCGGCGGTGGCCGATCTGGACGGCGACGGCAAACCCGAGATCGCGGTGGTCGCCTCAAGCTCCAGCCGATGGGGCGTGTGCGTGGTCGAGCATGACGGCACCGTCAAATGGTGGAAGGATCTGCCGGCCGCGGCTGGCGGTACGGTCGCCATCAGCAATCTCGACGGCTTGGATCGGCCGGAGCTCATCGTGAGCGGTGCCCAGCTCACCGTGCTGGACGCGGATGGCTCCATTCAGCTGGGATGGCCGAACTTCGCCTCCGCCAGCGTGCAAGGGTTTGCGGTGGGCGACCTGGACGGCGACGGCGGCGAGGACATCGCGTTCGTCGGCAGCAACGCGGTGTATGCCGCGGACCGGTTCGCGAATCTGCTGCCCGGCTGGCCGGTGAATGTGTCCGGCGTGCGCGGCTCGCCTGCGCTGGGCGACCTGGACGGCGACGGCCGGCTGGATGTCGTGGCGACCACCCAAACCAGCGTCTATGCCTGGGACCGCCAGGGCGCGATTCTGCCGGGCTGGCCGGTGACGATTCAGTTCACCCCGATCGGCAACAACCCCGTCATTTTGGCGAACGTCGACGGCGATCCGGCCGCGGAGGTGGCGCTTGGCACCTCCAGCAACGGGATTCCGCCGAACAATTCCTACCTGCATATTTTGGACGGCAACGGCTCGGGCATCGCCCAGGTCGGGCTTGGAGCGTATTATCCCGGCGATACGCCGATCGCCGGCAACTTCGATGCCAGCGATGCCACCGACGAGGTGATTGCAGTCAATGAAGGCGGCACGGCGGTCATTTGGCCACCGCGCGCCGGCTGGCCCAAGCAGGTGTCGTTCCCGAACAGCTTCTATACGCCAGCGCTCGGTGATATCAACGGCGACGGCAACCTGGAAGTCGTCGCCCCGACCCAGGGCGCGCTCCACATCCTGCTGACGGACGGCCTCGCCTCCGCTCAGCCGCAGCATTGGGCGACCTACGCGGCCGACACTGCCCGGACCGGCCGCTACCGATCCACCCAGCCGGCGAACCGGCCGCCGGTGCTGGCTCCGCCGGGGAACAAGACGGTGGCGGAAGGCCAGACGCTCGCCTTTACGCTCAGCGCGACCGACCCGGATGGCGACACGCTCACCTACAGCGCCAGCCCACTACCACCTGGGGCCACGTTGAGCGCATCAACCGGAGCGTTCAGTTGGACGCCGGGATTCAACCGCTCGGGCAGCTACTCCACGACGTTTTCAGTCAGCGACGGGCGGCTGACGAGCTCCAAGACGTCCGTCATGACCGTGACGAACGTTCCCCTGCAGATCACCAGCCTGACCGATTCGGTCGATCCCTTCAGCCCGAACGGCGACGGCCGGCGCGATACGACCGCGGTGCAGGCGCAGTTTAACCACAAGGTCACCAACAGCAAGCTCACGATCCAAAACGGGTCGGGCACGACGGTGCGTTCGTTCTCCGGCAGTAATGCCTCGTCGTTTACATGGACCTGGAACGGCAAGGACAGCAGCGGAGCGCGCGTTCCCGACGGCACCTACACCTATACGCTGACGGGAACCGATGACGGCTGGACCACCAGCGTGAGCCGCACCGGAACGGTGCGAGTGGACACGACCGTCCCGACGGTCACCGGATTCGGCGACAGCCCGGACCCCTTCAAGCCGTCCACGGGGCAGACGACGACCATCCGCTTTACGCTCTCGGAGCCGGCCACCGTTTCGCTCAAGGTCTATAACAGCGCTGGGACGCTCGTCCGCACGCTGCTGAATAATATCCTGCGCACCACGCTGAGCAACAGCGTCGTGTGGAACGGCAAGAACGGCTCAGGCGCCCTCGTGCCCGCCGGCGTCTATACCTACAAGCTCTGGGTGGACGATCCCGCCGGCAACCGGGCGAGCCCGTACCCCCGGACCGGTACCGTCACCGTCCAGTAGCCCCGCGGGATCGGCCGGCGCGTGATCCCGCAGCGACGAGACGCTGGCCTTCTGCGGCGAACTTGGCTACAATAGAGCCCTCCTCCGATGGTCCTCATTGAGATTCCCGACAACCCGAATTGCTCCGCGGTGGACACCCGGATCTTCCACGACGTGTCGTCGGCACGGCCGGTGAGCCAGGTGCGGCTCGAGCGCCAGCCAGGCGTCGCCCAGTGGTATGACGTCACCGGCTGGACGACGGCAGGACTGCCGTGCCAGGCGGTCCTCCAGAAGGTGGATGATTCCGGCGACGGAGTGGCGTTCCTGCTCTATGGGGGCGACGCCGGCGTGCGCCTGCGTCCGGCGGGCCGCGGCGAGCCCTGGGGGCTCACCGAGCCGGAGCAGTGGGGCGAACCGTTTCTGATCGTGGGCGACACCGAGGACGTGAGTACTGCGCATGGCTGATACCTTGGCGGACAAGCGGCTGCAAGAGTTCCTGCAGGCCTCCCCGCAGGCAAGCCGGGAAGAAATTGACGCCTTCCGGCAGATGGTCGAGCAGTACTTCCTCGGCCAGCTGACCCCGGATGAGTTCAAAGCCAAGCGCCTCCACCTGGGCACCTACGGCATCCGGGGGACCCAGAACGTCCACATGATGCGCATTAAGATTCCGCTGGGCCTCCTGACTCCGGAGCAACTCGAGTGCCTCGCCGACCTGGCCGAAACCCACTCCAAGGGCATCGGCCACCTCACGACCCGCCAGGACATGCAGCTCTACTGGATTCCCACGAAGGAAACCCCGGCCGCCATGGCACGGGTCTCCGCCGTCGGGCTGACGACCCGCGAGGCCTGCGGCAACAGCGTCCGGAATGTCACCGCCTGTCCGCTGGCCGGCATCAGCCCCACCGAAGTGTTCGACATCACCACGCATGCGCAGGCGGTCGCGAAGCACTTCCTGCGCAACCCGGTCAGCCAAAAGCTGCCCCGGAAGTTCAAGATCGCGTTCGAAGGCTGCCCCACGGACCACGCGCGGACGCCGATCCATGACATTGGAGCCGTCGCGGCGGTGCAGGAGATCGGCGGCAAGCGGGTGCTGGGCTTCCGCTTCTACGTCGGCGGCGGGCTGGGGGCGGCCCCGATGCAGGCGATTCTCCTGGAGCCGTTTACGCCGGCGACCGAGCTGCTGCGCACCTGCGAGGCCGCTGTCCGCATCCATGACCGGCTCGGGGACCGCAAGAACAAAGCGACCGCGCGCATCAAGTTTGTCGTCAAGCGCCTCGGGCCGGATGCCTTCCGGAAGGAAGTGTTCGCCGAGCGGGAGAAGCTGCCGAACTATCCCTACGAGGGCATGGACGCCGCTGAGACCGACGAACGGCCGCCGGTGACCCAGCACATTCCTTCCTCGCCGTCGGTCAACGGGACGTTCAAGCGCTGGATGTTCACCAACGTGCTGGGCCAGAAACAGGCCGGCTACTCCGTCGTGACCATCCGGCTGCGGCTGGGCGACATCACCACCGCACAGATGCGCGCGCTGGCAACGCTGGTCCGGCGCTATAACGGCGGGCGCATCCGCATCGCCATCGAGCAAAACCTGCTGCTGCCTTGGATCAAGCACGAGCACCTCGCGGCACTCTTCAGCGAGCTGGAGCCGTTGGGCCTGGCGGAAACGGAGGCCGGCAAGCTCTACGACGTGACCTCCTGTCCGGGCGCGGAGACCTGCCAGCTCGGCATCGCCGCCTCCCGCGGCTTGTCGCGGGCGATTGAGGAGCATTTCAAGGTCGCCCGGCTGTCTGGGCCGGACATCGAAGATGTCCAGATCAAGATCAGCGGCTGCCCCAACTCCTGCGGCCAGCACCATATCGCGGACATCGGATTTTTCGGGGGCGCCAGCAAGGTCAACGACCATCTCGCCCCCCACTTCCAGCTCATGGTCGGCGGCTTGACGGAGGAGGGGAAGGCGCAATTCGGCCAGCCGGTCTTCAAGCTGCCGGCGCGCCGCATCCCTGAAGCCGTGACCCAGATGCTGACCCTATACCGGAAAGACCGCCAATCGCCCCAAGAGACCTTCCGTACCTTCGCCGCACGCGTCGGCCCAGCGTACTGGAAACAGGAGTTGGCGCCGTTCAAAGCCTTGCCCGCCTACGACCAATCTCCCGAAGCGTACCGCGACTGGGGCGCTGAGACCGATTTTTCGCTCGGCGGCATGGGCCCCGGCGAGTGCGCCGCCTAACGCCCCGGTTTCTCGATGAGCCAGGCTGCCCCGCACCTCCTCCAAACCCACCTGCGGGAACGCCACGGGGTCTCCGGCATCCGTTCGCAGCTGCGCGAAGCCGTTTTCGGCACCCAGGACGGCCTCATTTCCACGCTGGGAGCGCTGACCGGTATTGCGGCCGGAACCCAGAGCCGCGACGTCGTGATCATTTCCGGCTTCGTCATCATCGCGGTGGAGTCGCTGTCGATGGCGGCTGGCTCCTACATCTCCTCCAAGTCCCAGCGGGAATACTTCGAACGGCTCCTGCGCGAGGAGGAAGAGGAGATCGCCCGTAATCCGGAGGGGGAGCGGGAGGAGCTGGTGGAGATGTATCGCGCACGGGGCTTTACGGATCCCGAAATCGAGATCATCGCTCGCCGGCTCCTCAGCAACCCGAAACTCTTACTCGAAGACATGGCGCACAAGGAGCTGGGGATTTTTCCCGAATCGTTTGAGGAGCCGCTGGGCAACGCCATCGTCATGGGGGTTTCCTACGTCTTCGGAGGGCTCATCCCCGTGCTGCCCTATCTCCTGCTGCCCATGCAGACGGCGATGCCGGTCTCCATCATCGGGACTCTCAGCGCGCTCTTTCTCTTTGGCGGCCTGAAAGGGCGCCTCGTGAAGCAGACGTGGTGGCGCAGCGGCCTGGAGATGCTCACCATCGCTGGCATCGCCGCGCTGGCCGGTTTCCTGATCGGTCGGGCGGTAGACCAATGGGTGCTGCACTGAGCGGGTATGGTACGTGAGATGGACCGGTTTCTCGCGAACGTAGCCCTCTTCAAGCGGCTGAGTCCGAGCGAGCGGCAGCGGCTGGCCGCCACGGCTCGAGAGAAACGGTATGCCAAAGGCGAGACCATATTCCGAGCCGGGGACCCGGCCGACGCCGTGTGTATCGTCAAGGAGGGCCGAGTCCACCTCATGCACTTCCTGGAGGGCGGGCAGGCCTCCACGACGTGCGTCATGACCAACGGCGAAACGTTCTGCTGCTTACCGGCGCTCGACCGGCAGCCCTATCCGGTGGATGCCATTGCGGCCGTTGACTCAACCGTCGTGCGCATCCCGACCGGCGCCTTCCATGAGCTGCTGGAGAAAAACCCCAGCTTCCTGCAGGAGACGCTATGCCTGTTCTGCGACCGCTTGCGGCAGGTCGAGCACCGCAGCTGCATGGCCTATGACTCGGTTGAGCGTCGCCTGACCCAGGTGCTCGTCACCCTCTCGAAGAAATTCGGCCACACGATTCCGCTCACCAAGCATGAGCTCGCCGAATTGGCCAATACCACGGTGGAGACCACCATTCGTGTGGTTAGCCAGCTCAAGAAACAAGGCGTCCTGAAGACCTCCCGCGGCTCCACCACAATCGTCAAGCCCGACAAGCTGCAAGACCTCGCCGCGTCCTAGCGGCCCGCTCTTCCCAGCCCCCCGCTCAGCCCGCTTACTGACGCACATCATAGACCGCCGCACCCATCTTCGGTACGGTTGAAGTATGCTCAACGTGAAGCGGCTCGCCGCCGTACCTCTGTTCCAAACACTCTCGCCGCCTCGGCGCCAGCGGCTGAGTGACGCGGCGGTCATCGAATTCGTGAAGCGGGGCGTGGTGTTGTTTCAGCAAGGGAACCCCGCCGCCACCATGTGGGTTGTGCTCAACGGGTGGGTGCATCTGGTGCGCTCCGGGGGCACCGCGGCCGACCGCCCCGTCGTGATTTTCACCATTACGCCGGCTGAGACGCTCTGCGGGATTTCGGCGCTGGCCGGCGGCCGCTACTCCGTCACCGCAATCGCCGGCACCCACTGTCAGGTCGCCCGCCTGCCCGCCGCGCTCTTGACGGAGGCCCTCACCCACGAGGCTGCCTTCACGCACGCCGTGCTGCAATTGTGCATCCGTCGGCTCCAGCACATCGCGCAGCAATACGGGTCGATGGCTGAGCCCGTGTCTCACCGTCTCATCCGGTCGTTGCTGCGCCTGCGGCAGCAGTTCGGCGCCACCGTGCCGGTGACCCATCGCGAGCTGGCCCAGATGTCCTGGACCACGACGGAAAGCGCGATCCGGATCGTCCGCTCGCTCAAGCAGCAGGGCTACGTTTCCGGAACCCGGGGACAGATGACGATTGCCCACCCGGATGGGCTGGAGCACCTGCTCTCCGGCTCAAACGGTCACGGAAGATTGTAACGGCGGGAGCGGATGTCCACGCCCCGCAGGACCGAGAGATGATGGAGCCGCACGCTGGCATCAACGGGTCGTTACCTGTCCCGCAGCTGCTCTGGCAGTCCTGCGACGGCATGATGGTGATTGATGAGGGGCGCCACCTCCTCGCCCTCAATCCCACGCTTGAGCAGTGGATCGGGTGCTCCAGCGCCGAGGCGGTGGGGCAGCGCGAGTGCGGCGAGTTGCTCGGCTGCAAGGACCTCCACGGCTGCACGTTGGCCGACGCTCCCCAGCAGTGTCCCGGCTTGCGGGCGATGCAGCTGCTGAAGCCCGTGCAGGGCGCGGAGTATACGATTCGCACGGCCACCGGCCGCCGCCTCGTCGTCAGCGCCAGCTACACGCCCTTGCAGCGGGCTGCCGGTGCCCCGATTTGGACGCTGGCGATCCTGCGCGACATTACACAGCAGAAGCGCCGGGAGCGGGAACTGCTGCGCGGAGCGATGACCGACCCGCTCACCGGCTTGCCCAACCGGACCAGCTTTCTGGAGACCTGTCGACAGGAATTGGCCCGGGCGGTCCGCTACGGGCGGCCGCTCGCCCTTGCGATGATTGACGTCGATGGATTCAAAGGCTACAACGACTGCTATGGACATCTGTCCGGCGACGCGCTCCTCAAGAGCCTCTGCAGCGTCATGCGGACGAGCGCCCGCGACACAGAACACCTGGCCCGCTTCGGCGGGGATGAGTTCGTCCTGGTCATGCCGGAGACGGATGCGGCGGGTGCGCTTATCGTGACGGAGCGGCTGCGCCAAACGGTGGCCGGATTTCCGTTCGTCCGACCTGAGGACACGCCCCAGCCTCCGGCCCACGCCGCTGTCCACCGCTCGCCCATTACGCTCAGCATCGGTGTGGCCGTGTTCCGGCAGGATGGAGAGACCGTCGATGCGTTGTTGGCCCGGGCAGACCAGCGGCTCTTCATCGCCAAACAGCAGGGCCGCAACCGCGTCATCACGCCGTTTTCCGTGACCCAGGAGCGGCGGGCCCAGCCACGGCTCGTCCTGACCGCTCCGGTGACGCTGCGCCGGCCGTCGGGCGACCCGGAGCAGGCGCCGGTTGAAGGGACGCTCCGCAACCTAAGCTTGGGCGGTGCCTACCTCGTCCTCCCGACCGGCCAGGCCGGTTTCCTGCAGGACCGGCTGCTGGTGTCGATTGCGGTGCCCCGTGAGCACCAGCACCTCGTGCCCCTCTCCCGTCTGCTCACCCAGGGGCGCATCGTCCGGCTTGAAGAGGGAGCATCATCGGATGCCGCCAGCGGCCGGCCGCTCGGTGTCGCCGTGGTGTTCGAGCACGACCTCTTCATGCTGGCAGCCAGCGCCTAGCTCTCCCGCGTTCCCTCTGACGTTCCTTTATGATAGGCGTCATAGACCATGAGCCCCACGTCTCTTAAGCTTGAGGGTGAAGGCGGAGTTGAGTGCGGGGGCGACGGGTGAGAGTCACAGGCAACCGCGATCGGCCAAACGCGGAGGAGTGGGATGAGAGCCATCGACCGGTTGAAGCGGGATCACGTGATTCTTCGGTCCAAGCTCAGCGTCTTGGAGTCCGCGCTGGGGATGGGGCCGGAAACGTGGTTCGTCCTGCGCGAGGTGTGTTTCACATTGTCCCGGCAACTCCGGGACCACATCAAACGGGAGGAAGCGCTGGTGGCGGCCTGTCGGCAGGCGATGGACCCTCGGACGCTCGCGACGGTGGCCGTGGAGCACCACGATGAGCCGGAGCACCTGCGGACGATCAACCGGCTCTTCATGCAGGAAACCAGCCATACGCTGGAGCGCATCCGGCCAGCCTTGACAGACGTGATCCAGGGATTGCGGCGCCATATGGACGAGGAGGAGCGGGGGCTCTTCCCAGTGCTGGAGGATGTCCTGGCCGTCCGCGAAGCAGTCGCCGAGGCGGTTCCGACGTCGCCGCACGTTCTGGATGAAACAATGACGGTCAACTACGTGGTACAAGAGCATCCGTCCACGCGCCGGGTGTTTGAGCAGTTGTTCGTCAACATCCCCGTAGAGGGTTGCGCGTGCCTCGACGAGACCGCGTGGCGCCACGGGATGGACAGCCGCGAGCTGCTGGCGTCGCTCGAGGGTGTGCTCAGCGGTGGCCGGGCCTCCGATGAACGCGCCGCCCGCCCGGAAGCGAGCCGCGAGTACTCTCCGCGCCATTGAGCTTGGCAGGGCATGCTCGAAGCAGGGCAACGAAACAGAAGGGGGATTGTCATGAGGACCGTCAGCATTATTGCGATGGGCGCGCTCTTCCTGGCCGCGGGCCCTACCGCGTTCGGCGCGCCACAAACCGACGGAGATGCCAGGGAGCAGTACGTACCGCGGTCCGAGTATGAACGCCTGAAGAACGATTTCGAGGCATTGAAAGACCAGGTCGAGCAGCTACGGCGGCAAGCCGACAGCCCCGCGAAACCGGAGCAGCCGTCTGCAGCCGAGGTTTCGGAGCATCGGGGGGTCGAGTTGCTGCCGGAGAGCGATCTGACGCCGGGGTGGGAACGCGTTCGGGCACCCGGGTGGATGGGGCCCGGGCGTCGCCTATCGAAGAGCGTTCGTATCGCCCGCGCAGGCGACATGGATCTGTTTATGGGGTTGGACACGGTGGGGCGCCTCCAATACCTGACGCAACACAACGTGAAAGACACCGTGGGGAGTGACAGCGTGCTGCCCGGCCAACTCTCCCCGGGCTTCCAGACCGCGTTTGGGAATCTGTCCTTTCTGGCCGATTTCGATGATCAGATGGAAGTGTACTTCGACGTCTTCATTGCCGATCGACCCCACCAGGATCAGTTGCAAGGTGATGAAGGTTACATCCTCCTCCGGGGGCTGCCCGACGCCCTCGGGGAAACCCGATTGGCCAAGGCCGTCTTCGACACCATCGACATCAAAGCCGGCCAGTTCGAACTCAACTTCGGGGATGCGCATTACCGCCGGTCACTCAATGCCGCAGTGCAGCGTAACCCACTGATCGGCAACTACGTAGTCGATCCACGAGACACTGAGATCGGGATCGAGGTGTCCAGCGACGAAGGCCATTTCCCAGTCAACTGGTTGGTCGGCTTCGGCAGCGGCAGTGATACGGAAGATTTCCAGAAGAACCATGGCCCGTCGCTGCACGGCAAACTCTGGGGCTATCCCATAGCACGACTTCGTACCGCCGCGTCGCTCTACTGGGTCGATCAGGCGGGCACACCCAGCGGCAGTAGTTCGCGGACGAACCTGTTCCGCGCGAATCGCTCCGGCGGGCCGTATGCCGGCATTCTCGACAACAGCAGCGCCCCCGGCGAAGTGTTCCCCGTGACAGGCAAGCGGGTCCTTGCCACGCAAGTCGATGCCACTTGGGAGCAAGACCCGGTGGAGCTGTATGGCAACTTCGGCTGGGTCGAAGACGCCGATAATAACGGCAACCTCTCTGGCAGCCCGCGCACGTCGTGGTTATACTATGCGGCAGAGGGCAACTACCACTTCACGCCGCGCCTCTACGGCGCCCTCCGCTACAGCGGTGCGGCGGCGCTGCGCCTCGTCTCGTCGGCTGACAGCAGCCTCGACGTCAGTTCGGATGGACTGGTGCACCGGGTCCAGCTCGGGGGCGGCTATTGGTTGACGAAGACCGTGCTGCTGAAGGCCGAATACGTGTACCAACTGTACAGCGGGTTCAGTTCGGACGGCACGCAGGTCAGCGGTGTCGACGTCTGGCGGCGCCCCCGTTTCAGCGGGATGATCACTGAAGCATCTTTCGCGTTCTAACAACGGCTGCAGCAGCATGCGTCGTGCATCACCAATCGCAGTGGCTGGCCTGTGCGTTGCGGCGACCGCGGCAACGTGGGTGGCAGCCGCACCAGACGGATTGGAACGGTACGAGGCGGACGCCGGCTCGAGCCGTCTGACCATCGAGGGCACCTCAACACTCCATCATTGGAAGGTCGAGGGAACGCACATCGAAGGGTCGCTCATGGTTCACCAGGGCGAGCTTGCGTCCCTCTGGGCGGCAAGTGGGCCACTCCCACCCCCGATTGCTCCAACCGTCCGCGTGGAAATTCCCGTCACCTCGCTCACGAGCGGCAAGCGGGCGATGGACAACACCATGCATGCGGCGCTGCAGGCCAAGAGCCACCCGACCATCACGTACCGTCTAGGGTCGGCACGGGTTACCGCGCGCCACCCCACTCACGATGGTGACAGCAGCGAGTCGTTCACGCTTGAGACGCAGGGAGTCCTCGCTGTAGCCGGCGCCGAACGGACAGTGGAGATTCCGATGCGGGTCAGGCGTCTGCCCGCGCGTCGCCTTGAGGTCAGCGGTGAAACAGCGTTACGCATGACGGATTTCCGCATCAATCCACCAACGGCCATGCTGGGTACGCTTCATACAGGCGACGAGGTCCACGTGCGTTGGACGTGGGTCCTTGCCCAAGAACCACTCGAATCCCACGATACGCCAGCCGCTGCAGCCTCTGGTCGAGAACAGGCTCAATCGGACTCTTCAGACCCCCTTCCCATCGCAGCAGCAGAGTTGATGCCCTTGGAGTCCCGCCACGGCGTGTATCTGGTGACCGAGGGGCCCAAAAAAGGCACCAGGGTGTCGTTCACGTTCGAGCCGCATGGCGGCGGGTGGGTTTTAATAAAGGATGGCTTGGCGCGACACGAACTGCACTGCGATGAGCAGGGGAATCTCCTTATTGACCGGGAAACGGACCTGCGGAAGGAGCAGCAGATCGAATACGCCTCGCCGGTCATGCTCTTGCCGGCCAGGGTAGACAGCCAAACCTCGTTGAAGGGCACAACGCGTGTGGTCGTCACCAGCACACGCAGCTCCGTCAAATACCACGGCGTCTGCACCTGGTGGTTGGACTTCATCGGCCTCAGTCACGTCGATACGCCCGTCGGAATCCGCGTGACCTATCGTCTGCGCGCCCGGCACGAAATCCATCTGCCCCTGGCGCAGATCTCAATGAGGATCGGTTTCGAGTACGCGCGCGGAGAGGGAATGATTACCACGGGCGTCGAGGAGGTCATTCGTCCTTTCGGTCTGTTCACCGTCCGAGACATCTGGCGCCTTGAACGGTTTCGCATGTTGACGTCCGGGTGAGGATGGAAGTCCGCTGGGTAGGTTGATGACGAGGAGGCGCACCATGGCACACCGCGTTCGACTGCTGGCAGGACTGGCCGGCCTGCTGCTCATTGGAGGGCCTATCGCGTTGGCGAAGTCCAAGCCGAAGGCACCGCCGGTCGAAGAGGCCAAAGTCACGTTCGCGCCCGAGGTGCCCCCGCCGATTACCCGCAAGTCGCCGGTCATCCTCCGTGTCCATCTGGAAGGCGGCATGAAGACGATGGAGATCTCGACGGGGGTGACCTATCCGTTCTGGACTTTCAACGACCGCGTACCTGGCCCCTTCATCCGCGCCCGGGTCGGCGATACGCTGGAATTGCACATGACGAACAGCGATCCCAGCGGCATGCCGCATAACGTGGATTTCCACGCGGTCACCGGTCCGGGCGGCGGGGCCACGGTGTCGACGGTCGTCCAGGGCGAAGAGCGGGTAGCGTGGTTTAAGCTGCTCCATTCGGGGCTGTTCGTCTACCACTGCGCCGCCCCGCCGGTCATGGACCACATCGCCAACGGCATGTATGGGCTGATTCTGGTGGAGCCGGAGCGCGGCCTGCCGAAGGTGGACCGGGAGTTCTACGTCTTCCAGAGCGAGTTCTACACGAAGGACGCGGCGGATGGGGCGACCGCGTTGGAGTACTCGCACGAGCATGGGCTGCTGGAGCATCCCCGGTTCGTGGTGTTCAACGGGCGGGTGGGCTCGCTCGTCGGCGACGGGGCGCTCAAGGCGAAGACCGGCGAGCAGGTCCGCATCTACTTCGGTAACGGCGGGCCGAACCTCATCTCGTCGTTCCACGTCATCGGCGAGATTTTCGACCGGGTCTACCGAGACGCCGATCTGGTCGATCCGCCGGCTCACAGCATCCAGACGACCCTGGTACCGCCGGGTGGCGCGACCGTCGTGGAGTTCGGCGTCGAAGTCCCCGGGGCCTACACGCTGGTGGATCACGCGATCTTCCGGGTCGAGCAGGGCGGCGTCGGGTTTTTGAACGTCGAGGGCCCGCCTCGACACGACATCTACGTTTCGCAGGACGACGCGCAGACGTGCCCCGGCTGTCTCGTGCACCCCTAATCCTACTCACGATCTCGTCGGAGGCCGCTGACCGACGGCCCATCGACGCCATTTTGCCCGCTCCCCCTTGCCTCCCACCCGCCGGGTTGGGTATTGTTGAATTGGCAGGGATTTCCCCCCTCAGCGTGCCTCGTCCCTCAGGTGTCTTTTCCTTGACACAGTCCTCGAATCTGCGATACTAGACCCACGTCGCCGAAGGGCTGTGGGCGCGACGCAATCCCTTCCCGGGGAACCAGATAGGTTAGTCTGACAAGGTTGATGCGCCTCCGAGGTCGTGCGGAGGGGCGTCTGGCGGACTCGTGCCCATAGCGTGAGCACCTCGTTGCATCGGCGACTGGTTGTTGGGTGGCGCGGCGCCCTCACCGCGGTCCTCCTGCTGAGCGGCTCCTCCCCCGCTGGAGCCGCCACCATCTCCAATGTCTCCAGCGTCACCATCACCGTCACCGAAGACCCCCTCTTCATCCTCGGCACCATCCTCGGCAAGGTGTTCAATGACCCGAATGCCAACGGCCGCCAGGACCGCGGCGAGGTCGGCTTAAGCGGTGTCCGGCTGGCCATGGAAGACGGCACGAGTGTCGTGACCGATCCCTACGGCCGATACTCCATCCCCGCCGTGCTGCCCGGCCAGCATCTACTCGCCACCGACATGGCGACCCTGCCGCCCGGCAGCGAGATGACCACCGAACGGGCCCGGTATATCAAGATGACCGATTCGCTGCTGGCCCGCGCCAATTTCGGCATCATGCTGCCCAATGGAGTCACTCCCCCGGCCCCGGTGGCAGGCACCGGTCCGACGCTACAAACCCAGGTGGTCCCGGAATCCGCGCTGCCGCAGCCGCTGCTCGTCCTCCAGATGGAGCGCGCAGGACATAGCCGCGTAGCTTCCCCGGGGAGCCCCAGCACGAGCGGCGCCCCGGTGCTCGGAACCGCCCCCCAACCCTTGGGCAAGCCGCCGGGGTTCGAGTTCCAGATGCGGACGAATTACCCGGACTTCATCCATCACTGGCGCCTGCTCATCCGCGATAACGGTCAGGAGCTGCGGCGGTTCGAAGGCGAGGGACCGCCACCGCAGAGCCTCGCCTGGGACGGGCTGGATGCAAAAGGCCTGCCGCTTGAGCGCGGGCACCGCTATGAGGCGGCGCTGGAAGTGCTGGATGCCGAGGGGCATATCGACTACACCTCGCTCACGCTCATGGCGCAGGAACAGGGGCGGGCGAGCGACGCCATCGGCGGCGGCCCGTCGACCATGGAGGACTTCCTACCGCATCCGGGCACCACGACGCACGCCATCCCCATGGAGAAGGCGGCGGTCGTCACCGTGCGCGGCGTCACGGAGCCGTCCGCAACCATCACCGTCCACGGCCAGGAGCTGAAACCGGACGCGATGGGGCAGTTCGCCCAGCAGTTCATTCTTCCGCCCAACACGACCTCGGTGACCGTGGAATCCGCCATCTCCCGGGACCGGACCGTGCAGACGCTTCCCGTCTCGTTGTCCCAGGAGCACTTTTTCCTCGTCGCCCTAGCCGAGACCGAAATCGGCAAGCTGAAGACCGGCGGCCGATTGGAAGCTGTCAGCAACGAGGACCGGAACCGGTTGGAGCACGCGCTCTACGCCCATGGCCGCCTGGCCTACTACCTCAAAGCCAAGGTCCGCGGCAAATACCTCATCACCTCCAGTTTCGACATGGACCGCGAGCGCAAAGCGCTCTTCCGCCAATTAGATGAGGATGAGCTCTACCCGGTCTATGGCGACAGCTCCACGCTGAGTCTCGATGCGACCGACACGCAGGGTCCGCTCTACCTCCTCGTCGAATCCGACCGCAGCTATATCAAATGGGGCAACTACGGCACGGGGCTGACCGGGACCCAGCTGGCGAACTACAACCGCACGCTCTACGGCGGCAAGCTGCATTTCGAGACGATGGCGAACACGCCGGGCGGAGAGCCGACCATGCTCGTGACCATCTTCGGGGCCAACGCCCGGCAGCTGGCGGCTCACGATGAGCTGCAGGGCACCGGCGGAGTCCTCTACTACCTCCACCAGCAGGACGTGGTGGAGGGGTCGGAGAAGCTGACCCTGGAAGTTCGGGACAAGCTCACCCAGCAGCCCATCGAGCGGCGCACGCTCGCCAAGGGGCAGGACTACGACATCGACTACGTGCAGGGCCGCCTGCGGTTTTACCAGCCGGTGGCCAGTGTCGCGGACAGCTCGACGGTCACCACGACCAACCTGCTCAACGGCCATCCCGTGATCATCGTCGCCGACTACGAGTTCCGCCCCGAGAACACGGTGTTTCAGGAGCAGTCGTTCGGCGGGCGGATCTCCAAAACGCTGGGTGACCGCTTGTCCGTTGGCACGACCTACGTCAAGCAGGAAGAGGACGGCACCGACTACGAGCTGAAGGGCGTCGATTCGCGGTTCCAGGCCTTTCCCGGGACGACGATCAGCGCCGAGGTCGCCCACTCCACGGCCGAGCTCGGCCGGCAGGCGGTGTCGACGGACGGCGGGCTCAGCTTCACGACGCTGACCGCGTCCAACAATGCCCGCGGCAACGCGTGGAACTTGCACCTCAGCTCCGTGCTTGGGAACACGCAGCTTGAGGCGGGCTACCAATCCATTCAGGCGGGCTTCAGCAACACGGCGACCCTGAGCCATCAGGGGATTGATACGCTGAGCTTCCGCACGGTGACACGGCTGACGCCGACCACCGACCTCGTCTTCCAGCACGACACCCAGCGGCTGACGGATGATGGGACGACCAGCACCGCCGTCCAGCTTGGCGCCCAGACGACCCACACCACCCTCGGCCAGGTCGTCAAGCATATCGGAGATCTTGCGCTGACAGGCGAGTATCGCCATCAGACGCGGGACCGGACGCTCAACCCGCAGGAGACGCCGCAAGAGGACCTGCTCGCCGGCCGGGCCGACATCCCGATCACCAACGGGGTGACCGCCTACGTTTCGCAGCAGATGGCCGTCCGCCCGCCGAGCAACACGCAGGGCACCATCGGCGTCAAGGCGCAGCTCGACAAAGACCGCAGCATCCAGCTGGAGCAGACGGCCGGCAACCTCGGCAACGCGACCCGGCTGCTCACGACGGACAAGCTGGCCAACGGCTTCTCCAAGTATTCCAGCACCACTTGGCAGCGGGACCCGCTTCGAGGCTCGGAAATCATCGCCACCAGCGGGGTTGCCAAGGAGCTGGAGGGGGGCGGGCGGCTGTACATGGATGACGAATTCCGGCGCGCCAGCGATGGGCCGACCTTCGGCCGCATCGTCGGGGTGGAGACCCCCTTGACCGACCGGCTGCGGATGAGCACCAGCTTCGAGCGCGGGCAGACCGAGAGCGCCACGGTAGACAGTTCGCACAACGCCTGGCACGGAGCACTCTCCTACGCGAACCCGCTGAAGCTGAACACCCGCCATGAGCTCGAGCTGCGGTTTCAGGACGGTGCCACGAACGAACGGCAGATTACGACCATCCAGGAAGCGAAATACCTGCCGACCCCCGACGTGACCCTCTTCGGCAGGCTGGAATACACGATGACCCGCAACACGCTCACCGGCCTCGTGACGGCGCGCAGCCGGGAAGTGCATTTGGGCGGCGCCTACCGGCCCACCACCAACGACCGCTTCAACGGCTTGGCCCAGTACACGCGGCTGGAAGACAAGGGCAGCCCCGGTCAGACGGATGTCGATAACCTGCTCGGGCAGAAGCAGCAGATTATCTCCATGGAGGGCGTCTACGACCTCGGCCACAACACGGAGCTCGTCGGCAAGATCGCCCGTCGGGATTCCACGGAAATCGTGAGCGGGGCGCCGCCGCTGCGGGGCACCACCTACCAGTGGCTGACGCGGGTCAACTACCACCTGACCGAGGCGTGGGATCTCGGCGTCGAGCACCGGATTCTGCGCACCCGGCAGGCGGAGGATCTCCGGCAGGGCATGTCCATTGAGCTGGACCGGACCCTCTGGAAGCTCTTCCAGGTCGGTGTCGGCTACCACTTCACGAAGTACACCGAGGACATCACGCATGCCGACGACTTCCAAACGAACCGCTGGTTCATGCGGCTCACCGGCAAGTACGCTTCCTGGGCGCCGGATGAGCTGGCACGGCGGGAGCAGCTGAAGCTGGAGCTGATGAAAGAAGAGGTGATCTGGCGCTTCGCCGACGAGTGGCTGCTGGCGCACGAGCCGCAGACGCTGGAGCGCATCCAGCAGTGCTTTGAAGAGGGAGAAGCCGCACTCCTCGCCGATCAGCCGGACCGCGCCGAAGTGCGCTACCAGGAAGCCCGCGAGATCGCGAAGGACGTCCATGAGCGGGCGCGCCTGGGCTTGGAGATCCGGATGGCGCAGGAAGACGCGCTGGCGGATTGGCTCCGGCAGGCGAACGGGGCGATGACCACCGGGGATGAAACGCGCGCCGCCGAGCTCTACGACCGCGTCATCCGCGGCGTGTCCTCCCTGCGGTAACGCCCCAGCCCTCCGCACAATCCGCGAGACAAGATTTATCGAGATGTGTTAACGTATTTCAAGGTGCTTCCCCCATGAGAATCTACCTCATTAATCCACGGACGATACACGCATTCACCGGGTGGGAAAACGCCTGCCGGATGGTGGGCAAACGATACCATTCCCCACCGCTGTCGATGACCACCGTGGCCGGGCTCACCCCCCCGGAGCACACCGTGGAGCTCTGCGATGAGCATGTGCAGCGGATCCGGTGGGATACCGACGCCGATCTGATTGGTATTACCGGCGTGCATGTCCAGCGTCGTCGGATGCTAGAGATCGCGCAGCAGTTCCGCGCTCGCGGAAAGCCGGTGGTGATCGGTGGGTCCTCCGCCACCGCGATGCCCGCTTGGTACCGCTCGGTGGCCGACGTGCTTATCTTAGGTGAGGCGGAGTACCTCTGGCCGCGATTTTTGCGCGACTTCGCTGCCGGCTCCTGGCAGGAGACATACCGAGAAACCGGACAGGTGGACCTCAAGGATTCCCCCCCGCCGCGGCACGACCTGCTCCGCATTCGCGACTACCTCAAAATCGGGATTCAGACGACGCGGGGCTGTCCCTTCAGTTGCGAGTTCTGTGACATCATTACATTATTCGGCCAGAAAGTCCGGACGAAGTCCATCGACCAGGTCCTCACGGAACTGGAGCAAGCGATGTCGCTCGGCGTGCACGAATTTTTCATCGTGGATGACAACTTTATCGGTCACCACCCCCACGCAGTGAGCCTCTTGGAGGCAATCCACCGCATGGTGCGCGGCGTGAAGCGACCGCCGCGGTTTTGCTGCCAAGCTACGATCAACCTCGCGAACGATCCAGCTATCTTGCAATTGATGCACGACATCGGCATGTGCGACGTCTTCATCGGCATCGAAACGCCTCGCGTGACGTCGCTGCGGGAGACCAAGAAACATCAGAATGCGGTGGCTGACTTGGCGAGAGCCGTCGAGACCATCCAATCGCATGGCATCAGCGTGACGAGCGGTCTCATGGTCGGGTTCGATCACGACGACACCTCCATCTTTCACGAGCAGGAGGCGTTTATCGCGCGCGCCAAGATCCCCTTCTGCTTGCCCTCCCAGCTGGTCGCTTTGCCCGGTACGCCGCTCTATGCGCGAATGCAGAGAGAAGGCCGCCTCTCGGACACCCCGGAGACGACGGACGAAGCTTTTGGGAGCACCAACATCTTTGGCGGGACCAATATCATCCCCAAGCTGATGAGCCGCCAAGAGCTTCAGGATGGTTTTGTCATGATGGTCCGACGGCTGTATGCCCCGGAGGCGTTCGCCGATCGAGTGCTGGGCGAGCTCGAACGGGTGCAGCGGATGTCGCCATCCCCTCGCGTGAACAGACTGCCCGGGCCGATGATATGGCTTGGCTATGCGTGGGTCCTCCTCTGGTTCTTCTGTGACGAGCACCCCGGCCCCGTGCTCCGCCTGTTCTGGAGAGTCGTGCGGCGCGTGGTCGTTCGGCATCGGCCGGTGGCGGAGTTGGGCCTGGCGCGCCTGATCTTCTATTGGCACTTGCATCGGCGGCTGTCTCAACCCTCTTGGCAGCCGCATCCCAGTCCTGCGCCAGGCCATGGCCAGGCATCCCGTGCCATGCTCGCGCTGCGTCAACGCCCTCGCGCGCTGCAGCCCGTCAGCGCTGAGGATCCGGCCCCGCAGCTATCATTGGTCAACCGCTAGCAGACGGGTGCCGTCCACCGTCAGATCGTTCACACGCTAATGGCCACAGACTATCATGTCATCATCGTCGGTGCCGGTCCGGCCGGCTCCACCTGTGCCTGGTTCGCCGCGAAGGCGGGCCTGCGGGTGCTGCTGGTCGATGCCGCGAGGTTTCCGCGCGACAAAGCGTGCGGGGACGCCTTCACCCGCACGAAGGCCGTGCCAATTCTGGAAGAACTCGGTCTGGTCGACGAGCTGCAGGCATTACCCAGCGCTCGGTGCGAGACGGTTCGCCTGACGGCCTCCAACGGCGCTCACATCGACCTCCCTCCGCCGCGCGGCGTGCCGCCGTCGCAGCAGGCGGCCTACGTGTGTCCGCGGAAGATTCTCGATGAACGCCTGCTCGCGCGTGTCAGGCCGCTCGTCGACGTTGTGGAAGGGTGCACGGTCACCGGTGTGCTGCGCGACGCTCGGCGGATCACCGGCATTACCGGCGTCGACCGGGCGACCGGGCGCCGCCAGGTCTGGCGGGGGGCTGTGGTCGTTGGGGCTGATGGAACCCGCTCCATCGTGGCTCAGCACACGGGTCTGCTCCCACGTCGCGACAGCCAGCTGGGGCTGGCGGTCCGGGGATACTTTGAGCAGGTCGAGGGCGTGACCGATCAGCTGGAGCTCTACTGTTTCGATCGCCTCCGGCCTGGGTACTTGTGGATGTTTCCCTGCGGCGGAGGGCGTGCCAACGTCGGGCTCTACCTGCTCAAATCCCGCCAGCCGCACACCGACGGGGCGCTGATCCCGCAGTTTTGGGACTTGGTGCGCCGGCACCCGACGCTAGCCGTGCGGTTTCGGTCCGCGTCTCTTGTAGGGCCGCTGACGGGCTGGCCGCTGCCGTTGTGGAGCCGGCGCCGCCGCCTCTCCACCGAGGGGGCGCTCCTCATCGGGGACGCGGCCAACCTGATTGATCCTGCGACTGGAGAGGGAATCGGCAACGCCATGCTCAGCGGCAAGCTCGCCGCCGGTGTGATCGCTGAGGCACTGGCTGCGGGCGACACGTCGGCAGCGGTCCTGCGGCAGTATGACGCGCGGCTCTGGACAGCGATCGGACGGGAGCTGCGGTTGGCTCGGCTCTTGCAGGGGCTCATGCGGCAGCCGGGGGTGACGGAGATCGCGATCACGCTCGCGCACCGCCATGCCGCGTTCAGGCGGATGGCGACCGCCGCGCTGTCCGCTCCGGGCGGCAAACGGGATTTTCTGTCCCTGGACGGCTGGAAACAGGCCTTCGCACGGCGGGATCGCTAAGAGCAACCGATGCCTCTGACAGGTGCACTACAGTTCTATCATCTAAGAGCCTGGCAGCGGAAGATTGGGGGACGACTATTGCTCTACGTGGCCCTCGCCTATGTGCTGGCCGGCCAGTGGCGCTGGTGGCCAATGGCGCTCAACGCCTTGGCGGTGTGCGGGCTGTTCATGTTCGCCAATGCCTTCGATGATTACTGGGATTTCCGGCTGAAGCGAGAGCCCACGGTGCTCTCGACGTACGTGGCAACCGGCCGCCTCACGCCAACCCGCGCGCTGCTCCTGACCTGCGCCCCGCTCCTCCTCGTGCTGCCCTTGCCCATCGCCGCCGCGCCGCTATCCTTGCCGGGCGAAGCCATTCGCTGGAGGATCGCCGCCACCCTGGCTGTCCTCCTCGGCTACAGCGTGCCGCCGGTGCGGTTGAAAGACCGGGTGCCGTGGGGGTTCCTCACCGCTCCCGTCCTGGCCCCCCTGCTGTTTACGCTCTCGGTGGTCGTGCTCAGGCCGATGGATGCTGTGCTGGCCAGGTTCGTGTGGCTGCTCTTTCTCTTTCAGGCCTACGCAGAGGCGATCCACGTCGTGGATAATGCCGAAAGCGGTCATCCGCTGCGGAAGTTGAGCGCGCCGGCGGCGCGGCGGCTTGTGCAGTGGCTGCCGCTGGCCTCCCTGGTGAGCGCGCTCAGTTTCGCGTTCTCCCACTGGGCCTACCTCGTGACGGCCTGTGCTGCGGTCATCCGGTGGCTGTCGGCTCGTCGGTTATCGGCGGAGCAGCTCTCCCGACACCGTCGGAATCTCCTGAGCCCGCTCTGGTCGCTGTTTGAATTCGTTGCCTATGCCGCCTTGGGCTTCTGGCATCTGGTGGGCTAGGCCGCGGGCGCGCGCCGGGCAGGGGAGCCGCGTCCTCTGTCTGCTGGCGGGCGCGCTTAGCCTCGCCCCATGCGCACGGGCGGACGACGCCCGCAGCGCTCCTCCCGACGCCCGCCAGGTGCAGGGAGCCATCCGGCAGGGCGTGAATTTTTTACAGCACGAGCAGTTGCCCTCTGGCGAGTTTCCCATGCTCGTGCGGTGGAAGAAGCGCGACAGCCCACCGCAGCCTGACGAGGCTCATCACGGCGGGGAACCAGTGTGGACGCACGATAGCAGCTCAGGGGGCACCTCCCAGGTGTTGTACAGCCTGCAGTTTCTCCCTCAGGATCTCGCTGCGGACCTGACCACGAAGGCGGCGGCGTTCCTTCTGGGCGAGATGGAAGCACCCGGCGTCTGGCGTTACTACACCAAACACAACCCGCTCCATTTCAAATTCGTTCCTGATATGAAGGACACCAGCCTGTCCGGCTTAGCGTTGCTGGCGCACCGCGTGTCGTTTCCCCACGATCTGCACGCCCTCTTGCGCTATCGAAATCCGACTGGAGGATTTTTGACCTGGATGATTCGACCGGAGGACATCCCCTCTGACGCCGCGGTGGCGAAGGACGGAGTCCTGCGCATACACCGCCAGTTTTACCTGCAGGATACCTCCAACTGCATGACGGACGTCTTTGCCTTGGCGTATTTCGCTCACCATGGCGAGGCACTTCCGGACCTCTGCGCGCAGTTGACCCAGCTCGCGCTCCGCGGCCCTGATGCCGATGCTACCAGCCCCTACTACCCCATCAGCCGTCACGCCTTCTGGCTGTATGAGTTTTCGGCCGCCTTCCCGTACGGGGTGGCGGCCGCCTATCGCGAGGGGGCCGTATGTCTGCGGCCGGGCCTTGAGCCCCTGGCCGCCCGGTTGCGCGCGGGGCAACATCCCGATGGGTCATGGGGCAACGCCTCGAGCACAGCACTTGGCATCGCCGCCTTATTGGACGTGGGCGAGTCCGGGCCGGTGATTGAGCACGGAGTGCACGCCCTGCTGGCACAGCAGCAGCCGGACGGGGGATGGCCGATGGAGGATTTGGAGCGGGTGGAGGTGGAGGCGACGCACACTCTGGCGGTGTACGGGTCTCGGTCCGTCGTTACCGGGCTGGCCCTTGAGGCGCTTGGAAAGTATCTGAAAAACCTTCCACACCACAGATGACACAGAGTGATTGCCACAGAGACACAGAGTTCCTCTGTGTCTCCCCGGCCCACCTCTCGTCAGAGCCGGGGCGGGCTGTGGAATTCTGTGTTTCTGTGGTGTTAGGTGAGCCAGAGGCGGCGGAAAACAACCCGCCTTAAGCGATCTGAGTGCTGTAGCGCCCAGAGACACGGGCCATAGCAGGTGCTCCTCCACCAGGCAGGGCGCAGATGGACATTGAGCGACAGGAGGTTCCGACGGACCATCCAGCGATTATTTGCATCCAGCGATCGGACAAAACGATCTGACAGATGTCCGGAGCGGGCCAGCTCCTCGGCCAGACGGTTGGCCTGAATGGCCCAGTAGCTGATGGACATGCCGGTAATCGGATGCAGTCGGAGTGCCGCCGAGCTCCAACGCAAGGTGTGGCCATCCCGGCACGGACGAGCCCCGACCCCCGGCAAGGAGAACCATTGCTCCTCCACCGGTCCTTCGATGCTGAAGTGGTCGCGCAACCGTTCGGTGGCGTCATCCAGAGCGGCTTGGCACGCGGTGCGCTGATGCTCGATAGGAATCTCGAAGAGCGGCATGGCAGACAACACGAGGCGCTCGTGGGGTAATTGCCCCACACAGAGGTAGGCGCGCGCATGATCCCACAGCAGCGGTTCGCGTGAATCCCGGAAGCTGCCGCGGACAGTTCGGAGGAGGATACCCGGACACGGCATCAGCTTCCAGGCCTCCGCCGGCAGCTGCCCCGGTGCTGCGCGCGGCGCGTCACCCGGGCCGGCAATTCCGCTGGCCTGTGCGGCGGTGGCGAGGTAGGCGCGAAGGACGGGGGTAGCAATCACCAGCATGGGATACCGGGAGGAGAGACCGGATAGATCCAGGCGGATCAGGCGATGCCCCTTGGGATGGACCACCCGGATCACGGGAACCACGGTGCTTTGAGCGGCGAGCGCTTCAATGTCGAGCCCCATCTCGCGGAACGCCCTCAGCCCGCCGGGCTGGAGACACACGCCGGTAGGCTCCAGCTTCTCGTCAGGACCGTGCGGGGCGTGGGCGAGCGTCAGCGCGACGGCCTCCGACGGTACGCCTCGACGCGCGAGCGCGATGCGCAGCACGTCGGCGGCCAGGGGGCTGGTGACTATTGGCACGGGCGGCATGGTTCATCGTACTCAACGGCCGCCCAGCGTGTCAACCGAACGACGCCGCCTATTCCAGCAGGACGCAATTTGCCGGCTCACCGGTCTGTCCAGTGGGCTATAATGGCGCACAGCATGCGAGCAGTTCGATCCCTCGACTCGCACCACGGCCTGTGGCCGTGGGCTCGCTCGGGATTCCGCCCCATGGGCGGCCAAGAAGGTACCACGGGCTCTGCCCGTGGGGCTCCATGACGATGCGCTTCGGCCGCACGATGCTCTCGCGGGCTCAGCACGCTCCTCTGCCAGGCACTCCGGAAGAACCCCCCAACGTGGCGGCCCAGCTGCCCACTAACCGTCCTCGGCACACCATCCCGCTCGGCACCCTGTTGTGGCGCGGGGTGCGGGCGCTGCGCCATCCCCACGAGGCCTTTCGGACCATTCGCGCTGACGAGCAGGTGCCGTTCCTGCGACTCCTGCTCCTGATGGTCGCGTGGGGGGCGCCATACGCGCTGCTCCATTTCCGGACCATCGGTCGACACTGGCTCTGGCAGAGTCCACCCAGGATCGCGTGGTGCCTCTTGCTGACGTTTATGTTGGTGGCCCCGACGAATTGGTTCCTCGGCAGCATCGGATTGCGGCAGGTCGCCCGCTGGCTGAAGCGCCCCGTCACCGCCGAGTACGCAGAGATCGCGGCCTTCTACCTGTGGATTGTGTGGGCGCTGATGCCGTTGGTGGATGTGGTGCATTGGTTCGGCTGGCGGGCGCGGGGCCTGCGGGTGCCGCTGCCGGGAGGCTTCTACCTGTCGTTCGTCGCTCACGCCGCGTGGGCGTTCGCCTTTCCGTGGATTGTCCTGGAGCTGACCGCCTTCTTTGTGGATCGGTTACAGGGGGAGCGGCACTGTCTCCTCAAGAGCCTGGGGTTGAGTGTCGGGCTCTTGATCGTCGTCAGGGGGCTCTGGGAGCCGCTGTTCGGGCTGCTGTGTTTGGCCTCACAGCGCTTGGCTCCGGCGTACTATGTCGGCGATTGGTGGTTCGTCATGGTGGGCTCCGGCGTTGGGGTGGTCATGGGGTGCACGTGGCGGACGGTCCTGCGAGGCGGCGGCATCCGAACGACGGTCCTCCGAGGAGCGCTCGCCTGTGCGGCGGTCCTCCTGTTGGCCTGGCCGTTCCGGTACCCAAGGTAATGGCCGCTTCAGGACGCCGTGCCAGTGACCGTGCGCTGCAGGGAGCGATGACGCGCGTCACTTGGGGACTGCTGGCGCTCTTCATCGTTGGGGCATCGGCCACCTCCGCCTGGGCCTTCGCCTGCGCGGATGCCGGCGCCAGCGGCAACTGGGGCACGGCCGGCACCTGGACGAGCTGCAACAGCACGACCCCGCAAAGCACCGACACGGTGGCGATCAACACCGATAGCATCGTCATTACGCAAAATGTGAGCGCCACGGTCAAGTCCGTGACGATTGGTGACGGCGTCACCTACGGCTCCGAGCTTGACATCAACTCCGGCGTTACTTTGACGGTCTCAAACTCTGGAACTCCCCTCGCCCTCGGGGCGGACGCGTCCCCCAATACCTTCAGTGCGAACGCCGCCTCCACGGTGAAGTATACTTCCACGACCGGTGCCACCGTTCTCTCCACAACTTTTGGTAACCTCACCATTAACGGCACCGGCACCTTCACGGCTGCCGGTGACATTACGGCAGCCGGGACGTTTACCAACACGACCGGCACCTTCAACGCGAGCAGTGCCGCGGTGACCGTCACCGGCCTGGCGACGGTCTCTGGGGGCACGTTCACCGGCAGCACCACCGCGGCCGCCACCTTCAACGGCGGGCTGACGGTCTCCGGCGGCACCTTCAACGGCAACGCCGGCGCGATCACCATCTCGGGGAACACGAGCCTGCTCACCCTCTCCAGTGGGACCTTTCGGGCGTCCTCCGGGACCACCACCCTGAGCAGCGGTGCCGACTGGAATCAAACCGGCGGCACCTTCACCCATAACTCCGGCACGGTCTCGTTCACCGGCGGCACGCAGACCATTACCAGCGGGGGCAGCTCCTTCAATAACGTGACCCACAGCGGTAGCGGCAGCAGCCTTCAGCCCGTCGATACGCTGACGATCGCCGGCACCCTCACCAACTCCCTCGGTACTTTGAACATGAACACGAACGACCCGAACATTACCGTGACCGGCCTGGCGACAATCTCCGGCGGGACGTTCACCTGCAGCGCCACCGCCTCCGAGACCGCCACCTTCAACGGCGGGCTGACGGTCTCCGGCGGGACCGTGACCGGCAATGCCAGCGACATCGACATCAACGGGGCCTTCACGCTTTCCAGCGGCACGTTTACTGCGAGCACGAGCGGTAACTCGGGCTCCGCGACTGGCACGTTCGTCTCCGGCAACTTCACCATCTCCGGCGGGACCTTCAATGCGACCTCTGGCAAGGTGACGTTTGACGGCGGCGACGCCACCATTGATGTGGTGACGAACGCGACGTTCAATGACATCCAATTCAACCCAGCCACCGCCGGAGCGACGAAGACCGTGGCGGATAACGATACGCTGATCGTGACGGGTGATCTCCTCCTCTCTGAGGGCAACATCAACCAAGCCGTCGTCCCCGCCGGCGGCACAGTGGACGCCCGGGGGGATGTGGTCCATGCGGCCGCGTTCGATGGCGGCACCGGCACGATCCTCATTAGCGGCTCGACGATCAACTCGGTCACCCTCGTCGCCAGCGGCCAGATGCCGGCGGTGACCCTCAACAACGCCAACTTCACGATCACCGGGGCCGCCTCCGGCACTGTGACCTTCGACGGGCTGCTCACGGTGCAATCGGGCACCGTGACCCTCGGCGCCGGCCAGAACACCCTCGACGGCGGCCTCATGGTCTCCGGCGGCACCTTCACCGGCTCCTCCGGGACGGTCGATGTGAATGGCGCGGTGACCCTCTCCTCCGGGACGCTCACGGCCCCCTCCGGCAGCTTCCTCATCTCCGGCAACTGGGCAGCGAGCGGTGCTCCGACCTTCACCCCGGGCAGCAATACCGTCACCTTCGATGCCGGCTCCGGCACCCAGACGCTCAACTCCGGGGGCGCGACCGCCACCTTTGACTTCAACAACCTCTCCCACTCGGGGGCGGGGACGCTCCAGCTGCTGACGAACGCGATCCTGGTCTCCGGCACCCTGACGAACTCCGCCGGGACCTATGACGCTAACGCCCTGGCCACGACCGTGACCGGCCTGGCCACCGTATCGGCTGGGACGTATACCGCATCCACCGCCACGCAAACCTTCGACGGCGGCTTGACGGTGAGCAGCACCGGGACG
>ORMF011537170.1_pt1 | contig 49070 bp, 38 predicted proteins | sample 1779871 | NCBI WGS metagenome assembly ORMF01 (sample SAMEA104232316, study PRJEB22302) | groundwater metagenome | biome: forest; feature: aquifer; material: groundwater | place: USA | collected 2011-08-07 | depth 5.4 m | reverse complement strand
CGCTTCCGATGCCCAAGATGCCCAAGATCTTTCATCCATGGCCCGAAGCTCGGTTCGCTGCCCGTTGACCCGAGGTGGGAGCCCGGTGCGGGAAATCTGCTCGCCGGGTTCTGTCCGGGGGGCCGCCCGAAAGGGCGGTCCGTACCGGAACAGTTGGGTTGGTCGGAGCGGCGGTGGTCGGATCGCGGCGATCAGCGCGTCGCGGGCGATTGACGCGACAACATCGACATGGCTAGATCAGGCCATGAAGGCTGTGAAGATTGCAGCGCTCAAGGACACGCTCTCCAAGACGCTGCGGGCGGTTGAGTCAGGCGAGTCGATCATGGTCACCGACCGCAGTCGGCCCGTCGCGATGCTGATCCCGGTGGAGTCGGAAGATGGTGTAACGGTCGTGGCGCGTCAGCGGCCGTTTCTTTCGCTGCGGCACAAGAAGTTTCCGACGACGCGTCGGCGCACCAACTCGCTCGCGCTTCTCCTCCTCGAGCGGGGACGCCGGTGAACGTCTATGTGGATTCGTCCGTGGTCTTGCGCGTCGTCCTCGGGGAACGAGGGCGGCTCGATTCCTGGCCACGAATCATGCGCCCCGCGACGAGCGAACTGACGCGCGTCGAGTGCCTGAGAACGCTCGACCGCGCGCGGATCACGGCCGTGCTCGACGACGACGAGGTCGCGGATCGACGCGAGGCCACTGAGGAGATCCTCTCCGCCTTCGACCTCGTGTCGCTCGACCGCCGGATTCTGCGACGCGCGGCCGAACCTCTGCCAACGACGCTCGGCACGCTTGACGCAATCCACCTCGCGAGCGCCGTGGCGCTGCGCTCGCGAATTCCATCGCTGCGCCTCGCCAGTCACGACAACGCGCTCGTCGTGGCAGCGCGTGCCGTGGGTTTTCGCATCGTGAACTGATCGCTCCCCGTGTCAATCGCACGCGCCCCACTGGGCGTCGATCAGTCCGCCGCGTGATCCGACGCTGCAGTACGTCCTCGCGTGCACGGTGCAATCGTGTGCCACGTCGACGTCGTGGTACGCGACGCGAAATCGGCACAACGCGCAGCACCGAGGCGTCGAGGGAGGCGGTGCCGGTGTGGGCGGAGAAACCGGCGCCGGCGGCGTTGCGCCCGTCACACGCGAGAGTGCATCGAGCGCGAGCCACCCGTAGCGGACGCCGATGCGGCCGTAGATGAAGGCCATGGATGCGACCGCAATCGCCCCCCCGCGCGGATACAGCGGCACGTGCACCGCGTCGACACCCGCCGAGCGAACGAACCGAACTCCGACCGGCAGCGTGTCGGTCGGGACCCCGCCGATGCCGGGGAACGGGAGGTTGTACAGCAGGTTCACGACGCCGCCGGGACGAGTGAGGTAGTCGCCCGGTTCGCGGTTCGGGCCCGCGTAGCGATCGTCGAATTTCAAATCGCGGTGCGGGTACGATGCGGCGTCGCCACCCACCACGACGTACTCCGGGCCGTCACCCTGCCCGGGATTGCGCGCGTGGATCGTCGGCATTCCGCGAAGCGACTCAACGAACGCGCCTTCGCGAATCCATCCGGACGCGTGCGTCCCATCGGCGAGCGCGACGTTCCACGCGTAGACGTGCGGCGCGTCGAGCAGCATCTTGCGTTGACCGTAGTTGACCAACGCAGACCCGTCGGTGACTGCGCCGCGGTCGTTGCCGAGTCCATCGCGCAGGTGCGTCCCGGGTCGCAAACGCCAGCGGCCGTCGTCGCTCGCGAGGTTTCGGTATCGGTGAGAGCCCTGCGGGTTGGGCAGGTGGCAGTCGAACGGTCCGCGACACGCGACGATCTCGAAGGCCTCGACGTCTTCGGTGGGAGACTCGTCGTCGGCGCACGCGATGAACACTGCGACGCAGGCGAAGATCAGAAACACGGTGGATCGGGTGGGGTGCATGGCGTTGCCTCCGGTTGGCCGAGAGTCAACGCAAAGTTCGCGCCGACCGCGTGACGAACGCGCGCCGCGCACTCGCGCAGGTTTCCGTCCGCGGAGTGTGGACAGTCGGTCAGAGGGCTGGACGGTTGTCCGCTACTCGGTGTGTGGACGACGTCACGCGGCGCAGAACCCGCCGCCCGCGGGGTTGGTTCCCGTGTACAGCGTGCACATCCGCGCGCCGGGGCACGGGTGCATCATGTCGCAGACGGGGGTGCACACGGGGGCCCCGCCGGTGCCCGCCCGCGCGCACACGAGGTTCACCTCGCAATCGCTCCCGCCCAACGCGCACGTCGCTCCAGCGGCGACGGCGCCGTGCGCGAGACACACGATTCACGCCGCGGGGACCGTGGCGCGGTCGCGCGATTTCCAACTGGCGAACACGATCAACGCGACGCCCAGCAGCGCGAGCGGTCCGAGGCGTTCGTGAAACACGATCCAGCCGACGACGACGGCCGTCAGCGGTTCGAGGTACGTCAGCAGCGCCGCGTGCTCGGCCGGGACGTGCGCGATGCCCCAGAGGAACATGAGGCCACCGCCGAGTCCGATGGTCACGCCCGCGACGAGAATGATCGCCGCGCCGTGCGCGTTCGGGAGCGCGTGCCACGGACAAACCGCGAGGAGCAACGCGAGCGATATCCACGCGTGGAATACGAGTTGCTCCGCCGTCGTGAACGACGTTGACGCACGCTTCGCGAGGCACACTTGTGACGCGTAGAACACTGCGGACGCTGCGCCGAACGCGGCACCCACGATCACGCTGGCGCCGCCGCGTTGCAGTCGCCAGGGTTCCAACACCACGGCGAGGCCGAGGAGGGCCAGGGCCGCCCACCCAACCGCTCCCCGGCGTCGGGGCGTTCCCGCGATCCACGGCGCGAGCAACGGCACGAGCACGGGTGCGAGGTAGTGCGACAGCACGGCGATGGCGACGGTCGTCCGCGAGATCGCCGCGAAGAAGAGCCCGGCGTTTGCCGCGTCGAACACTCCCATCGCCGCGATCATCCACCAGGCGCCGCGTGCGCGCGGGCCGGCGGAAGTGTCTCGTCGTGCGCCGTCGCGCAGGAACAGAAGTGTCGCGATGGGTCCGAGCGCGACGAAGATGATCGCGGTCGACCAGCGCGGATCGAGGGCCGCGGGACGGAGAAACAGGGTCCACGTCCCCCACATCGTCGCGGCCGTGCCGATGGCCAGGTAGGCACGCCGGGGGGGGCTTGTGGTAGCCTGCCGGGATGTCCTCGCGGGGGGCATGGGTCCGGATCTACCGGAATCTGGCCCTCCCGATCGGCATTTCGTACGCTCGGCGGACGTCATGGCGGGAACTGGTGCCGATTCCAAGAACATGCTCCCCGCCGGCATGCGTGTGCTCGGCGAATACATCGTCGAGCGTCCGAAGCACGAGGGGCGCACCTGGACGACGTACGTCGCGTGGCACGCGACCCGGCCGCGTGAGCGATTTCTCGTCCGCGCGCTGAATTCCGAGATGGCGTCGCAGCCGGTCTCGATCGAAGCGTTCGCGCGCGAATCGCACTTGTTGGAATCACTCGATCACCGCGGAATCGTTCCGCTCGTCGCGACGGGCGTCGACTACGGCGTGCCGCTCATGGTGTCACCGGACATTCCGGGGCAAACGCTTCGCGAGCGGCTTGCGTCGTTGAACGCAGGGATTGCCGTCGGCGAAGTGGCCCGGATCGTGCGCGAGGTCGCGTCGGTTCTGGACTATCTGCACACGCACGAACCGCCCATCGTTCATCGCTCACTCGATCCGTCGCACGTGTTCCTGTGTGAGCCCGACGACCGGGTGAAAGTGCTCGAAGTCGGTTATGCGCACGCGGTCCGCATCGCCAGCGAAGGCCGGGACGACGGGACGTCACGCGCGCCGCCAGGCTACCGACCGCCCGAGGACGTCGTACCGGGCCGTGCGATCAGTCCGGCGGTCGATCAGTTCCAACTCGCGTGCATCGCATTCGAAGCGCTCGCGGGGCACACGGCGTTTCCGACCGACCCGGATGCGTCCATCCGCGCGGTCACGGCAGGAACCCGGCCGCGCGTCAGCTCGGAGCGGCCCGAGGTCAGCCCCGACGTCGACAAGATTCTCGAACGCGCGTGGTCACCGGATCCCGGATCGCGATACGCATCGCTGCGCGAATTCGCCGAAGCCCTTGCAGCGGCACTCGGTGTCGACCTGACGAAGTCTCCGCCGAATCGGCCGCGCATCGAGTCGATCGAGATGTCGACGGCGTCGGCCAACCCCGCCGGAGCGATTCAGCCCGTCGCCGCGGATGCAACGCCGCCTCGAGCACTCGACGACGTCACCCGCGAAGTCGTCGTTCCGGGCGCGACGGCACCGCCCTCCGCTGCGATTGCTGGGCAGGAAGTCACGAAAGAGTGGCCCGCGCCGCCCGCGAGACCCGAACCCGTGGCGCCCGTGCCGGCGACTCCCAGCAAGCCCGGTGCGGCGATCGCGCCACGACCGAAGCCGCCGCGCCCCGGCGCGTTGGGACCTGCGTCGAGCAAGACTTCCAATCCTGCCATGCCCGCGGTCCACGCGGCCCCGCCTGTCCAGCCCGCCGTCCCGCCGATTCGAGCCGCGGCAGCCTCGGCGACGCCGCCAACGCCGAAGCCCGCCGCGACGTCCGCGGACGCCGACGTCGTTCCGCTGCCGTCCCTTGAATCCATCCTCAAACCGGTGGAGGCCATGAACTTGCCGGCGATCGAGGGTCGCGGCAGTGAATTGCCACTGGATCCATCGGAATTCCTCTCGGACGACGACAGTGAGTTCGCGATCCCCGCCATCGCTCCATCACCGGTGGCGCCTCCCATTGCCGAGCCGCCGCCCGCAATTCCCGCGCCGTCGAGAGTCGAAGTCGCGCCCGAACCGCCGGCGCCCGCGCCGCCCCCCATCGTGCCGCCGCCCAGTCACGGACGAACACGGGCCGGTACGCTCATTGGCCACACGGCCTCGCCGCTCGTTGCGCCCGCGGGCGTTCACGGCGCGCCCGAGACGATCCCGGTCGACCGCGGACACACGCCGCCCGCGGGCACGGTCGCGCCGTCCGAGTCGAGCGGACCCGTGCCGCTCGTCGCACCGGCATTCGCAACCGCGCCGGCGCCGATCGCTGCGCCAACAACGCTCGGGTACGGGACGTCGCCCGATGCGAAGCCCTACGTCGCATCCACTCCGACGCCAAGCGTCGCCGCACCCGACGTCGCACCGGTGTACGTGCCCCCTGCGCCGGTCGTCGTGCCGCATCGCGGTGGGAGCTTTGCGGCCGAATCCGACTCCGCGCGCTCCGTCGCCGCGCCGCAGCCAAAATCGAACGCGGTGTTGATCAGCGTGATCCTCGGCGTCTCGATCATCGCCGCCGCCGGAATCGTCACGTTCGGATTCATTCTGCGTACCGATCATGGCAGCAATCCGATCGCAGGCGGGGGAGGCACCGTGCCTTCGTCGAGCGTGGACGCTGCGGTCGCGATCGCGAACGATGCCACAACGGGAAACGTTGCGGTGGGCACGGCCGGAACTTCGGACGGATCGGTTGCCGTCGCACACGATGCGCGTGCAGTGGCCGCGAGATCGCGGGATGCGGGGATTGCCGCCGCCGCAGTGCGTGATGGCGGCGCCGTCGTCGTGGCCGCTCACGACGCGGGCGGCGCTTCGCAAGTCGCGGTGCGAACGGGTCCGCTCCCCGATCGGCCGCCGTGGCACGCGGTGGTCGACCTTCGCGAACGGCTGGACCACGACATCAACCTGTGTCCCGGTCGGTACGGTCGACACTTGCGGATGACTGTTGTCTACGCGGGGGCCACCGGGCAGGCGACGACGATCGAGATCGCCGGCGGCTACTTCACCCAGGAACCGATTCACGCGTGCATCGAAGCCGCCGTGCGCGCGGCACCACTGCCCGCGTTCGCCCGGCCGACGTTCGAGGCGTCGTACGAGATTCACGTTCACTGAGCACGCGGTACGATTGCGTCATGGCACAGCGACACACGTACTTTCTCGCGGCGCAGGACCGGATCTGCGGCGACGCGGCCCTTTCGGAATCGTTGGGTCCGTTGCTGCGCGAGATCTGGAGCGCACGCGGCGCGAACGAAGACGAACGCACGCCCGTGGACGGCGTCTCGGCGTGGCTCGACGCGAAGAATGGTCCGCAGATTCGCGTCGTAGCGCGCGCGCATGCAGATACGGTGACGGACGCTCCGTGGCTCGAGCGGGTGGCCGCGACGTTCACCGCGCCGTGACGAGGCACTTTCGCGACGAGGTACGCGGCGGCCGCGCGGTACCTACCGCGGCACACCGTGCGCCAAGTACATCGCGGGCGAGCGCGTACGCGTGTCGCTCCAACCTGCCCAGACCGAGCCGTCGGGCGCCAACGCGATGCCGCCATAGTCCCCGTGCCAGCGCGTGACGTCGCGCGTCGTGCTGAACACAAACGGTCGGTCGCTGACCGCCTCGTTGGAACCGCACGGGAGGGACGGTTCCTCCGGACAGTTGGCGTAGACAGCGGCACCGTCGCCGAACCGATTCTCCAGCCAGACGACGTGAACTCGGCGGCGCGCTTCGTCCAGCACGAGGGACGGCAGCGTGTGCGTCGCGCACCGCTCGGGCTCGTCGTTGACTCGCCGATGAACGAACGTGCGCCCGCCATCGCGGCTCGTGGCGAGCACGACGTCCCACGCGCCGTCGGCCAGGCCGGTCACGTACGCAACATGGAGCGCCGTGGAGCTCGCAGCGATTGCGGGCTGCACGTACACCGGCGTGTCCATCGTCGCGCGCGAGACGACGACGGGGTCGCTCCACGTCATTGCTGCGTCCGCACTGCTGCGCCAGACGATCCGGTTTTGCGCGTCGCCCCACAGTGTCGCCGGCACGCGATCGACCGGGATCTCGAAATACGCGAGGTGCAGAACGCCCTCGACGGAAACGGCGAGCACGGCGAGTTGCGGCATCCGACGGACGCCATCGCGCACCGAGATCGCAGCGACGACCGTCGGCGTGCCCCACGTGCGGCCCGCGTCGCGCGAGGACTGCAGTCGCAATTCGCGTGCGCCGCTCGCGCCCTCCACCGCATACACGACGTACGCGAGATCGTCGGCAGGCGCGGTCGGCGATCGGCCGATGGCGATCCACGGCTTGTCGACGCGCCGCACCGAAGCGTCGTCGGGATCGACGCGTCGCGGTGTGCCCCACGCGGCGCCGTCGTCGGCACTCGCGGCATTCCAGATGTGCGTGTGTTCCGCCGTGAGGCCGTTCAACCGATACGCCATGAACGCGACTTGCAGTGCGCCATCGCGTGAATACGCGACCGACGGATCCGCAACGAGCGGCTCCGCGGGATCGCGCACCGATCCGGTTGCGACCACCGTCGTTCCGCCGAGCAGCGAACTGCTCCCGATGAACACGCTCGTAGCACCGACCGCGATGTACGGCAGCGCGATCGCGTCCCGGGCCGGATTGCGCGCGACGTTGCCGTCGGCCATCCACGTCGCGTCGGTGCGGGCGGCGGTCGCCGACACGTTGGGCACGTTGAACGTCGTGCGTGGAAGTGCAGGCAACGCGTGGCTCCCGGCTCCCACGTCGAAACACGCGCGACCGTCGCGAAGGCCGAGCGGGCTCTCGACCGGTGCGCAAATGCGGGCTCCCGCAGCCTTCTGGATGCAGTGATACCCGTCGATCGTGCGGCAATCGCGGTCCGACCCACACGCGCCGAAACACTGCCCACCTGTGCCGCGACGCGAACACGCGGAACGCATTGGACACGGCGTGACCGGATCGCACGCCGGCGAACAGTACCCGCGTGGGAATCCGTCCCAGTCGGTGAGACAGACCAGCGAGCGTTCGCACGAGCCGCTCGGTGCGCCACCGTCGACCACCGTACAGCGGGCGCCGAGCGCTCCGGGGATGGGTGCATCCATCGGCGCGTCGAGTGGAGCGGAATCGGTGGCGTCGGTCGCGTCCAGCGCGTCGGGATGCCCGCCGTCGGAGCACGCGATGAGAAGTGTCGCGGCGAGGGATCCAACGACGACGACCATGGAACGGACGGACACCGAATGAGCTTAGCAGACGCGACACGCCACCTGCGCTGCGGGCGTCCGCACGCGCAACGACGCTGGCATTGCGCTGCGTGGGTTACATCCCGTCCAACACGGCGCGGACCTTCCGAAGAAGCGCATTGGGCGTGAAGGGTTTCTGCAGGAAGTGATCCGTCGCCTCGCGCACGCCGTGTCGAACGATCGCATCGTCTGTGTAGCCGCTCATGAAGAGAACTTTGAGCGTCGGGCGCGCGGCGCGCTGGGCGTTTGCGACTTCCCGACCGCTGATCTGCGGCATCACGACGTCGGTGAGCAGCAGGTCGATGGGCCCGGAGTGTCGCGCGACGATCTCGGCCGCCATCGGGCCGCCGTTCGCTTCGAGCACGGTGTAGCCGTGCTTCTCCAGCACCCGTCGCGCGATGTGCCGCAAGGCGTCTTCGTCTTCGACCAGCAGGATCGTCTCCGCGTTCGTTCCCCGCGGGGCCGGCGCGACGCTTCCCATTCGCTGCGTGTCCTCCGAGGTCGTGGGCAGCAAGATCCGAAACGTCGTGCCGTGTCCCACGCGGCTCTCGACGGAGACGTTGCCTCCCGTCTGCCGTACGATCCCGTAGACCGTTGACAGCCCGAGTCCCGTGCCTTTGCCGATGCCCTTCGTCGTGAAAAATGGCTCAAAGATCTTCGCTTTCACATCGTCCGCGAACCCGGACCCGGTGTCCGCGACCGACAGCTCGGCGTACGTTCCGGGTCGCAGGTCACCGGTGTCGACCGAGACGCCCGACTCCACTCGAACGTTGCGCGTCCGAATCGTTACCCGGCCGCCAGCGTGCAACGCGTCGCGGGCGTTGACGACGAGATTGACGATGACTTGTTCGAGTCGCCCGGGGTCGGCCATCACGAGCGAGACTGCCGGATCGAGGTCCGTGACGATCTCGATGTCCTCACCGATGAGTCGCCGGAGCATGCGGTCGCTTCGCGCGATGGTGGCGTTGATGTCGACGACGCGCGGCTCCAGGATTTGCTGGCGACTGAACGCGAGCAGTTGGCGCGTCAACTCGGCGGCTCGCTCGCTTGCGTCGCGAATCTCGATGATCTCGGTACGAAGCGGGTCGTGCAGGGACGTTTCCTCGAGGAGCAGCTCGACCGAGCACTTGATCACCGTCAGCAAGTTGTTGAAGTCGTGGGCCACGCCGCCCGCGAGCTTCCCGATCGCCTCGAGCTTCTGCGCTTGCTGGAACTGAGCTTCCAGCTGCCGCCGCGCGGTCACATCCTGGATCATCCCGGTCACCGACACCGGTCGACCCTCCGTGTCCAAGTCCGCGGTCGCGCGAACGTACACCCACTTCACGACGTCGCCGACGATCAGACGCTGCTCCAATTCGAACGGCGCACCACCGACGGTCGCGCGCCAAGCGTCCTCGACGCGGGCAGCGTCTGCCGGGTGTGCCAGGCGGAACCAGTCGTCGAGCGCGACGTCGCCTGGCGGCCAGCCGCAGATGCGACGCGCCTCGGCGGACGGCGTGAAGGATTCGGTCGCCACATCGAAAATCCAACTTCCTACGTGTCCGATCGCCTGCGCTCGGCGCAGCATTTCCTCACTCTTGCGAAGCGCGATCTCGCTGGTCTTCCGCTCCGTGATGTCGACATGTGTTCCGACCATGCGCACGGGGCGTCCGTGCGGATCGTTCGTGAAATAGCCGCGTGCCAGAATCGTGCGATAGCCACCGGCCTTGTGCCGCATCCGAAACTCGATCTCGTATTTCTCGATTCGGCCCGACAAGTAGTCCGCGACGTGCCGCTCGACCGCGTCGACGTCGTCCGGGTGCAGGAGCAGTCGCCAGGTCGACACATCGCCCGGCAATTCGTCTGGCTCGAACCCGAGCATCGATTTCCAGCGTGGCGAGAAGAACACGACGTTCGTCAGCAGGTTCCAGTCCCACAACCCGTCGTTCGCGCCCAACAGCGCGAGTTGGAATCGTTCTTCGCTGACGCGAAGCGCTTCTTCGACCCGTTTGCGTTCCGTGATGTCTCGCGAGAGCGACAACGCGTGCAGCACACCGTCGATCTCGAACGGCCGTATGCGGATCTCGACCGGAAACACGGTGCCGTCTTTCCGTCGGTGTCGCGAGTCGAACGCAAGATCTTCCCCCGCCGCGAGTCGCACGAGCATCGCGTCGATCACCTCGGGCGTGACATCGGGATCGAACGCGGTCGGATGCCGGCCGATCAGTTCCTCGCGCGCGTACCCAAGGCTCTCGCAAGCCTGGCGATTCACATCGACCACGATCCCGTCGCGATGAAGCATCAGCGCATCGGTCGCGTGGTCGACCAACATCCGGTAACGCCGTTCGCTCGCCCGGAGCGCGGCCTCCACCGCGATGGCGTCGGCGCCATCACCGCGGTCCAACGCGTCCCCCGATTCCACGGTCTTGGCGTCAGGTTCTGGCTGAATCCGAGGTTCCACGTTGGTCCATACGGCCAAGGATGGTCGGACCTGAGCCGGTCGTCGACTTTCCCGCCTCTTCAGACTTCGCACTCCCGGAGAGGTTCCGCGGCTCACAGATAGAGCGTCACGGTCGCAAGCGCCGTGAGTGGCGCCCCCGCCGCGAAGTGCCGTACGGCTGCGGCGCCGACCGGAGCCGTCGGGTTGAAGTTCGACGGGTGTTCGAAGTCGGCGCTGTGCCAGCGCGCGTCGAGCAGGTTCCTCGCGGTGAGATCGAGGGCCACCGCCCCGAGGCGGACGCCGACAAGCCCGTCGACCAGTACCCACGTTTCCGTCGATGGCGTTTCGACGAGGCCGGAGGGGCCGCGCAGGCTGACACCGATCGCTCCGCGCATCCGCAGTGGCAGCGACTGCCACGTGCCCACCTGCGCGTCTGCGGCAGCGTCGAGTCGTCCGACAATGCTCGGAACGTAGGGGATCGCATCGCCCGCCCCGAGCCGGCCTCCGAACGACGGACGCACGACGAACGCCGACGTGTACGCCAGCCACGCCTGCACTTCGAACCAGGGGAGCGGCTGCGCGCGCAACCACGCGACGGCCCCGATGCGGTGGGTGGGACCGATCGGCACACTCATCGCTTGCGTTGGATCGAATGCGCTGTCCGCGTCGACGAACGTGTGAAAGGCGCCGAGCGAAGCACTCAACCGCGCGCGCGCTCGTTGCGATGGCAGCGCGTAGCGCAGCGAGACCTCGGTGGTCGACGCCGTTGCGAACTGCACGGGCTCGCCGGTTGCGACGGTGCGCGCGTCGGGACTCCGCAGACCTTGTCCGTAGCTGAGCATTACGCGGACGTTACGCCACGGTCCGAGAGCGACCGTCGCCCGCGGCGCTGCTCGCACGCCGGCAGCGGTCGCGCGTCGAGGCCTGGGCTCACCGGTCGTCGCGTCGCGATCTGCGGCATCGACGTCGTACCCGACCACGTCGAAGCGTGGCCCGCCGGAGATCGACAGCCATCGAAAGAACCGCAGGGTGGTGTCCAAGTACAGCGCCGGATTCGTGACGCGGACGTCGGCGCTGTGGTCGTCGCGATTCGGCGGGACCACCGGCGCGTTCGACGCGACATCGAGATTCTGCTGCAACACGGCGTACCGGTCGTGTCGCATCGCAAAACCGATTTCGCCGTCCTGCGCCAGTCCGCCAACTTGCGCCGTGCGTCGGTAGAACCCCCTGGCCCCCATGGTCGCCCCGCCATAGCGCTGCTCGACGAGATCGCCGCGCTGGACATCGTCGTAGAAGCCCGTCTCGTTCTCAGCAATCTGCGTGTCCCGCAGCTGCGCGTGTAGCGCAAATTCGGCACGTTCCGACCCGCGTCTCCAACTCAGCGTGGCGCCGAGGAGCGCTCGCGTCGAGTGACCGCCCTGCCTCCCAGTGCCCGGGTACGTGTCGAAAAAGCGGATCCGCCCGGCGTCGAAATCGTCCTGTCGGAGCACACCGGCGTTCTGCCAACGGCCATGGTACCCGGCGGCGATGATACGAATCTCCGCGTCGTTCCCGACGGGCAGAACGTGTTGGGCCATGCCGCAAGCGCGATCGAAACTGCGGGACGGGCCGAACCCGTCGGAGTGCACGACCTCGGCTCCGACGAAACTGCGGCTCGAAAATTCGCGCGGCCCGAAGAGCGCCGCGAAACGGCGCTGACCGTGCGACCCCAACGACGTGCGAGCGGTCACTCCGCGCCGCTCGAGTCCCAGGCGAAAGTCCACCGAGCCCGCGAGCGCAAAGTTGCCCTGGCGCGGATCGGCGACGCCCGACACGACGTTGAGCTGCTCCACGAGTTCTGGGATGACGAAGAACACGTCGGCGCTGCCGTGCGTCCGTGGGTGCGACTCGTCGTTCATCGGAATCCCGGCGACGGAAAACGCGATGTCACGACCGTTGTCGCCGGCGAAGCCCCGCAGGTACACCTCCGGCGGGTCGCCCGACGTCGACTCGTTGGACAGCGAGAGTCCCGGCGCGAGCGTGAGGATCTCGGTCGCATCGGCTCGGGGCACCGCCGCGAGCGCTCCGACCCGCGCCGTGAGTGATCCGGCCGTGCGTTCGGTCGTCGCGTCGGTGCGCACCACCGTTCCCTCCTCGCGAGGCGCGCGCGATCTCATTCGCGCGGACTGCGCGCCCGCAATCGCCGGCACGAGTCCCACGACCGCGGCAACAAGCGCGCGCGTCGTCCCGGTCACACGCGCTGTGCTCGGCACCGCATCGAGACGTCGTACGCGTTGCGGCTCACGTCGCGAAGGCCCACCCGGCCATTCACAGCGTAGCCGGCTGGCTATGCGTTCCGTGACAACCAGCGCGCCCGGCAGGGCTCGAACCTGCGACATCCGGCTTAGAAGGCCGGCGCTCTATCCACCTGAGCTACGGGCACATTGCGAACGACACGGTTGTGCCGTCGCGTCGGAGGGTCGGGGCGGCCGGATTCGAACCGACGACATCCAGCTCCCAAAGCTGGCGCACTACCAGGCTGTGCAACGCCCCGATTTCGCAAGGCGCCGGAATGTAGCACACGGAACCATGCGTCGGTGGACGAGCGATCCGCGGTGGGCTATAGATTCGGCCCCTGCGCGGACCCAACCGCTCCGCGCGCGGGACCGTCACGGTGGCCGTAGCTCAGTCGGTAGAGCACCGGATTGTGGATCCGGACGTCGCGGGTTCAAGCCCCGTCGGTCACCCCACGCGCGGAGCATCGCGCGGACTCCGTTGACGACGCCGTGTGCGAGTGATACCTCCAGCGCCGTTTTCTGCGGGCGCCCGTAGCTTAGCTGGATAGAGCATCGGACTTCGAATCCGAGGGTCGCCCGTTCGAATCGGGCCGGGCGCGCTGGACTCGAAAGGGGTCCGCAACCTACGGTCGGGAAGAGAATTTTCGGGTCATTAGCTCAATTGGTAGAGCAGCGGACTCTTAATCCGTTGGCTTCAGGTTCAAGTCCTGAATGACCCACCCCGCGGCTGCGCGCTCGTCGCGCGGCCGTCGTTCGCCGCGCGGCGTTGACAACGCTGCGCCGCACGTGTGTAACTTCCGCCCCCTTTCGGCGACACGGTCGCCCTTTCGAGAGACAACGCCATGGGCATGCAGCATCCGAAGATCGAAGCACTTTTCACGCGTCGCGAAGGCGGCGTCGAGCCCGATTCCTTTCGCGTCGGGGACACGGTTCGCGTGCACTACAAAGTCGTCGAGGGCGACAAGGAACGCGTGCAGGTCTTCCAGGGCCAGGTGATTCGCAAGCGCCGAGGACAAGTGGGCGCGACGTTCACGGTACGCAAGGTTTCGTACAACGTCGGCGTCGAGAGGATTTTCCCGCTGTTCAGCCCGCGCATCGACAAAGTCGAACTCGTCAGCCGCGGCCTCGTGCGTCGATCCAAGCTGTACTACCTCCGCGAACTCGAAGGCAAAGCCGCACGCCTCCGCGATTCGCGCGAGAAGTATCAGGCCGTCGTCGGTGGGACCCCGTCCGACGCTCCGCCGGCGCCCGCGCCCACGCCCGCAGCAAGCTGAGTCGATCCGTGGCCCGCCGTCCCGACGCGTTCGTCCCGCAGTGGGCCGAGCGCGCGGGTGTATCTTGCCGACTCGTCGCGATCGCACTGTTCGCCGCGTGCGGAGCGGGCGGCGCTGCGCCGGGCGCGCCGTGCCGAGCACCCACGGACTGCGCGTCGCGACTGTGTCTGCAACGCGCGACGGGCGCGACGTGTGCGGTTCGCTGCAGCGATGCAAGCGATGCGTCGCGGTGTGGCGGCGGCGAGGTGTGCGGCGCGTTCGACTTTCGCGGCCTAGATCCAGACAGCGGCATTCCCGCGGGGCCAGGCAACGAGATCGTCCGCGTGTGTCGCCCGCCTCTCACCGCAGCGTGCACGCCGGCGGGCACGTGCGCGGATCCTCGGGAGCGCTGCGTCGGCGGGCTGTGCATCCTGGGTTGCGCGGGCGACACGTCGTGTCGCGCTGCGCGCTGCGTGGCGGTCGCGGGCAGCTCGAGTTGCGCGGCCCCCGGCGTGTGCGCGCCGCCGTGCGACGACATCGCGGAGTGCCCGACGGGGTGGTACTGCGATCGAACAGTCGCCACGCGCGACGGCCACGGCCGATGCACACCGCGCGACGCGGCCGATGGCGGCGGCGTGGACGGGGGCTTCCGCGACGTGTGCTCGGACTGAATCGGAGCGTTTTCGCGTGGGACGAACCCGAAACGTCGAGTACATCATCCAACGATCCTGATGACCGCTGCGGACGTCGCCCTGCCGCGCGAGGCACCTCGCCCCGCGGTCATTCGCCTCGCAGCGCTGTTGCGCGAACGCGGCGGCAGCTTTGCGGCGGGCATGGTGTTTCTCGCCGTCAGCACGCTCGCGGGCGCGATCGCACCGCAACTGATCCGCGCGGCGACGAACGCGATCGTTGCACGCGACACCCACGCGGCGGCGCGGTTTGCCGGGTTCATCGCGATCGCGGCGATCGTCGGTGCGGTGATGCGCGTGGCGTCGCGGATCTACATCTTCAACATCGGCCGAGACATCGAGTTCGACATCCGCTCGAAGCTGTTGCGCCATCTGCACACCCTGGGCCCGTCGTTCTTCCGGAAGGTCCCGCCGGGCGAGGTGATGTCCCGCGCGACAAACGACATCGCGCAGGTGAGGCTCTTGCTCGGCTTCGGGGTTCTGAACGTGGTCAACGTCGTGGTGGCTTACGCGGGCAACCTGCCCCTGATGGTGTATCGCAGCCCGTCGCTCACGCTCGTTACGCTGCTTCCGTTTCCGGTCGTGATCTTCGTCGTGCGGATGTTCTCGCGAGCGATGTTCCGTCGCTCTCGGGCCACGCAAGATGCGCTCGGCGAACTCTCGGATCGGGCACAACAGACGCTCTCGGGGATGCGGGTCGTGCGGGCGTACCAACTCGAGAAGTTCGAGTCCGAGGCGTTCGACCACATTTCACTCCGCGCGCTGGAGGCCAATCTCGCGCTTGCGCGGCTTCGCGGTACGATCCTGCCCATCGTCGGCGCGGCGGGAGGGATCTCGTCGTTGCTGGTGTTGTGGGAGGGTGGACGACAGGTACTGGCAGGTCGGCTCACGGTCGGCGACATCTTGGCGTTCCAGGCCCACCTCGCGCTCGTAACGTGGCCCACGATTGCGCTCGGCTACTTGATGTCCATCGTGCAGCGCGCGCGTGCGTCCGTGGAACGGCTGAACGAGATCCTCGGTGCAGAACCCGATGTGCGCGATGAAGACGCCAGGGCCGCGTCGGAGATCCACGGTGCGTTGCGAGTCGACGGACTGCACTACGAGATCGACGGAAGGGTGATCCTCGAGGACGTCTCGTTCGACGTGCCCGCAGGCGGATCCATCGCGATCGTCGGGAAGACGGGGAGCGGCAAGAGCACGCTGTCGGCACTGCTCGTGCGGATGCTGCCAACGCCCCGCGGGACGGTGTTTCTCGACGAACACGACATCACGACGATGCCGCTCGGCCAACTGCGTGCCGCGGCGAATCTTGCACAACAAGAACCGTTCCTGTTTTCGACGACGATCGCCCGGAACATCGGGTTTTCCACGGACGACCCCGATGCGCCCGCGACCAACGATCGGATTCGCCACGCCGCCGGCGAAGCCCAGATTTTGCGGGAAGCCGAGACGATGACCGACGGGTTGAATACCATCGTCGGCGAACGCGGCGTGCAACTGTCGGGAGGCCAGAAGCAGCGTGTTGCGCTCGCGCGGGCACTTCTCGTGGCGCCGAGCGTGCTGATCCTGGACGATCCGATGTCCGCGATCGACGCGCGAACCGAGGTGGCGATTCTCGACGCCATCGAGCGCGCGGCTGTGGGTCGCACGCTCGTTCTCGTGACCCACCGAATCGCTGCCGCATCGCGCTGCAAGAGCATCGTCGTGCTCGATGCCGGGCGGGTCGTCGAGCGCGGCACGCATGACGAACTGGTCGCCCGCGGCGGCATCTACGCGCGGCTCGCGGAGCATCAAGCGCTGGAAGCGGAACTGGAGTCGATGTGAGCGGCGCGCCGTCCGTCCCAGGCAAGAATCCGCCGGCGGCAGGCTCGGGCGCGGCGGCCGAACGCGCGTTTCACGAAGAGAGCGCGCTTGGCAAGGCGTACGACCTCTCGCTGCTCCGCAAGCTCCTGCGCTTCGTCCGTCCGTACCGCTGGCAGGCGATCGTCGCGCTCGTGCTTCTCCCGATCATTTCCGAGTTGCTTGTCGCTCAACCGCGCGTGCTGCAGTACGCGATCGACCGTGGCATCGGACGGCACGATCTCTCGGCGGTGAACCGCGCGGCGATGATCTTCGCCGCGTTGCTCGTGTCGGAACTCACGGCCCGATTTGGTCAGTTGTATCTCACGCAGTACATCGGCCAGCGGGTGATGGCGGACGTCCGGCGGCACACGTACGAGTTCTTGCTGCGTCAGCGCCTGGCATTTTTCGACCGACAGCCGATCGGCCGGCTCGTCACGCGCGTGACCAACGACATCGACGCGTTCGGCGAACTGTTCGCTTCCGGCGCGGTCACCGCCATCGGCGACCTGGTGACGCTCGTGCGCATCGTGATTGCGATGATGCTTCTGTCGCCACGCCTGTCGCTCTTCACGTTTCTCGCGGCACCGGCGCTCGTCGTGCTCGTCGAGTTCTTCCGACGCCGCGCACGCGTGGCATTCCGGGACATTCGCGCGAAGACGGCTCACTTGAATGCGTTTCTCAGCGAACAAGTCCAGGGCATCACGGTCGTCCAGGCGTACGGACAACAAGCTCGTTGCCAGCGGGAGTTCGATCTCATCAACGACGAATACCGCGTGGCCAACTACATGAGCATTCGGTACGACGCCTTGCTGTTCGCCGTCGTCGAAATGTTCTCGGCGATCTGCATCGCGGTGCTCTTGTTCATCGGTGCGCGGGCGATTGGGCACGGCGCGCAAGCGGCGTCGGTCGGAACCCTCGTAGCGTTCGTTCTCTTCGTGCAGAGATTCTTCGAACCGCTCCGTGATATCTCCGCGAAATACACAATCCTCCAGGCGTCGATGGCCGGCGGCGAACGAATCTTCCAACTTCTCGCTTCGTCCGAGCCGGATTGCGAAGTCCGCGCGATACCGCCGTCGAACGAGGCCGTCGTCGCCGCGGGCGGCCACGCGAAGATCGCGTTCCGGCACGTGACGTTCGGGTACGGCGAGGAGCGCACGGTTCTTCGCGACGTCGATTTCGAGATCGCGCCCGGAACGAAGGTCGCGCTCGTTGGCGCGACCGGTGCGGGAAAGACCACGGTACTGTCGTTGATGCAGCGTCTCTACGACGTCGATCGCGGATGCATCGAGATCGACGGTACGGACATTCGAACGTTGGATCGCGAGGGGCTGCGGCGAAAGTTCTCCGTCGTGCCGCAAGACCCGTATCTGTTCCCCGGGGACGTTCTATCGAACATTGCCGTGGGCGCCGACGAGCCGGACCGCACGCGCGCCGAACGTTGCGCGCGCGACGTCGGGCTCGAGGACCTGCTCTCGCGGCGCGGTCTCGGCGTGGACACGCCCGTCGAGCAACGAGGTGCGAATTTCAGCGCCGGCGAGCGGCAGTTGATCGCGCTCGCGCGTGCTCTCTATCGCGATCCGGAGATTCTTCTTCTCGACGAGGCCACAGCGTCGGTCGACAGCGAGAGCGAGACGATTGTCGTGAGCGCGGTCGAGCGAGCGCTCCGCGGGCGCACCGCGCTGATCGTCGCCCATCGGCTCAGCACGATCCGCGACGCCGACCTGATTCTGGTGTTCCATCGCGGGCAACTCGCAGAGCGCGGCACGCACGAGGAACTCGTCGCGCAGTCCGGGATCTACGCGCGACTCCACCGTCTTCAGTTCGGCGGTCAGCACGCCAGCGCGGCGTGACCCCGCCCGCAGCTACCGCCCCTCCGGCCGGACGACGCGCTCCTCACCTTCTTGGCGCGCGATGATTCCGCTCGCGACCCGAATGCGCCGGACCAGCTGCGGCGAGTGCGGCGTCAAGTGCCAGTGGGGCCGGACGTCCCCGCGGGCATCTCGGTACCATTTCACGAACAGGACGTACGAGCCGGTCTGCAATCGGTCTTCACGGCCCGAAATCGTGTTGAATCCCGCTTGGCCTTCAAGCGTGCGCAGCGAGACGCGGCGGTCGGGCGGCGGCGTGCCCACGATCACTTCGCTCACGAGCGCCGAGAGACGGTAGTCCCGCGCTTGCTCGACGGTCGTTCCCTGCACCACCGTCTCGATGCGCACGATGGCAATGAGGTCCGCGTTGCGAGACAGAGCGTCGGTCTGTTCTTGCCACTCGGTCGCGAGCCGGCCGCCGAGGCCGTCGACGTTTTGCAGGTAGTCCACGGCGTCGTCGAAGACTCGAGCCATTTCGGGAGTGAACGCCGACGAAATCTGCAGGTGCGCGGGGCCCGCAGCGCAGCCAACGGAGCCCGCGAAGCCTGCCAGTACCATTCCCGCGATCCGCAGTGTCGAGATCTTCATGCGCGCAGTCTCGTACCACCGCCCGGTTCGGAGGTCTACGCGCCACCGCCCATTGCCCGCCGGCGCCGAGCGACCAGAAACGTTGCAAGGTCGGGCGCGAGGGGGCTTTCGACGGTCATCCATTGGCCGCTCTCCGGGTGCTCGAACGCGATCTGGTGCGCATGGAGTGCGTGTCGTTCGAGCACCAGCCGTTCGCGCCAGACGTCGGGCTCGCCGCGGAGCGAGGCGAGAAACGGCTCAGGCCCGAATGCGTACAGCTTGTCGCCGAGGATCGGATGTCCCGCATGCGCGAGGTGCACGCGGATCTGGTGCTGTCGACCCGTTTCGGGTGACGCCTCGACGAGCGTACAGTCTTCGAGTCGCTCGCGGACTCGCACACGGGTCGTTGCGGGCTGGCCACCTGCGCTCTCCGCTCGGACGGCCATCAGAACTGACACTTCGCCGCCGGCCAGCGCGAGCGGCGCGTCGATGTGCATTTCATCCTGCGCTACGATTCCCCGCACGATGGCGAGATAGGTCTTCTGCAGCCCGCGCGCGGCGAACGCACGCTTCAACGCCCGCTCTGCGTCGGCGTTCCGTGCCGCGAGCAGCACGCCCGAGGTGTCCTTGTCGAGCCGATGGCACAGCGCGATGTGCGCGCGCGGGTACCGCAGCGCGAGGATCGACGTGAGCGTATTTCGATGGAACCGCGCCGTGGGATGAACGGGGAGCCCGGCCGGCTTGTCCACGGCAACGATCGCGGCGTCTTCGTACAGGATCCCGACGTCCCTCGAGACCTCGGGTTCATCGTCGGTCGGGCGGTAGAGCACCAGGCGCTCGCCCGCGCGAACGATCTTCGCGGGCGTCAGTCGCGTGCCGTCGGGCGCGTAGGCGTATTGTGCGGCAATCCGGGCCGCTCGGCTGCGGGACAAGCGAGGCATCTCGATGGTGAGATACTTGTCCAAACGCATTCCCGCGTGCTGCGCAAGCACGACGATGGGGATCACCGCCGCGTCGCGCGCGACGTCGGCCGGCCAGCGTTTGTCGAGCGAATCGACAGGATCGGCTGCAAGATCCGGCGGTGCCGTGCCGCGACGATGGGAGCGCGATCGATGACGCATCGGCGGGGCTGCACCGATGGTACGCTCGAACGCGATCGCGCGCCGCAACAGACGGCAGAGCGCGCAGCAACTGCCTGTGGTGAGCCTTCCTCCTCCTCCGCGCCCGCACGAATCGCTCCCGCGCGGGAATACGCCGCCGCGGCTGCGCGATAGCGTCCTGTGGCCACGCGCCGTCGTCGTCGCGCTCGCGATGACGTTCGCGAGCGTCCTGCTTCGGGATCGATCGACGGTGTCGATCGCGCGGGCACCGCGGGCGGTCTCCGGGCGTGCGGTTGCACTTGCGCGCTCGTTTGGCGGACCGTTTCGCGGTCTCCGAGGAACCGTTCGAACGATCGGCGGGCGAGTCGTCGTGGGTGCCCGCGTCGAGGCGGTGCTCGTGCTCGAGGGGCGGACGTATCCGCTCGCGACGTCGAATTCCGAGAGCGACGGCGCGTTCGTGCTCGAGTCGTTGCCGGAGGGCAGCTACTGGGTGTTGGCGCGTGCGGACGGTTTTGCGCGCGCGGCGCAGCTCGTTCGACTGCACGGTCACGACGTGCGAGATGTCGCGTTGCGGCTCGGCCCGTCGGCGTCCATCGTCGGGCAGGTCACGCTTCCTGCGAGAAACGTTGTCAGCGGCGCTGCGCAACCCGCCGGGTTGATCGTTCGCGCGAGCCCGGATTCTGGTGGCGAGGGACCGCCATTTGCCGCCCGCGTCGACTCCCAGGGACGATTTGCGATTGAGGGCCTGCCGCCCGGAACGTATCGAGTCGAACTCGCGCAGGAAGGCTACGAAGCGATCGTTCGCCGTGCGATCCCGGCGCCGTCTCGTGGGCTCTCGTTCGAACTTCGCGCGCTGGCGATCGTGCGCGGGGTCGCGCAGGATGTGTCGGGGCGACCCATCGCCGGCGTCGACATCACGTTTGCGGGCTCCGGTGTGTGGCCCCCGCGCGCGACGCATTCAACGGCCGACGGAACGTTTCAGATCGTCGGGATTCCGGGCGGTGTGTACGAACTGCGAGGTCGCAACGGCGACGACGTCGCGGAGCCGGTCGCGCCGTTGGTTCTCGAGCCAGGCGACGCGCGCGACGTGCGGCTCGTGCTCTCGGCCGGCGCCACGATGGAGGGCGCGGTGATCGACGCCGTCACGCAGCGGCCGCTCGCCCAGGCACGGGTGGTCGTCACCGAGGACGCGCTTGCGACCGCGCCGCGCGCGATCGTCGCAGATGCGCAGGGACACTTTCGCGTCCAGGGCTTGCTCCGACGCGTGCACCAAGTGTCTGCCACGGCCGATGGCTACGTCCCGCGCGTGGGTGCGCTTGCGATGCCCGGCGCCGCTCCAGTCACGGTCGCACTCGATCGCGAGGTCATCGTGACCGGTCGAGTCGTCGACGCCCGAGGTGCACCGATCGCCGGGGCACAGGTCGAGGTGTCCGCGACCGATCTCGACGGACGGGTCTCGCTGCTCAACGCGTCGGCCGTCGCGTTCCGCGAGTCGCTCTTCCGCGCGCAGGCGGCAGGCCCCCGCCCATTGATCCGCGCGGGCGAGCTCGGCGTGATGCCGGGACCGATTCCGCTCTTGCCGCTCACGGCGGGCGGCAGCCCAGCAGCGATGCTCGTGGGCCAGCCCGCATCGGGGCTCGCGTATGTGACGGACGCTGCCGGACGATTCCGCGTGGGATCCATTCCGCCGGGCGTCGTGTTGCTCAGTGCGGCGCATCCGGCGTACGTGCGTGGCGAGACGACCCAGCGGCCCGCCCGCGCTGGCGAGACGCTGGAAGTCGAGATCATCCTGTTCGAGGGCGGGACGATCGACGGTCGGTTGGTGGACGAGGCCGGCTTCCCGATGCCGAGTCAGCTCATCGAAATCCGATCGGTCCACGATCTGTATCCGCGGCGAATGTTCACGTCCCGCGACGGGACGTTTCGTGCGCCGTCGTTGCTCGGCCGCGTCGCAATCGTCGCGCTTGCCGGGAGACACACGATGGCGCGGGTCGAAGTCGACGTCGCCGACGGTGCGATCGTCCCCGTGACGCTCACGCTCGATCGCAACGTTCGTCGTGCGCGCGGCCGCGTGCTGGACGCGCACGGATTTCCCGTCGCCGGTGCAGAGATCGCCCTGTCGACACCCGGCGCTGCGACCGGCGCTACGCGGACGATTTCGCAGGCCGACGGAACGTTCGACACGCTCATCGCGGCGGGCGGCGAGGTCGAAATCGAGGTTCGACATCCGCGGAACGCACCGCACACGATCCGCGTGCGCGATCTGTCCGCCGACGTGCAGATCGCGCTCGAATCAGGCGGCGCGCTCGTGGTGCGAACGCGCGCCGATGGGTGCACCGTCGAGCCCGTCGCGTTCGAGATTCGCACGACGTGCGGTCCGCTGAGGCGAACCGCGGCCGCCGGAACCGAGGTTCGACTCGAGCACGTATGTCCGGGGCGCGTGCAGATCGTCGCGAGTGCGGCGGGCTGTGTGCCCGCGTCGCGAAGTGCGACGGTTGCCGACGAGCAGACGACGGAGGCCGCCGTGCTCGAACTCGGGTCTGGCGGCGGTGCGCAGGGCGAGGTCGTCGACGGGCGCAATCAGCCGGTGCCGGGCGCGTTCGTGGCGCTGCCCGACACGGCCCCCGATGCGGTGAGTGGCACGGCGCGAAGTGATCGACGTGGGCTGTTCTCGATCCGCGACCTGCCGGACGGCGATCACGTGCTGGTGGCATTGCATTCGATCCTCGGTCGATCGCACACGGCCGCAGTCCGCGTGTTCCACGGCAGCGTCGCTCGGGGCGTGCGGCTCGTGTTCGACGGTGATCTCGACCGCGCCCAGTCGAGTGAGATCGAAGGGCCCATCGGCCTGGCGATGCGAGGAAGCGACGTCGTCGTCGTTCACGTGGCGGCCGAGAGCGCTCCGTCTCGCGCAGGGCTCCAGCCGGCGGACGCACTGGTTCAAATCAACGGTACGGTGATCCGGGACGTTGCCGGCGCACGCCGCGCACTGGCGGGACCGCGCGGCGACGAAATCGCAGCGACGGTGCGCCGGGACAGCGTCGAGCGAACGGTCCGCTGGCAGCGTTTGGATTGAGCGCCCGTGTCAACGGCGGAATGGACGTATGGCACACTACGATGCAACGCACGTATGGCGGGTTGACGTGATGGCATCGTCGCGGGTATTCACCAAGTGCGTGCGCGGAGTTGCGGGCGGATGCCGCCGCCTTCCGGTAGGTTTTCGCCGCGGGACGGTCGAGGGTCGATGAAGATTCGGAAGCTGGAGATTCAGGGGTTCAAGTCGTTCGTCGACCGAACCGTCCTGACGTTCGATCACGACATCACCGTCGTCGTCGGGCCCAACGGTTGCGGCAAGTCGAACACCGTCGACGCGATTCGTTGGTGCATGGGGGAGCAGAGCGCGAAGCACCTCCGCGGCAAAGCAATGGAGGACGTGATCTTCGCCGGCAGCGAATCTCGGCCCGCCCACAGTTTCGCAGAAGTCACGCTCACGTTCGACAACCGCGACGGTCTCGCGCCGCCCGAGTACGCCGCGTTCGAAGAGATCGCGGTCACGCGCAAGCTCACGCGTGACGGGGCGAGCGACTATCTGATCAACAAGACGCCGGTGCGTTTGCTCGACGTCGTCAACTTGTTCCTGGGCACGGGCGCCGGAACCAAAGCGTACTCGATCGTCGAACAGGGACGGATCGGACTGATCGTCACGTCGAAGTCCGAAGATCGTCGCGCGCTCCTCGAAGAAGCGGCGGGAATCACGCGGTTCAAGGCGCGCAAGAAGTCGGCAGAGCGCAAGATCGAGCTGACGCGTCAGAATCTGCTCCGCGTGAGTGACATTCTCGCAGAGATCGAGAAGTCGCTCGACACGCTGAAGCGGCAAGCACAGAAGGCCGAGCGCTACAAGCGCTACAAGTCCGAGTTGCGCGATGTCGATCTGTACGTTGCGTCGCACCGGTTGCTGGAACTGGTCGCACTGTCCAAGCGGACCCAGCATGCACTCGATGAACGGGAAGCCGAACACGCGGGCGTGGCCGCGGCCCTCGCTCGCGCCGACGCGGAAAGCGTCGTGTTGCGTTCGTCCGTGTTCGAAGTCGAGCAAGTACTGGAGGAAGCGCAGCGCGCGAGTTTTCTCGCGGACACGGAGGTCACGCGGCTGCATGCCGAGATCCAGCGCGTGCGCGATCTGCTGGACGCGGCACAGCGCCGCGAATCCGACGCGCGCGCGGAGCTGGCCGACGTGGGTTCGCAACGTGGGACGCTCGAGGCCGAACGAACCCAGGTCGCGGCGGATCTCGTCGCACTCGAACAAGATGAATCGGGCGCGTCGAGCGAACTGCTCTCGACCGAAGACCACGTACGCGCCCAGCGCGAGGGGCTGTTCGAAGTCGAAGCAAGACTCGCGTTGCATCGCCAGGCCGTCGTCGAGGCCGAGCGTTCGCTGGCGTCTGCGGAAGCATCGCGAAACGCGCTCGCGCGGCGACTGATGGACGCCGAGACGATCCGCGCCCGGCTCGAGAGCGAACAGAAGGCGTTGACTCGCCGTCTGGACGAGAATGCCAACGATCGCAGTGCGGCCGGCGGGCGACAACACAGTTTGAAGAGCGAGCACGACGAAATCGGGGCGCGTCTCGCCCAAACGGAACAGGACGTCGCAAGCGCGCGCACGGAACGAGAGACGATCGAACAACGTCTGTCCGACGTGCGGAACGAACGCGACCGTACGGGCGCTCGGTTGCAGGCGCTGCGTGAAGTTTCGGGACGCCACGAGGGCGTGGGGCAGGGCGTTCGTGCCGCGCTCGAAGGCGGTTTCGCGGGTGTCGAAGGACTGTTGAGCGACACGCTCGCTGTGCCCTCGGACCTTGCGCCTGCCGTCGCAGCCGTGCTTGCGGATCGCTGGCAGGACGTTCTCGTTGGCCGAGCGGAGGATGCCGTCGGAGTCATCGAGCGCTTGCGCACGGAGAAGCGCGGACGTGCCGCGATGGTCACGAACGGCCCACCGCGCGGCCGTGATCCGGCGCCGCACCCGGCCATGCCGGGAATCGCGGGGATGCTGTTCCCGATGATCGGCGGCGAGGGCGAGGTGCCCGGCCCCCTGTGCGAGCTGCTGCGTCCGGTGGTTCTCGCGGACACGCTCGACGCGGCCGTCGCGGCGTGGCGAGCGAACGATGGGGACGCGTGCGCCTATCGCTACGTGACTCGCGACGGCGACGTGTTGGAGCCGTCGGGGCGAATTGTCGGCGGCACGCCCGAGCAGGCGGGCGCGGGGATGCTCGCGACCCACGCAGAGATTCGTGATCTCGAACCGCGGGTGGCGTTCCTCGAGGAGCAGACCGCCGAGCTGATCGCGCGCCTCGAAGTCGTTCGTCAGAGCGTCCGCGAGGGACAGCGCGTGCTCGACGAGACGCGCGCGGACCTGCACGCGCAAGAATTGGCGCTCCTCGCCATCGACCGGGACATTCAGTCGCACCAGACGGAGGACGTTCGCGTGCGCGCGCGGCTCGAGACGCTTGCACGCGAGGTGCAGGACGCCGTTTCCGCGCTGGATCAGTCCGCCGAGGAAGATCGACAACTGGGCATCGCGCTTGTCGGATCCGAAGCACGGAAGCAGACGGCGTGCAGTGCGCTCGCGTTGGACGAAGCCGAAGCGAGCGCATGGCGCGAAAGGGTCGACGCAGGGAATGCCACGCTCACGGACGCCAAGGTCGTCGCGGCGCGAGCGCGAGAGCGCGCGACGGCGGCGCGAAATGCAATTGCGCGGCTCGAGCGTTCGGCGATGGAACTTGGCGGTCGCGAGGATCGGTTGAGTGCGGAGCTGGACTCACTCACGACGTCGCAACGCGTCGCGCGGGAAAACCGCGCGGGTCTCGACGCGAGCGTTCAATCCGCGGTCGCCATCGCGCAGGTGCAGCAGGACGCCTTGCGGGACGTTCGCGTGCGATACGACGGGTTGCGATTGGAGTCGACCGAAGCCGAGGCGCGCGCACGGGACATTCGTGAGCGTCGCGAGGGGCTTGCCAAGACCGTTGCACAGCTCGAATTGCGGCATCGCGAAGAAGCGTTGGCCATCGAGCACCTCATCGAAGGCGTGGCGGAAAAGCACAGCGTCGTGCTGACGCAAGTCGTCGGGGAGTTCCATATGCGGCCGGCACCAGACGACTCGCATCGCGAACGCGTCGACGAGCTTCGCGGGCTCATCGAACGGATGGGCGAAGTGAATCTCATGGCCATCGAGGAATTCGCGTCGCAAGAGAAGCGATTCAATTTTTTCCACGAGCAACGAGCCGACCTCGAGCGAGCGCTGACGCAACTCGAGGACGCAATCGGCCAGATGAACCGCGAGTCGAAGAAACGCTTCAAGGAAACGTTCGAAGCGGTGAACGAGAACTTCCAGAAGCTGTTCCCGCGGCTGTTCAAGGGCGGCCGCGGTTCGCTCCAGTTGTCCAACCCGGACGACATGTTGGACACGGGCGTGGACATCGTCGCGCAGCCACCCGGAAAGAAACTGGTTCACCTCGAGGCGATGTCCGGAGGCGAGAAGACGCTCACCGCGGTGACGCTGCTGTTTGCGTTGTTCATGTACAAGCCGTCCCCGTTCTGTCTGCTCGACGAAGTCGAAGCCGCGCTCGACGAAGCCAACGTGATTCGCTGGGCCGATCTCGTGCGGGATCTCACGGATCGTTCGCAGTTCATCATCATCACGCACAACAAGCGCACCATGTCGATGGCGGACGTCTTGTATGGCGTCACGATGCAGGAGCCAGGCGTCTCGAAGCTGGTCAGCGTCAAGCTGAAGAAGAACGACGACGGTCGCGTGCCCGTACGTGAGCCGACACGCGGGACCAACGCGATCGCGTGACGGTACCCCCTAGTGCTGGCCCCGAGGTCGAAGGTCTGCTAGACGCTACGGCGATTTGGCGCAGCGCGCGTTGAGTCTCTGCGTTTTGGAGCACGAGTCGACCGCATGACGCCCCGCGAGAAGATCCGAAACATCGCCATCGTCGCCCACGTCGACCACGGCAAGACGACGCTCGTCGACATGATGCTGCGGCAGACGGGCGTGTTCCGTGCGAACGAGTTGCTCGTCGAGCGTGTGATGGACTCGAACGACCAAGAGCGCGAGCGCGGGATCACGATTCTCGCGAAGAACACGTCGATCCGGTTCAAAGACTTCAAATTGAACATCGTGGACACGCCGGGACACGCCGACTTCGGTGGCGAGGTCGAGCGAACCATGATGATGGCCGACGCGGCATTGCTCTTGGTGGACGCGGCCGAAGGGCCGCTCCCGCAGACGCGGTTCGTGCTGCGCAAGGCGCTGGAACTCGGCTACCGCGTCATCGTCGTGATCAACAAGATCGACCGTCAGGACGCACGGCCTGCGGAGGTCCTCGACGAAGTGTTTGATCTATTCTGCGATCTCGGCGCGACCGACGAGCAAGCGGACTTTCCGGCGCTCTATGCGATCGGGAAACTGGGCATCGCCTCGCGCGATCTCGGGCATCCGGGCACCGACCTCGTCCCGCTGTTCGAGACGATCGTTGATCATGTCCCGCCACCCAAGGGCGACCCGAAAGCGCCGTTGAGAATCATCGTCACGTCGCTGGACTACGACGACTACGTCGGCCGCCTCGCGATTGGCCGGATCGTCGACGGGACGCTGCACGAGACCGATCGCGTCGCGGTCGTCGGCGCAAACGGGACCACCGAAGGCAAGGTCACGCTGCTCTACACGTTCGAGGGACTCGCACGCGGCCGGGCGGACGAGGCCGGGGCTGGCGAGAACGTCGCAATCGCCGGCATCGAGAACATCTCCATCGGCGACACGATCGCAGATCTCGCGAATCCCGGTGCGCTTCCACGCATCGCCGTCGAAGAGCCGACGATCAAGATGCGCTTCGGGGTGAACACCTCGCCGTTCGCTGGGCGCGACGGAAAGTTCCTGACTTCGAGACAGATCCGCGAGCGACTCGAGCGCGAGGCGCGGAAGAACCCTGCGATCCGTGTCGAAGAGACCGAGACAGCAGATCAGTTCCTCGTCTTTGCGCGCGGCGAGCTCGCCCTCGCGGTGCTTGCCGAGTCGATGCGACGCGAATCGTACGAGTTGTCCCTTGGCAACCCCGAGGTCGTGACGAAGGTGATCGACGGCGTCGACAACGAGCCGGTCGAGCTCGTGATATGCGACATTCCCGACTCGTTCATTGGAATCGTGTCGCAACGTCTGGGCGAGCGACGCGGTCAGATGGTGAAGATGAACGCCGTCGGCGTCGGACGGGTGCGGGTCGAATTCGAAGTGCCGTCGCGAGGACTGATTGGGTTTCGCGGTGAGTTTCTCACGTCGACGCGAGGGCAGGGGTTGCTCAACACACAGTTTCACGGCTGGCAGCCCGCCGGTGGCTCCAAGTCGCGCCGTGCGAGCGGAGCGATCGTTGCGGACCGCGCGGGTGTCGCGACGCCGTATGCGCTGTTCCATCTGCAGCCGCGGGGCGCGTTCTTCATTCAGCCGGGCGTGGACGTGTACGAAGGAATGATCATCGGCGAGCACAACCGGCCGAACGACACCGACGTGAACGCGATTCGCGAGAAGAAGCTCACGAACGTTCGCAACCACGGCAAGGACGAGAACGTCTTGCTGGCATCGCCGCGAGTTCTCACCATCGAGACTGCGATGGAGTGGATCGACCAGGACGAACTGGTGGAACTCACCCCGACGTCCGTGCGCGTCCGAAAGAGAGTGCTCGACGGCAGCCGGCGTCCGCGGCGCGACGAATAGCTCGGCTACCCCGACGTCCCGTCGAACGCGCCTGCGTCGCTCGCCGGCGCGTCCGCTGGCCGGGCGTCCGCTGCGGGGGCGTCCACTGTCACGATGTCTGAAGTGGCCGCGTCCGAACTCGACCCATCGGGAACTCCCGCGTCGGCCGCCGCGCGGCGCGCACACGTGCCCACGGACCTCCCGCCGTCGAGCACGCGCGTCTGGCACGAGAAGCCGGCCGGGCACTCCATGCCTGCCATCGTGCAGTCGACCGGCAGGCACGCGCCGTTGGCGAACGCCGGCATCGGCCGACCCATGGCGTCGGTGATCTGCAGGTGGTCGCACGAGTACCCGGTGCGGCACGGGGTCATGTCGTCGCACGCGCGCCAGCACGGCGTGGGCGCGCCCTCGAGCGTGTCGCGTTCGGGAAGCACGACACTGCCGGCCGGGCAGTTGCTCTGCGGGAGCTGTCCGCCAATGCGACCGTTGTATTCTTGTGCCGAGACCTGTCGCGCGAGCGAATAGCAGTACCCATCGACGAAGCCGGTGACGGTCCCGGGCGTCGGCCGGTCGACGACTTCCGCGAGGCACCTCCCGCTTCGGCAATCCATTCCGACGGCGCACGCAGCGCCATTTTCCGGCCCCGTGCTCGGCGCCGACGCGCACGAACCGCGGTACGAATCGCACTGCAGAGGAGCCAGACAGCGGAGGCCGCCGGGCGCCGGCATTGCGTCGCAGGACGGAAAACACCCGCGCTGTGTGACGTCGGTCGGATCGATCCCTAGGCACAGCGCGTGGATCGGGAGGCATTCCAGTCCGTCCAACGTGCAGCGTGGCACGCACGCGCCCATGTGGCAGACGGCAGCGCGCGGACACACGTGCGTGCTGTCACACGTGGCTTGTACGCACAGTCCACCGGGATAGCTTCGATTGCACGCGAGCCCGCCGCCACATTCGAAGTCCGACGCGCAGCCTCGGAGCGGACTGACCGGACGGTCGTCGACGGCGTCCACGGGGGGAATGTCACGCCGCTCGTCCAGCGGGAGACTGGCGCCGCAGGCCGAGAGCATCGCGAAAGAGAAAGCAACGAAGCGTCGAGCGATCAACACGTAGTTTGCGAAGTCTGCCACCAGAAACGCCGAGGTGCGAGCGCAGTGCGCCGATTGGTCAAATGGCGCGCGGGGCGCCCGGTGATCCGGAACGCCCCGCTCGCTCGTCGTAGTGTGCCAACCCACGCGGGCCCGCACGCGGCTGGCGTTAGCCGCCGCCGCCCGTTTCGGCCGCGCCGGAGTCCGTCGTACCCGAGTCGGTCGCGCCCGAGTCGGTCGCGCCCGAGTCGGTCGGTCCCGCGTCGCCGCCGGCCGTGCGAACACAGAAGCCCGAAGGCATCATCGTACCCGTGCGCGCCATGCAGCGGAACCCAGATGGGCACGTGTGCACCGTGTCTAGGCAGTTGATCGGCAGACAACCGCCGGTCGTGAACGCCGGCATCATGGTCATCGGATCGCGCCCGCGGAAGCAGTTGTAACCTTCGGCGGCTCGGCAATCGCTGTCCATGCGGCACTCGCGCGCGCAGATCGCTGGATCACCCGGTGCCGGCATTGCGCCAGCCGGAATCGCAACCGAGTTCATCGGGCAGTTCGACCGTGGCCACGGCATGCCCGTCATGAAGTCTTCGTTCGCAGGGGTACGACCCACGCTGAAGCACGAGCCGTTGATCCAGCCCGTCGGCATGCTCATCGTGTCGATTTCCTGGAAGCAACGACCGCCCATGCAGTCCATCGCGGACATGCAGGCAACGCCGTTGGCGCCGGGGCCAGGCGGCATGATCGGCGGCATCGTGCAAACACCCGCGTGCGGGTCGCACACGCGCGGCGCTGCACATCCGCGGACACCGGTCGGCGGGGTCTCGTAGCACGATGGGAAGCAGCCACGCCGGGACTGGTCCATGGCGTCGAAGATGAAACAGATGCCGCTGTAGGGCTGGCAGTCATCGTTGCCGGCCTGACACGCGGGCAAACAGCCGAACATGCCGGCGCAGATGCCGCTGGCGCCGCAGTTGCGGTCCGCCGTGCAGCGAACGGTGCAAAGACCGCCCGGATATCCGAGGTTGCACGTGAGGCCAGGGCCGCACGCGGCCGTGTCGACGCACGGTCGGAAGAGCATTCCGAGTCCCGAGTCGCCGCCCGCATCGCGAACGTCGGCACGGGGACCGTCCGAGGGCCCGGTGTCCGTAGCGTCACCACCACCGATTACGTCGTTGCCGCCGCCTTCGGTGCTGCCGTCCAGCATCTCGCCGCCGCCACAAGCTGGGACCAAAACAGCGGCTGTGAGTGCCGCGACCATCATTGCTCTGCGCATCACGTTCGTTCCTCCTCGTTGCATACTGGAAGCCTAAGCAACCCAATCGGCCGCGCGCCGTGCGCGAAACGATCCGTTGCCTCTACCACATTCGATCCGGGAGTGCGACAAGCGCCCCCGATACCCCACTGCCGGCATCCCCCAACAAACCGGCGATCGCTTTGGCGACGTCGCGCGGATCCGTCCAACGCGATGCGTCTACGTCCTTCATCGACTCGCGGTTGCCCCGCGTGTTCATCGTACCGGGCATGACGACGTTGACTTGCACGCCCACCGGACGACATTCCTCCGCGACCGATTGCGCAAAGTGAGCCACGGCGGCCTTCAGCGAGCCGTAGAGTGCGGCGCCCGGCGAAGGCGATCGGCTCGCCAGTCCACCGACCAGCACGATTCGCCCGCGGCCGCGTTGCGACATTCGACGAACCACGCCGCGCGTCACGACAATCGTCGATCGCAGTACCGACTGGTACAGCGTTTCGACCGTTGAATCAGTGAGCTCGACAATCTTTCCACCAGCGAATCCGCCGACGCAGTGCACGAGACCATCGAGTGGACCGGTCGCACGCTCCGCCGCGTCGAGGAGCAACTCGAACCCCGCCGAGTCCGTAGGATCAGCGTCTGCGACGTGAAGTCGGTCACTCTGTCGCATGTCGGCTCGCAACGCGTCGAGCGCCGTGCGCCGGCGCGACGTCGCAGTCACCGACGCGCCGCAGGCGAGCAGGGTCTCGACGACGGACGGGCCGAGGCCGCCGACGGCGCCCGTCACGATCACGTGCTGTGCGTGGAGGTTTTCCATCCGACGATTCCGTCGATCTCAGTTTCCGCGGCCTGGAGACTCGCGACGTCCGGTGACCGCAGTGAGCGCTCTTTCTGCCGCCGCGGCCGCCTGGCGAATGTCTTCTTCGCGCCCACTCAGATACAGCCGACCGAACGCGCCGAACGTGATCACTTCGAGCAGGTGGATGCTTGCGGCCTTTTCTGCCTCGTTGGCAGCGAGCGCGGCGTACCCCGCGGGCACGGTCTCGAGCACGTAGAGCGAGTCGTTCGCTTGGATCATGTCGCCGTGGCGCATCCGATTGATCAGCATCGTTTGATGCCCGTCGATGCCGGTGATGATCTCCTGCGAGACGATCTGCGGCGCCATGCGATCTTCGGCTTTCAACTCGGCCTTCGCGAGGATCGCGTCTCCGGCCGCCCGCACGGCGCCTTGATCGAACGCGTGGATCTCCAACAGCCCGTACGCGCGCTCGACGATCTGCATGCCGGGATAGACCTTTGCGTGCTTCAGCGCAGCGTCGGTCAGCGTGTTGATCGCCATGCCCGGCGCGGTCTCGACGAAGAGCGCCGCCATGCCCTCGAGCGGTTGAAATCCCGAGGCGACCGTCTGCAGAAATCCCACGAGCTGGGGCTGCAGGATGTCGATGTATTGAAACGTTCGAAGCGTCAGCATCGTGGGACCCGCGACCCCGCCGCGGAACGCGAGGACGCGGCACCCTAGTCTGGGGTGTGTCCGCCGTCAACGGCCGGAAATGACCGGAATTCCCGCCTCAATCAGCGGTCCGGTCGTCGTCCAGATCGACGTCGTCGGCCCCTCGCCCCCTCGATCGGACCACGAACGCGGCCAGGGCGAGTGCACAGAAGACCGAGGCCTTGCCCACCCATTCGCTCGCGCGATGAATCCGATCGAACCGCGCACCGAGTTCCCCGACGCCGCGTCGCGCGCCTTGGCCGAACAGTCGCACGAGATTCGGTGTGAGCAATCCCGCCTGAACGCCGGCACACGCGGCGAGAAGGATGACCAGCACGAGCCGCATGATCCGATCGTTGCGCGCCATCGGTTGCCGCGTGAGCCACGACGCCGCTTCCGCGATGAGGATCACACTGGCGGCCGCAATCGCGACGCGATCGAAGCGCGAGAAGACGGTTTGCATCAGATCCGCCGCATTGGGCGTGCCCGTTCGAAACACCGTGGGCGCCACGATCGCGCCCAGAACGAGAAGTCCGCCGGCCCACAGAAGGGCAGCGATCACGACCAGCGCATCGACGATGACGCCCACCACGGAGACCGTACCTAGCACGGATTGCGCGGGGGACGCGTTCGCGTCACGCCCGCATCGGGATTCCGTGGTCCGCGCTCGGCCAGCCGATCTCGAAGGCGGCGGCGTTCGTGCACAACCGTCGCTGTCCGCGGGGACCCGTGACGTCCAGTTCGAGACGCGCGAGCTTCGAGTTGAGGCAATACGTCGTGGGCGCGTTCGGGTTCCAGTAGTGAAGTCCAACGACGAGGTCGGGAGTTGCCGATGCCGTGCCGCGCACTCGCCAGTCGCCCTGCTCGAGTTCGAAAGACCATTCCATGATTCGCACCCGCGACCGGCTCGCGCCGATCGTGCGAGGCGCATCGAATCGCACCCACGCGCCGTCGATGAACAAGAACCCGACGCCCAACCACGGAAGTTCGAGTCCGGCTTTGAACAGGCGCGCGGACCCGTGCTCGAACACCACGTCGTCGGCACCGTCGAACCCCGCGGCGTGGCACCATGCGTATCGGTTGCTGTTGCGCGAGCCCCAGTTGTGTCCGTGCATCGCGCGCCAGCCCGTCACGTCGATGCGCGCGCCGTCGACTTCGTACCATCCGTCGGCGATGGCGTCGGGAATCGGCGTGGTGAATTTCACCTCGGGGACCGACGCGCGGTACATCCACTCGAACGGATACTGCCGCAGCGGTCCGATGCGGGGGAAGAGTTTCACGTCGAACTGGATGCACGCATCGCCGCCCTCGACGGTCCCCTCGGCGTGACTCCCGTCGAACGTCGCGGTGTCGAACGACAGGCGTCCGGGCGTGCCCAACATTTCCGTCGCGTTCAGTTTCATCGAGCGCTTCGCGACGACGTGCCGATGGCCGCGACGGAACGCGATGGCCCAGATTTCCGCACGCGGCGCGTTTCGTCCATCCGCGAGAATCGTCCAGCGGAGCCACAGCGAGCGCTGCGCATCGGGGCTCGTAAACTTCACGAAGTAGCTCTCGACGTGCCCGCGTCGGCGCGCGTGGCCCGGGTCAAACGCAATCCGTTCCGCCTTGCCGACGGTGGGTGCCGTCGATGGTTCCACGCTCATTCGGCTGCCTCCTTCGATGCATCACTTCGCCCACGCGCCCACTCGGCGTCGACATCGTCCGGCGCCCGATTCAGTCGCCGATCGAGAATGTCCGCCGCGCGCGTCGCCATGCCCATGATCGTGATCTGCGGATTGACGCCGAGCGAACTCGGGACCGCTGCGCCGTCGATCACGTACAGTCCCTCAACGTCGTGCGTCTCGTGATCGGGCTTCACGACGCTGGTCGCCGGGTCCTTGCCCATGCGTGCCGTGCCGAGCGGGTGATACGCGGACACTTCGAGGTCCATCGGCCGCAGTCGACGGGTGCGCATCTGCGCCAGGTCCGCGGGCGTGTTCAGCACATCGTGTCCGTACACGCAGGGGTGCACTCGGCGAGCGCCGGCTGCAAAGAACACGTCGCACAGAATCTCGACGCCCCGCTGCAAGCGCGCGGTGTCGTGGGCGTTCAGAGAGTACGTGATCAGAGGCTTGCCGCTCGGCCCCGCGCGAACGCGGCCGCGCGAGGTGTCTTGGATCATCATCCCGAACGACGCGAGGTTCCGATACTGCTCCATCGTGTCGATCAGCAACGGACCGAAGAACGGCAGTGCGATGGGCGTGATCTCGTAGGGTGTGCTCGAGCCCTCGAACATCAGTCCCTCGTCGGCGAACTGTTCCATGCAGTACCCCTGCGGAATCGCTCGGCCCATCTCGACGGGTTCGTCGAACAGCGCCATCACCGCGCTCGCCGGGTGGATCGATAGATTTCGCCCGACCTGGCCCGCGCGTTTGCCGACGCCGTTTCGCTCGAGCAGCACGGGCGTCATGAGGGCGCCGCCCGCGATGACCGTCATCGAAGCGTCGATCCGCAGTGTCGCGCCGCTCTTGAATTTCGCCAGCACTCCGCGCGCGCGACCGTTCTCCAGCACGATCGTTTCGACGCGCGTGGATGAAAAGAGCGCCGCACCGCGCTCCAGCGCCATCGGAATGTAGCTGACGTCCGTGCTTCGCTTCGCGCCCGTGGGGCAGCCAAAACAGCACACGCCCTGGCCATCGCAATCGGGCGCGTTTCGATTGAGGGGACCGTGGTGATAGCCGAGCTTGCCCGCGCCGCGCGCGATGACCGTGGCGACGCCACCGAGATGCGCGGCCTGTGCGGGCGCGACGCCGAGAATCCGTTCGACCCGCGCGAAGTACGGATCCATGCGCTCGCGCGAGAACATGTCGAGTCCGAATTCTTCGCGCCATTTGCGAAACGTCCGCTCGGGCGTGCGGTAGCACGTGCCGGAGTTGATCGTCGTGGTGCCGCCGACGGTGCGTCCCGCCCACACCGGAACCGAGAGGTTTCCAAGCGCGATGGTCATGCCCATTTCGCGGAACATCATCCGGGTCATCTCGGCGGGGCGTCGGTTGAACTCGTGTCGGCGGAAATACCGTCCCTCCTCGACGATCGCGACGGCATGTCCACGCGACGCCAGTTCGTACGCCACCGTCGCGCCGCCCGCGCCGGAACCGACGACGACGACGTCGACCTCCAGGGTCTCGTCCGATCGCGCCGTGCGCCCGTCGGTGACTTGCGCAAGCCACCGCGGTGATTCCGCCGCAGGACTCTGATGCGGAGGCCGCGAACCCGCGGGGGCGAACATGGCTTCGTCGTCGAAATGCGCGGCCTTCAACGCCGTGACCAACCCCTTGAACATGTGCCGGGCCGGTCCGCTGTTGGACGCGCTCCAACGCGTGAGAAACTTCATCCGCGCGTCCGGGGAGAGGCGCGTGAACGGTTTGCCGTGAAAGGGAACACTGCCCAGTTCCACGGCCCACACGATGGACTTGAATCCCGGGTGCAGCCATCGAGGCATCGGCGCGAGTTGCCGCTCGATCTTCGCAACCGTGTGCGCTCCGCCCGCCGGGAGCGTTCGTCCCTGCGGGAAGAGTGTTTCCGACAGAGCGGCAAGCACGCGTCGTTCGTGCGAGGAGTAGAGCGCCATCCTGAGAACGGTCGTTAGCGTGTTTGACACGGTGCGGCAACCGTCACGCGAATGACCGCGCGGTCAGCGACCTAGGCCTCCACCTTGCTCCACAGTTCGCGGCGCAACCGTGCGCGCATGCGATCGCTCGCGGTGACCAGTCGGGCCGCGCTGACGGCCGCCAGCATTTCGCCCTCTTCGCCCAGTCCCGCGACGACCTGGGGCGACACGCTGAGCAGACCCGAAACTTCCGTTCGCAGCGCGCCCCCGCACACGCCGAAGTAGCTGTCGGGGGCCTCCGGCTCGACCACTTCCATCGTCTCTGCGTCTCCGCGCCAGCGGGCGGCGACGATCGACGTGGTGCCGTCCCGCAGGTTCTCGAACGGCCGACCGTCGTGGGGACTGTCGAGCGCAATCAGGCGTTCGCCCAGAAACGGGATGACCGTCGCCACGCTGCGAACGATGCGTTCCCGCTGCCTCGCCAGGTAGCTCGGACCCTCGTCGACGCCCGATCGTGGCAGGATTGCGAGCGCCAGAACGACGACGCGGCCTCGGTCGTCTGGCTGCCCGCATTCGAGATACAGGAGATTCTCTTCCGCCAGCGGGCGCGATTGATCGGCGACGACGACGACCCGCTGCGCCATGCCCATGGGAATCGCCCGCGCGTCGAGCACGAGGTTGAGCACGTACTGGTAGTACCGAGGCGCGCGACCGAGCAGTCGCTCTGCGAGAGCGTCGGACGCGGAGTGCTGCGCGAGGCGCAGCGCACGCGCGGTATCGAGCGAGGTCACGACGAACTTGCAGCCGAAGCGCTGGCGATCCCCGTCCGTTTCGAAGCCCGCCACACGGTTGTGCTCGACGATGATCTTCGAGACGCGCTCTCTCGGAAGCGAGTCTCCGCCGTGCTGCGTGATCTTCTCCGCGAGCAACGCCGCGAGGGCGTCGCGTCCCCCCTCGAACGCCGCCGGCGCGCGCAGCGCGAGACCGTGCGTTCGCAACAGCGCCGGCGTCGGGAGATGGTCCGGGTCCATCCGCGCAACCAGACGCGCGGGCGCGAGTACGAACGTTCGCAGCGCGTGTACCAATGGGAAGACCGCCAGCGGATCCGATCGTGTGGCGTCGCGACGAATCCGGTGCGCGCCGGCAGCTCGCCGGGCTTCGCGGCGCTCGAAAAAGCCAGCCGGTGGCCAGACGACGTCTGCACCGAGGAAGCCGTCGAGTTCGGTCATCGTTGTGTCGACGGCGGCGTAGAACTCCGCGAGCGGTCGTTCGAGTTCGGGAAATTCTCGCCTGAGCTCCTGTAGAAACCCCGTTCGATCGGCGAGCACGTCCACGCGGTGGCCTGGCAGGACGACCTGGTACGCCGGATCGATGGGCGCGAGCTTTCGCCGCACGACCGGTCCCAGGGCGAGTTCCGCGAGCACGCGGCGAAACACCGGCGTTTCCAGAAACGGCATCGCGCTCGGGCGTCGAGAAAGTGTCAGGCCGTCGTGCGTGTATGTGGCGGGCGGCTCGTCGTGCCGAACCCAGACCACACGGAAACCGCGGCGAGCAAGCAGCGCACCCGACACGAGCGCGCCAAACGTTCCGCCGATGACCGCGATGTCGTAGTAGCTGCGTGGCGCGAGGTCCATGGGCGTTCGTCTGTCTCTGAGGTTGTCGCCGCTATGCGCGCGTCGCGGGGTCGGACACGCGAACGTGTCGTCCGTCGATCCGAACGCGGCCCTCCACGATCCACTGGAGCACCGCGGGCAACAACGCGTGCTCCTCGGCTAGAATGCGATCGCGGAGCGACTCGACCGAGTCGTCGTCTCTCACGGGGACCGCGCTCTGGGCGATGATCGGGCCGGAATCGAGCCCGCCGTCGACGAAGTGCACGGTGCAGCCACTGATCTTGGCTCCGTACGCGTGCGCCTGCGCCTGCGCGTCGACGCCGGGGAATGCCGGCAAGAGGGAAGGGTGCACATTCACGACTCTGCCGGGAAACGTTCCCAGCACGACCTGCGTGACGATCCGCATGAATCCTGCCAGCACGATCAACTCGACGCCATGCGCGCCGAGCCGCCGCACCACTTCTTCGTCGAACGCTTCACGCGAGGCGTAGTCGCGATGCGAGACGACTTCCGTCGGTACGCCCGCTCGGGTGGCACGCTCGAGTGCCATGACGCCGGGCTTGTTCGAGAGAACCACCGCGACCCGCGCGTCGAGTCGTCCCGCCGCGATCGCGTCCAGAATGGCTTGGAGGTTCGACCCGCTCCCCGAGACCAGCACGCCGAGTCGCAACATCCGCGCCTCAGTCCGCGAACGCGACGCGCGCCTCGAACTCGGTGTCGGCCGGAGTCTCGACGACCGAGCCGATTACTCCCGCGCGCTCGCCGGCGGCGGTCAGCGCCGCAATGACCTCATCCGCGTGCGCGCTTGTTGCAATCACCACGAGCCCCACGCCCATGTTGAACGCCCGCCGCATCTCCGCGCGGGCCACGTTGCCGAGGGCCGCGATCAACGCAAACACCGGTGGGCATGGCCACGCGCGCGAATCCAATTGCACGCCGAGACCGTCCGGAAGCACGCGCGGTACGTTGCCGGGAAGTCCGCCGCCCGTGATGTGCGACATGGCCTTCACGTGTTCGGTCGCCACGGCCGCCCGCGCCGCGCGTGCGTAGATCCGCGTAGGCGCGAGCAGGAGATCCGCGAGCGACGCATCACAGCCGTCCGGAACGCGGTCGAGCGGAAGCTTGGCGTCGTCGATCAGCACGCGACGGACGAGCGAGTACCCATTCGAGTGCAAACCCGACGAATGCACGCCGATCACAACGTCGCCTGCCGAAACGCTCCGGCCGTCCAAGATCTTGTCGCGCTCGACGACCCCGACGCAGAACCCCGCGAGGTCGTACTCGCCCGGTGCATACAGCCCCGGCATTTCCGCAGTCTCTCCGCCGAGAAGCGCGCATCCGGCCTTGGTGCACCCCGTCGCGATCCCACGAATCACAGACTCGGCCACTGGAACGTCGAGCTTCGACGTCGCGAAGTAGTCGAGAAAGAACAGCGGCTCGGCTCCGCACGTGACGATGTCGTTCACGCTCATCGCCACGAGGTCTTCGCCGATCGTGTCGTGGCGCCCGGTGAGAAAAGCGATCTTCAATTTCGTGCCGACGCCGTCGGTGCCCGAGACCAGTACCGGGTCCTTCAGTCCGGACGGCAGCCGCATCAGCCCGGAGAAGCCGCCGACGTCCGCGAGCACTTCCGCGCGTCGCGTCGCACGCGCGAATGGCTTGATTCGTTCGACGAGTGTGTCCCCGGCGTCGATGTCCACGCCTGCGTCGCGGTACGTGAGGCTTCCGGTCATCGCGGTGGGTTCCATAATGCACCGGAGCGCGGTACGGCAACCCCGGAACTTGACGGCGATCTTCATTACACTAGAGATTCATCCACTTTACTGGAGTCCGAGATGACCAAGTCCTATTCCGAGCTGCTGGCCGAGACGCGCACGCTGATCAAGGAGGTTTCACTCGACGATCTGAAGCGTCGCCTCGAAGCTCGTGAGCCGTTTCATCTGGTCGACGTTCGCGAGGGCGAGGAGTACCGCGCGGGGTTCATCCCCGGAGCCATGAGCGCGCCGCGAGGATTTCTCGAGTCGAAGATCGAGCAGCTCGTGCCCGACCGCACGCACAAGGTGATCGTGTACTGCGCCGGAGGTGTTCGCTCGGCGCTGGCGGCGCGGACGCTCGCGGAGTTGGGCTATCGCGATGTCGAGAGCGCCAGTCCCGGATTCAATCGGTGGAAGGAAATGGCGTACCCAGTGGTCGTGCCGCGCGCACTCACGCCGGAGCAGCGCGAGCGCTACTCGCGGCACTTGCTGCTGCCCGAAGTGGGCGACAAGGGACAGGCCAAGCTTCTCGACGCACGCGTGCTGCTTCTGGGGGCTGGCGGGCTCGGTTCCCCAGCGGCGCTCTACCTCGCGGCCGCGGGCGTCGGCACGATGGGAATTGTCGATCCGGACGTCGTCGACGCGTCGAACCTCCAGCGGCAGGTTCTGCACAACACGAAGCGCATCGGTGTGCCCAAAGTGGACAGCGCGGCCGAGACGATCACGGCGCTCAATCCCGACGTCAAGGTCGTGAAGTTTCAGGAGCGGCTGACGAGCGAAAACGTCGATCGGATTTTCAAGGACTTCGAGATCATCGTCGACGGGTGCGACAATTTCCCGACGCGTTACCTCGTCAACGACGCGTCCGTCATGCACCGAAAGCCGGTGATTCACGGGAGCATCTTTCGATTCGACGGCCAGGTCACGACGTTCGTTCCGCACGAAGGGCCCTGTTATCGCTGCCTGTATCCCGAGCCGCCTCCGCCACATCTCGCTCCGTCGTGTCAAGAGGCCGGGGTGCTCGGCGTGCTGCCGGGAATGATCGGAGTGATCCAGGCGACCGAGGCCGTGAAGCTCATTCTCGGCAAGGGGCAGCCGCTCATCGGGCGGTTGCTGACGTACGATTCGATGAACATGAGCTTCCGGGTGCTGAAGTTGCGCAAGGACCCGAATTGCCCAATGTGCGGGACCCACCCGAGCATCAAGGGCTACATCGATTACGAGGGTTTCTGTGCGATGCCGGGACTCGAGTCGGCTGCGGCGCATTAGGCCGCGGTGTCGGTGCGCGCGTGCCATTGAAGGTCACCGAAGATCAGGTGGCGTGGTTTCGGTTGCGGCGTTCCGGGCTGGTGACTCCCTTCGCGACGGCGGAGCTGGCGTGCGTTGGCATCGCCGGCGTGCAGGCGCAGATTCTTCCGGCGGCCGGGCTCGCACTGTGGAATCGAACGTCGGGGTTCACGCACGCCGAGTTGGAGCGCGCGCTCTACCGTGATCGAACCCTGATTCGACTGTGGGGCCAGCGGCACACGCTGCATCTGTATCCCAGCCGTGAATGGCCGCTGGTGTTTGGTGCACTGGCGCAGCGGGAGACGTGGTTCCAGCGGCAGCTGGTCCAGCGCGGCGCGGATCCGGCGGTGCATCGACGCATCGTGCGGCGCATCGAGAAGAAACTGCGCGAGCGCGGAACGATGACGCGCGACGATGTACGCGCGTTCGATCCGTCCCTCGACGCGGAGTACGTGTCGTCGTGGGGCGGCGTGTTCAGCGAACTGTGCCGACGCGGGCAGGCGTGTCACGCAGAACCCGAGGGCGGGGACGGCCGGTTCGCGCATCGCGCACACTGGCTGCCGGACCTTGCGTGGGACCCGCCGGATGCAGAGCACGCCAATGTCGAACTCGCGCGGCGTTATCTCGCGGCGTACGGACCTGCGAGCGTGCGGGACTTCGGCTACTGGCGCGGCGCCCGCGTGGGCGATGCGGCGCGTTGGTTTGCTGCGCTGGAGACCGAGCAGGTGATCGACCCTTCGTCCAGCGACGCGCGGTTCGTTCTTTCGGAGGACGTCGAGTTTCTTCGCGACCAACCGCCCGCGCGGGCCGATTGGCCGGTGCGATTGCTGTCGCGGTTCGAGCCGATGCTCCTCGCGCACCGCGACAAGACCTGGATCGTCGACGCGAAGCACTACCCGCGCGTCTGGCGGCCGGCCGGGCACATCGAGGGCATCGCGCTCGTCGCGGGTCGTGCGGCGGCGACGTGGCGGTACGCTCGCAATGACCGCGGCGTCGACGTTGCGATCGCACCGTTCGGCCGCCTCTCGGCGGCTGTCACCCGGGTGCTCGCCACGCGCGCAACCGGGGTTGCGGAATACTTCGGTCGGCCGCTCGGAGCGCTCGACTTTCGGCGAACCCACGGCGCGTGACCGCGCTAGACATCGCTGCGGTCGCCGACGATCATCCGCGAATTCGCATGGCCCACGATCCCGAAGGGCGCTCGACGCCGGACGACGCCGACAACCGCGAAGATCGAATTCGATCGTGGCTCTCGCGCGCGATGCGTCCGTCGATCGGTGAGCGATGGCGGCGTTCGGACTTTCTCGATCGACTCACGACGCTGGTCGGCCCGGTGGTGGTCGTTGCGGTGGTCGGCGTGCTGTCATACGTCGCAATCGGGCGCTCGCTGGCGACGTTCGTCCGAACGTTCACGCGATTGAACCCCGGCGGCTTTCCACGCGTTCAGATGGCGATGTTTGCCACGCCGACGGTCGTCGCCGGTGTGCTGTTTCTCTCCGTGCTGTGGCAGCGGGAGCGACGACTCGCTGCCATCCGTTCGGCACTCGCGTCGGTTCGTCCCGTGGAGCGCGACGGAATCGACGCCGCTGCGCCGTCGACGTTCGCGTGCCGCGCATGCGGAGGCGACTTATCGGCGCCGACGGACGGTGCGCTCATCGTTGCCTGCACGTCGTGCGACTGCGAACACGCGTTCGTCGGCTCGTCCGCGTGGAGTTCGCCGACGTCTGCGCGGCGGGACGGTGCCGATTCGAACGCGGCGCGGCGCGTCCCGACGATCGAACGCGCGCTGGATGACCTCGCGGCCGTCCCGTGGATCGGTGCGGCGGTCACGGTGTTCGCGTCAGGGCTGGCGCTGTTCGTTCCCGTATTCGTCGCGGCGCTCGCACCGGGGGCCGGCGCGGGGGGAGCGTGGAGTGAACGGCACCGCACACCGAGGCGTGCGGCCGGAGAACCCGCGCTGACCGTCGAATCGCCGGTGCTCGTCGCGTTCGGACCCCACCAGTTCGACGGGCGTGTGATGCCGTCGGGCTACCGAAATCGGTTCGCACGCCAGTGGACCGTGCTCGTTCGTTCGGGCGAAACGCTCCGAGTTCGTACCCGAGTCGAGGGAGCGGACGGAACCCGATGTGCCGTTCGCATCGAGGGATCGACGTGGGACGGTCAGCCGGGCCTGGCGCTGGAACCCGTCGTTCGCGGTCACGGCGAGTCTCGGTGCGAGCGATCGGCGACGTTCCGCTTCACGGACCACATTCGAATCACGACGGAATGGGTCGAACTCGAGAACCTCGCGCGCTTCGAGGTGTCGATGCGTTTGCGCACGCGCTGAGTGGGCGCGACGCCCGCGAGCGCACGGGCGGGCGTGGTACAAGCGCCGCCGGAGGAGAAACGTTGATGCGAACCACGTTGCGAGTCGTTCTGGGCCTGCTGGTCGTCACCGTCGTGGGCGCGGCGTGCAAGGACACGCGGCCAGAATTCGCGCGGCGATCGGAACGCGAGGTGCCCGCGAACATTCGCGTGGCGCGCGAAGGGCTCGATCAGCTCACGCGAAGCTTCACGCCGATCCTCGATCAGCTCGCGACGGGCATGGCACCGTCCGTGCAGTCTGGCGTGGAAGATCGTGTGCGGTTTCAGCTCATCGAGGCGCGGACAAGGCAAGTGCAAGGCGGCTCGATGACCCTGTTCCCGACCGCATTCATTGCTGCGGTAAGCGTCGCGGGAACTGCAATTGCGCGTGACATCGCCCGAGACGACGACTTCATGCGGGCGCTGCCGATGGCCACGATGTTCACGTCGGTTCGTCACGCGCTCGACGGTCACTCGGCAATCAGCGTGGGAGAACTCGCTGCGACGGCGGACCAGCCGGCGCGTGTGCTCATGGTCGCAGCTTCGCCAATCCGCGCCGAGGGAGGCGCAGTCGTGGGCACGCTGTGCGCGGGGATTCGGTATGGCGACTTGTCTCGCGCGCTCGAACAAGCGATTCGCGCGCGCGTCGGCACGCGGCCCGGGCTGTGGGTCTCGTTGGTCCGCAATGGACGCGTCCTGCCGTCCGGACGCGACCGAGATGTTCCTCCGCGGTGGCTCGTGCCGCAGCCGCTGATCGCGCAGATTCCGCGGGATGCCGCGGCGCGGCTCACGCGCGGGAACGGTCTGTTCACCTGGAACTTCATCGAGGGCGAAACGCGTCCGTGGGGCGCGGGAATGGGGACGCTCGACGCGCTCGAGGGAACGAACGTGTTGATCTTTCGGAGCGAACCGGACGCGCGTTGAACACGTCCGGGAGTTAACTTTTTAACTTTTTAACTTTCGGGCTCTCCGCGGCGGCCTGCAGCGCGATACTCAGTAGCTGGCCCACGTGATCCGCGTCGCGCACCGTGGGTCGCCGCGGGACACGCACGAAAGCCGTTCGCTGCGCACCTCGCGACAACCCATCGCTTCGAAAACGGCGACGGTCGTCTCGCCAACGACTTCGCAGAGAATCGGATGGTGGCCGCCCCAGTCTTCGACGACGGACTCGGCCTCCCTCGGCGACTTGAACGTGATCTGTCGGCGTCCCGTATCGTGCAGCCCACGCCAGATGCGCTGGATGTGTCGAGCATACATGTGCGGGCTCGTCACGCTCTCGAGCACCCACTTGAACACGCCGCGGATCATCGCGTCGATCGCATGTCGTGCGCTCGCGCGGGCCATCGCGAGTCGCTCCTCGTCGGACAAGCCCTCGCCGACGGCGTCGAGCATCGCGTGGACGTAGCGCGCGGGATACCAGCGCCAGGGCAGAACGCCGAACGCCGGACGCGAGCCATCGAACGCGCGGCGTACCTCGGCCGGGACGCGGCGCAGCACGTCGTCGAGTGCGTCGCTGCCCTGCTGCACGGTGTAGTAGTGCACGAACGCACGCAGCACCGAGCCTTTGATCATCGGCTCAGCGCCCGGCGGAATCGAGCGTCGCGCTGGGCTTTCCTCCCCGTCCATCCTGCGGGAGTGTACCGGTTGATCGCGGCGGTGCCGAGAGCGCGTCGGCGTAGGGGCCACCAGTGTCACATCACGCGCGTCACCGCGCCCGCGTCACGGCGCCCGCGTCACGGCGCGCGCGTTGCCGGCGCCGTGTCTGCACTCTGCCCGACGGGACCGCCGGTCAGCCGAGACACTTCGTCCGCGTAGCGATCCGCGAGCCGCACGAGCGCGCGCACGACGCTGCGGAACGCGCGGCGATCGAAGTTCGAGTCGGTGTTCATCGTGGCCGACAGCCGCACTTCGTTCGAGGCGGGAGACCATTCGAACTTGCCGACGAGCATTTCCCAGTTCAGCTCCATGAGCCGTCGGAACGCCTGCAGCGCATTCGCAGCGTCCGCCCGCAACAGCGCATAGTGTTCAACGTGCGCGTAGATCGTGTCGCTCGCGTCGTCGTAGCGAAGCGATACCACGAACGTCCGTCGCTGTCTCGCCGCTGGCAGCGCACCCGCGGCACCCGCGGGCACGGGTTCCGGCGTCGTCGCGCGAACTGTGCACGAACCGGCCGTTGCGTTGGTCGCCGCGCACTGCGGCGAGAGGCCCATCGCCTGCAGCTCGGCTTGCATCTGAAGAAAATACCGCGGCTGGCCGCTGCCCGCGGCGGGCGGCGTTGCGGGTCGCGGCGCTGTCACGCCCTGCGCCACCGCCAGACCGGGGGCAAGCACGACGCACGATGCGAATGCGAGTGAGACAAGCGAGATTCGATTGCGCTCGCAGCTTGCGTTGGCCCCCACGCCGCTCCGCTTCGCGGAGCGACCCTCCCCCGAAACGCGGGGAGGGTGGAGCCGGCGCGCGAGACGCGACGAGCGTTCCGCCGACTGAGTGGGGGTGCGGGACGTGAGGGCAGACGGCATGGGTGGCGCGAGGGTTGTCACCACGACGCCGCGGGGTCAAGCGTTTGGTCGGTCGCCGCCGTGAAAGCCGACGCGAGGCTGACGCTTCGTTCGGCGCCGTCGCGAGCGAGAAACACGCGTCGAAGTGCAATCGAGTTTGCGCCCGCACGCGCCGCCGCGCGTGCGTCGGCGTCGGAGAGGATCCCACCGAGCGCGACGACGGGACGTGCGGGCGCGGACGAGCGCGCCACAGAGAATCCCGCGATGCCGAGTGCGGTGCCCTTGTCGTCGACACTCCCGAACGGGCTGAGAATCAGTGCGTCGGCTGCACGGGATGCGTGAACTTGAGCGGCGTCGTGGACCGCTGCGGTGATTCGGCCGAGCCGCGCAGACAGCGTCTTGACCCACCACGCGCGGGCGTCGGCGATCGTCACGCTTCGCGAGGTCAAGTGCACGATGTCGGCGCACAAGGCTGCTGCGACGTCGAGTCGATCTCCGATCGCGAGAAGCGCGCCGTGTTCGTGAAGCCCCGGTTGCAACATGCGGCCGAATTCCCACAGCGAACGCGCCGGCGTCGCGGCCGACGGCCGGAGCCACACCACCGTCGCGATGCGCGCTGAAATCGCCCCGATTCGCGCGACGATGTCCGGCCCGGGGGATTCGGCGAGCGAGGCCCAATCCACGCAGAGCCAAAGCGGGGGGACGCGTTCGCGAGTCACCGGCCGCCGCCGTCGCCGCGCGGCGAATCGGTCGCCGCGGTGGATCCCGAGGAACCAAGCGCATCTCGCGCGCGTTCGGCGTAGTGCGACGTCGGGTAGCGCGCGAGGAGAAATCGCAATGTTCGTTCCCGCGCGGGCGCGTCGCCATCGGCGCCGAACTGTTCAGCGAGATTCCAGAGGGCTTGGCCCGGAGTCTCCTCGTGCGCGAGGTCCGGATGGCGCCGACTCGCGCACTGCATCGGCGCGCGTGTGAAGCCGAGCGCGAGCACGAACATGACGGCGGCGCGCACGACGGCGAAATCTACTCCAGCCCGAGCTTGTCGCGCCCGCGATTCGACGCGGCGATGCTGCCCTCGATCGGGCTCGATGCGTTGGCGTACAATCGTTTTTCCATTCGCCCCGCAAGAAACGCGCGTCGGCCGGCGTCGACCGCAAGCCGCATGGCGTGCGCCATCTGCACTGGATCGCGCGCGGCCGCGATGGCAGTGTTCATCAGGACGCCCGCAACGCCGAGTTCGAGCGCGATCGCTGCGTCGCTGGCCGTGCCAACCCCTGCATCGACGATGACCGGAACGTCCACGGTCTCCATGAGAATGCGAATGTTGTACGGGTTGCGAATCCCGAGACCCGACCCGATCGGCGCCGCGAGCGGCATTACCGCCGGACAGCCGGCGTCGACGAGTTTTCGCGCGACGATGGGATCGTCGTTCGTGTATGGCAACACGACGAAGCCTTCCTTCACGAGAATCCGCGTCGCGTCGAGCAGGCCCTCGGTGTCCGGGAAGAGCGTCTTGGGATCGCCGATGACCTCGAGCTTGACCCACTCGGTCCCCGTCAACTCGCGACCGAGGCGGGCCGTCCGCACGGCGTCGTCGGCTGTGTAGCAGCCGGCCGTGTTGGGCAGCAGCGTGAATTTCTCCGCGCGCAACATGCCCGCAAGCGACTCTTGCCCTGACTCGCCGAGGTTCACTCGACGCACGGCCACGGTGACCATCTCGGCGCCCGACGCACGCAGCGCGTCGCGCGTCTGCTCGACGGAGGCGTATTTGCCCGTGCCAACGATCAAGCGCGAACGGAGCGTCCGTCCCGCCAATGTCCACGTGTCGGTCTGCTCAGTCATTGCGATCTCCACGCGCGCGTCAGCCGCCGCCAACGAAGTGCACGATCTCCAGCACGTCGCCCTCGTGAATCACCGTGTTCGCATGCTGCGCGCGCGGCACGAGGAGCTTGTTGCGTTCTACTGCGACAAGCCCGACGATGCCGAGCTGCGCCACGAGTTGGGACACCGTCGTCCCCGACTCGACCGTGCGCGCCTCGCCGTTGACTTCGATCCCGAGCGTCGCCACCGCGGGCCGAAGCTTGACACCCCCCGAGCCGCGCCGCTACCCCGTCGTGGTGACCGACGAACCCGCGCCGCGCGTCGTGACGGTTCCGCCGCGCGCGATGCTCGGCGATGCCGTGCGCCCCACGGTGGCGGAAATCGACCTCGGTGCAATCCGTCACAACGTGCGCGCAGTGCGGGCCTACGTGCGCGCACCCGTGTGGGGCGTCGTGAAGGCCGACGCGTATGGGCACGGAGCGGGGCCGGTCGCGCACGCAATGGTCGCAGCCGGCGCGGAGGGGTTGTGCGTTGCGCTGGTCGAAGAGGGGTTGGAGCTGCGACGCGCAGGAATTCTTGCGCCGATTCTCGTCATGTCCGGGATCTACCGCGATGCGCTCGACGACGCTCTCGCCGCGGGTCTCACACCGGTGATCTACGACCCGAGCCAGATCGAGCGCCTCGCTGCGCGCACCGCGGCCACGCCGATCCATCTCAAGGTCGACACCGGCATGGCGCGCCTCGGAATCGTGCCCGCCGAACTCGAGGCGACTGCGCGGCGACTGCGGGGGATGGCGCACGTGCAAATCGACGGTCTCATGACGCATTTCGCGTCGGCCGATCTCGACGATCCGTCGTTCACACACGAGCAGCTCCGGCGGTTTTCCGACGCCGCGACCGTGTTGCGAACGGCCGGTCTCTCGTGGCGCGTGCAACACGCGGCGAACAGTGCCGGCGCATTTCGGTTTTCCGCGGGTCGGTTCGACTTCGTGCGGACGGGCATCGTTCTTTACGGCGTCGCACCGTTTCCCCACGACGGCCCGGCGCTGCTTCCGGCGTTTCGGTTTCGAACGGAGATCACTGCGCTGCGCGAGGTCCCGAGTGGAGCCACCGTCGGGTACGGCGGCGCGTATCGCTGCGGGCAACCGACGGTCGTCGCGACGATCCCGGTCGGGTATGCGGATGGGTACTTTCGTCGCCTGTCGTCGGACGCCGAAGTGCTGGTTCGCGGCGCGCGCGCTCGCGTGGTGGGAAACGTGTCGATGGACATGGCCATGCTCGACGTCACGCGCATCGCGAAGTCCACGGGCGTGACCGTCGGCGATGAAGTGGTGTTGATCGGCTCGCAGCGCGGGCCGGCAGGAAGCGACACGGTTCGCGCGGAGGAAATCGCGTCGCGCGTCGGGACCATCCCGTACGAGGTCCTGTGCGCGGTATCACGCCGCGTGCCCCGGTCCTTCCGAAATGCAACGGAGCAGGCGGGCGAGGGGAACGCGCCGTGAGCGATGGAGGCGACGCGGGGGGGGGGGGGGGCCGCCAACGGACAGTCGGGGCCCCGGCGGGGGGGTCTTTGGCGCG
>ORMF012021314.1_pt1 | contig 49130 bp, 44 predicted proteins | sample 1779871 | NCBI WGS metagenome assembly ORMF01 (sample SAMEA104232316, study PRJEB22302) | groundwater metagenome | biome: forest; feature: aquifer; material: groundwater | place: USA | collected 2011-08-07 | depth 5.4 m | reverse complement strand
TTCCATGCAGGCCTGGTACAGCCGAATGACCGGCCACGGGCCCTGCCAGGCATTGATCGACCAGCAGCCCGCCGCTCCCATGCCGATGTACGGGTACATCTGCATCTGGTTCACCATGTGGGCGATGTGGCCGTCGATCACCTCGTGCAACGCGATGAACTCGGTGACGCTGCGATGGCTGTCCTTCATGCAGACGATGTTCGGGTTCTTGATCAGCTCGGGGAAGGCGCGCACCGGAATGCTCGCCTTATGGTTGGGCGGGTTGTGATAGATCATGACGGAGATCTTCGGGAACAGCTCGCAGATCTGCTTGTAGAAGTCGACGATCTTCGGGACCGACATGCCGTCGTAGTACGGCAGGCCCATGAGGACGCCCTCGCCGCCGGCCTCCTGGACGAACTTGATCTTCTGGGCCGTCTCGCGCGGATTGGCGGAGGTCACCCCTAGCATGAGGGGCACGCGCTTGTCCGTGGCCTCGATCGCGGCGCGGACGAGAGTCTTGAACTCGTCGAAGAAGAGGTTGTAGCACTGGCCGAAACTGCCGGTCGTGGCAATCAAGCCGATGCCATCCTTGATGATCTTGTCGACGCCTTCCTGCAGGTTCTGGACGTTGATCGTGTCAGTCGCCAGCAGGCTGCTCGCGTCATCGGTCGAAAACGACGGCATCATGCCGCAAACGCCCTTGAGCTCGTCCCACGCGTAGGACATCTGGCATCTCCTTTTTCGATACTGCGTCGATCAGTTGTCTAGGGACACGGACGAATCAAACGCTCGGCGGCTTCCTCCCTCCTCGCTCGCAGCCTCAAGAATTCCATTCCCACCGATTGACGTGGTCCAAGGGCGATACCACGGTCTTGGTCCGTGGCGTCACCCCGCTGAGACTCGAGGACCACACGTTGATGACGGTATTGAAGTAGTGGGGGATGCCCGGCAGCTCCTCCCCCCAGATCCGGGCCAGCGCCGCGACCTGCTTGGTGCGCGCGGCGCGCATCGTACGGGTATTTGGGCATCGCTTTCTCGACCGCGGGATAGAAGTCGTCATCGGGGTTCATCGGGGCAACGGTCAAGGCACCCTTTCCGCCGGTAATGACCTCGAAGGCCGTCGCCGTGTCCATCCCGTGCGCGATCGCCTTGCGCACGCGTGGATCGAGCTGCAGCGGGTTGCTGAGGAGCTCGGGCCGGAGCTGGATCAATGAAATCCGGATGATCAGCGGGTAGTAGTTGACCACGCCCGCCTTGCTGTCCTGCCACTGCTGCTCGAGGCTCACGCCGTCCGAGAAGCCCAGGGTGAAGTCCGTCAGGAAGTGAACCTCCCCCGCGAGAGCGGAGGCGATGAGCGTATTCGTGTCGCCTATGAAGGACGCCCGCAATCGCTCGATTTTGGGCTTGCCGAAGACGTAGCCCTCGAACGCGGTACCCTCGATGAATGACCCAGGCTCCCAGCGATCCATCCGATAGGCTCCCAACCCCACGTAATCACGAATCCAGAAAGGCTGGTTGGTAAACGCCACCGGGTCGAGGTCGCGAAAGGGCTGCTCCAACAGGTGCCGCGGCAGCGGCGGGAGGCCGTTGTTGCCAAGCACGCCGGCCTCCGGGTACAGACTCCGCCACCGCACGAGGACGCTGTTGGCATCCGGGGCCACAACCTCCTCGATGTGGGCCATCGGGACGATGCCCGCCAGGCCGAATGCGGGACTCGCATACACCCGCCACGCAAACGCGAAGTCTTCGCCTGAGAGCGGTGCGCCGTCATGCCACGTCAGGTTGGGCTTGAGCTGGTACCTCGTCTGCATGCTACCGTCAGGGAAAACCCGCCAGCTATCGCTGTTCAACTTCGGTAGCGCCTGCGCGAGCTGCGGTACAGCCGCACCGAGTCCGTCGTGCACCTCCAGCGCGGCGTTGAACGGGGCAGTGATGACGCCGGCTCCGAAGAAATTGCCCGCGATTGCTTTCGCCGCCAGAGTATTGGGCTCCACGCGCGCGACGACCACCACGGTGCGATTGATCGTCGGCGCTTTTGGAGCTTCGGAGCCCACGGCGGTGGACGAGGGCGTCGCGGGCGCGCAGGCAAGCAGCACTGCCAGCAGTGGGATCATGCTCGCGAAAGTGCGCCCGCGCTTCACCGCTTCATCCCAGGTTAAGCCCCGCCCAGTCATGGACCGAAATCGGCGCCCATATTGCCGCGAAACCAGCGGCTACTCGCCCACGCTATTCCCTGTCGCGAACGCTGTCAAATCGCATTTTGCTTATAGCTGCGCGGGGCCCGGCCCTTGGCGCGCCGCTACGACCGTTCCGCCAATTGGTAGAGGTCGGCCGCGTTGCTCCAGAGTATCTGACGCCGCTCACCCTCCGGCACCCCTTCGAATACCTGCTCGATGTGCTCCCAGCTTCGCGGCCAGAGCGACGTGGTCTGGGGGAAATTGGTGGACCACATCATGTTGTCGACCCCGATTAGCCGGCGGAGCCGCAGGCCGGCTCGCCCATGCCACCCGACGAGGTAACACTGGCGGCGGAAGAGATCGGACGGCTTGACGTCATAGCCCTCGCGCGCCAGCCCGTCTTCCCGGAACTGCTGGTCGACGAACTCGAGCTGGTTGGGCCCCCAGCCCAGCGAGCTTTCCGCGAGGACGACCCGCAGCCGGGGAAAGCGCATCAGGATCTGGGAGATCAGCAGGTGAACGAGCACCGCCATGCTGCTCGCCGGGCCGGTGACCGCCGCAAACGCGGCGGCCATGGCCGGAGGAAATGACTCATCCGGCACGTATTGGATGGTCGTGGAGGACCCGGCATGGATGCAGAGCGGGACGCCAAGATCCTGGCAGGTCGCCCAGATTGGATCGTAGTCGAGCTCGTTGACGTGCGGCACGTCGCGTAGCTCCATGGGCACGGCAGGATAGATGACGCCGCGATGCCCGCGCGCGACCGCCCGCTTGATCTCCGCGGCCGCCGCATCAGCGGGAAACAGTGGGACAAGGCATTGCGGAATGAACCGGTCGCTAACGCTCGCCCACTCGTCGATCAGCCAATTGTTGTAGGCCTGCACGCATGCGAGCTCGAGATCCGGGTCGGCGATGCGGCCGAACGTCTCTCCCCCGCCCCCGGCTACCGTCGGATACAGCACCGAGAAATCCACGCCGTCGCTGTCCATCGCCCGCAGGCGCTGCGCCGGCACATATGCTGCCTCCGGGACGTCCGCCCAGCGTTGAATCACGCGCCCGGGATCGGCCGTGACCGCGCCGGCAAGGGCGACGCCGCCGAGCGGCAAGCGCCGGCCATCGACAACCCAGTGTTCATTGCCATCGCTACCCCGGGCCACGTGGGGAATGCGGTCGCCGAACTTCGCACGGGACAGCCGCGACGTCCACACTTCGGGGTGCTCCTGGACGTGGTCGTCCACGCTGATCAACCCGTGCCGCAGCCTCATATCACCCTTCACCGCCAGGTCCACTCGTGCACGTTGCCGTAGGCCGTGCTGTCCGGAGCAATGGTCCGTGGGCCCTCCAACGCTCCGGTATGCGCGGTGACGGACAACTCGAAGTAGAGTGGAAGCCCCGGCAGCTCCTCGCGGACGGTGCGCAGCATCTGGATCATGAGCTGGTTGCGCTCGGTCCGATCCAAAGCGCCGCTCCAGGCTTCGAAGAGGCGGTCGTGCTCGGGAGTGCTCCATCCGATGCGGTTCGTGGCACGCCAGCGATTCTCCGGACCGGCGATGCGCGACGTAATCAAGTGCTGCTGCCCCATGTCCACCGTGCCGCCGGTGTAGTTCGAGCGCAGTCCGGGGAAGGTCGCTTTCATCTCATTAGATTGGGCGAGCTGGGCGGCTGGCGCTAGACGAAGACTCGCATCTATCCCGGCTCGGCGCAGGTAGTCCGCCACAATCGTGGTCTGCTGTGCCTCATCGCCCTCGGCGAGTCCGAGCATCTCGGGGGCGAATCGCCCGGCGGCCGGGCTCGTGTAGAAGCCGTCCCCACCCTTCGCGTAGCCAACCTCCGCCATGAGCTGTTCGGTCTGACGCAGGTCATACGGGTAGTTCGTCGTCACCCGCAGCAGCTCATCATAGAAGCTCAATATCGGCGGGCCCATGGTCTGCGCCACCAACCCCGCGCCCTCGAACATCGCGTCGGCGATTCGAGGTGGTCGTCGATCAGGTGGAGCGGGCATCGAGCTGCGGGACTTCATCGGCGTCGACAAGATCCTGTGGGAGTCCGATTACCCCCACATCACGTCGACGTACCCTGAGTCATGGCAGCACGTGGAGCAGGTCGTTGAGGGCGTGCCGGAGGATGAGCGCAAGATGATGCTCTACGGCAACGCCATGCGCCTCTACGATCTCGCCTAGCGCGCGCTTTCACGATTTCCAGTCCCATCTTTCCATGTGGCCAAGCGGGGCCACCGTGGAGCGGGTTCGTGGTGCGACCCCGACGAGTTGGGCAGACCAGCCGTTTACTACGGGCGTGAAGTAGTGCGGGATCGTTGGAAGCTCTTCGCTCCAGATTCGAGCCAGCGCAACAGCCTGGCGCTCGCGCTCGGAAGGCTCGAGTGTGGAGCTAAAAGAGTTGTAGAGCCGCTCGAACTCCGCGTTCTCCCACCCCGTGTAGTTCTTGCCCGAGTACCGGTTCGCGGCGGTGGGGATCTCCCCGCGGAGGTAGTGCCAGAAGGCGTTGCCGGCATTGGTGAGGTTGAGGCCCGGGAAACTGGTGTAGAGCTGTGCGTCCCGGATCTGCACGGCGGTGAAGGCCCGCGTGGACGCGTCGATGCCCACCCGGCGCAGGCTGTCGACGAAGATGCTCGTCTCCCGTTCGTTCGACGCCTGCAGAATGAACGAGTATTCGATGCTCAACGGGTCGCCGGCGGCCGTTCGGTAGAAGCCGTCCGAGCCGCGGCTCAGCCCGACATCCTCCAGAAGCTGGCGGGCCCGAGCTGGATCGTATGGGTACCGGGCGACGGCCTTCTCGACCGCGGGATAGAACGGATCGTCTAGCGTCATCGGCGCAAGCGCGAATGCGCCTTTGCCGCCAGTAATCACCTCGAATCCCTCATTGATGTCGATGCCGTGAGCGAGGGCCTTTCGGACCCGGACGTCACGCAGCAGCGCGGGATTGGCCAGGTCGGATCGAACCTGGATGTTGGTGATCCGCAAGAGGTTGGGGAACCAATGCACGGTGCCCCCGTTCTCTCGCTTCCACTCCCGCTCGAGGTTCAGCCCGTCCTCATAATAGAGCACGAAATCGGTGACGTAATGGGCCTCACCGGAGAGCATGGTTGCGAGTGCGGTGTTGGTGTCGCCCATGAACACCATGCGCATGCGGTCGATCTTGGGTCGACCCATGACGTATCCATCGAAGGCCGTGGCCTCGAAGAAGGACCCAGGCTCCCACTGGTCGATCCGATAGGCGCCGAGTCCGACGTAGTCGCGGATCCAGAAGGGGAGGCTCGCAAACCCCAAGGCGTCGAGCTCCCGATACTGGGCCTCCAGGATGTGCCGAGGCAGCGGCGGGAAGCCGGTCGGTCCGAGGACGCCGGCATCGGGATAGGGCTGGCGCCACCGGATCACGAGGTTGCGGGCATCCGGCGCGGTGATCTCGTCCATGTAGCTGGTGGGCGGCCCGCTGCTGCCGTACGAAGGATTCTGGTAGACGCGCAGCGCGAATACGAAGTCGTCGGCCGTCAGCGGCGCCCCGTCCTGCCAGGTAAGGTTGGGCCTGAGCCGGTAAGTGGTTTCCATCCGGCCATCGGGATAAACCCGCCAGCTATCGGTATGGAGCTGCGGCAGGGCTTCCGCCAGCGAGGGGATCACCGCCCCGTTCTCGTCTACGTCATCCAGCGAGGCGTTGAATGGCGCGACGAGGATGGTCGTCCCGCCGGTTCCGCCCGTCAACGGCCGCGCGCCGAGCGTGCCTGGCTCCGCTCGGGCGATCAACGTCACCGTTCGGTTGGGCCGTGGCCTCGGCGGGGGTGCATCTCCCGTCTTTGAAGCAGGGGCGGTCGGCGCGCAGGCAAGCAGCATCGCAAGCAAGGGAACCATGGCTGCGCGGGCTGGCGTGTTCCACATGGTCCGCACTCCGTTCGGAACCGAACCGACATCGCCGCGAAGGTCCTGGCTTTACGGAGCCAGCACCCGGTCGTCAAGCAAGCCGGGATCTTATCGTCGATCCTAGGCATCCAGATGGAAGAATCTCGCCGCATTGCCTCCCAGCATCAGATCGCGTTCCTCCTGCGGAACGCCGGCGAAGTCCTCGTCGACCGTCTCCATCGAGTGCGGCCAGTCCCCCGCCGCGTGCGGAAAGTCGCTGCCCCACAGGATCTTGTCGACCCCGATGTCGTTACGCAGCCGGATACCGAACGGATCGGACAGGAAGCCCCAGAGGTTGTTGTCCCGGATGTACTCGCTCGGCCGACGCTTGAGTGGCCCGACGCCGTACATCTCCTCGGACATGTAGCGGTAACGGTCGTAGTTCGAGTCGACCTGCACCAGCGCGTAGGGGAGCCAGCCAATCATCGTCTCGCCCCAGTAGAGCTGCAGGTTCGGGAAGCGATCCCACACCCCGGCAAACGCCATCTGAACCGGGGCGCAGATGCCCTCGCCCGCGAAGCGGAAATACCAAGTCTTCATCGGATCGGGGAAGCCCTCGCCGACGCTGCCTTCCTTATAAGAGAAGGTCTGCTCGGTCGGGCCGGTCATCCGCGTCACACCCTGCCCGCAGTGGTAGCTGATGGGCGTGCGCAGGTCGAGAGAGGCGGCCCAGAACCGGTCGTCTTCCGAAAGCGGCCGCCCGGATCCGTTCGGGTACTTGTCGATCTGGACGCCTTTCAAGCCCGAGCGGGCACAGGCCTCGAGCTCGGCCACGGCCGCGTCGATGCCGCAGGTCGGGATGATACCCAGCGGGATGAGCCGCTTCGGCGCTGCGGCGGCGTACTCCTCGGCGAGGTACGCGTTGTAGGCGCGGATCACGGCGCAGTATCCCTCGTCGTCCTTGATCTGGCGGAAGACGTTCATATTTCCGACCGCGGAGAACATGATCTCGGCATCCACGCCGTCGACGTCTTGCTCTCGCAATCGCTGCTCGGGGCTCCCCGCTCCGACGGCATTGGCGAAGGACCCGAGTTGCCGGTGGTTCTCTTCCTTGGCGGCGCCGGCATGCATGAGGAAGCCCACCGGCCAGGGCCGACCATCCTTGATCTGCACCGCTTCGTTCCCGTCCTCGAGCGTCACGACCCGCGGCGCGTACTCCTGCCACTTCGCCGGAATGCGGTGGGTCCAGAAGTCTGGGTTGAGATCGATGTGCGAGTCGCCAGAGATCACTCGGGACGTGCCTGGCATGGTCGACTCCCTTGGGCGGGCGAGTCCGCCGCGATAAATCTGATGCCCCCCTGCTCTGCGCCCTCAGGGGCATCGCCTGCGCGAGTATATGCGCGTCCGGTTCCAATTGAAAGCGCAAGTTTCCTTTCGACGCTCGATCGATTTGACGGGCGATAGGCGCGGTCGATACTCTGCTGTCGAGAGCGAATCGCGGTCGCGGCAGTGAGACGTCGGGACCGCACTGATCGCCGGCAGGGGTGGGAGAGAAAACGATGCCGAACCGGGTTTCGATGCTCGCGATGGCGCCGCTGTTTGCCGCGCTGGTCGCGTGTGCGCCAGTGACCCCGCCGTCGCCTCGGACTGGCGGGGAGGTGCCCAAGCCGGTGATCGATCGCACCGTCGTCCTGGTCGCCCGGGCCGAAGTGAACACGCTCGCCGCCAAGGCGCTAGCTGGAAACGCGTTTGGCGCGGGTGGCGTGGTGGCACCTTTCAACGCGACGTTGGAAGGGAACGATGTGAACGGCGTGCCTATCCCCGAGCTCGCCGTGGCCCTGCCTGCCCTTCGTACCGATAGCTGGCAGATCTTCCCCGATGGCCGGATGGAGACGCGGTACGAGCTGAAGCCGAGTCTCACCTGGCATGATGGGGTGCCCCTTACCGCTCGGGATTTCGTTTTTGCCTGGAATGTTTACGCGACGCCCGCCTTCGGCCTCGCCTCATCAGGTGCGCTGGCAGTGATGCAGGAGATCGTGGCACCGGATGATCGAACCATTGTGATTCGCTGGCGGGCCCCTTACCCGGACGCGGGAGCCCTCACGCGAAATGGCCTTCCGCCCCTACCGGACCATCTGCTGGGACAGCCGTTCCGGGAATCGGACCCCGCCACCTTCGTCAACCACTCGTTTTGGATTCAGGACTATGTGGGACTTGGTCCGTATAAGGTGGCCCGGTGGGAGCCAGGTGCCTTCATCGAGGGAACGGCCTTCCCCGGGTACGTGCTCGGAAAGCCCAAGATCGAGCGGATGCGAATCGCGTTCATGGGCGACGTCAACACGATCACGGCCAACATGCTGAGCGGGGACGTCCAGTTCGCGTGGAACTACGCGCTCGGACTCGAGGATGGGCTGAACCTCGAAGGGCGGTGGGAGCCGGTGCAGGGGGGAACCGTGCGCTACTTCGCCGAGCTCCTCCGCATGACCGCGTTCCAGCTCCGGCCGGACCTGGCCAGCCCCGCGCTGCTCCTAAATCCACGGGTCCGGGAAGCCATCGTGCATGCGACGGACAACGACACGGCATTTCAGGTCATCACCGCCTCAAAGGGTCTATTGAGCGTGGCGCCAATGCACCCGGGTGACAAGTTCTATGCCGCGGCGGAAAAGGGCACCATCCACCGCGCGTACGATCCCCGGCGCGCGCGCCAGCTCCTGGAGGAGGCGGGCCTCGTCCAGGGGTCGGACGGCATTTATCGAACGGCCGCCGGCGAGCCGTTCAGCGTGGAGTGGTCGTACATCCTCCAGCAGGCCAATCAGCGGGAGAACGAGATCTTCACCGCAGGGCTGCGCGACGTGGGGATCCAGGCGGTTTCGCGAGCGTTCACGGCGGTCGACGTCCGGCAACCAGACGTGACCAAGAACTATTCAGGGCTCTCCGCAGTCGGGTCGTACGGTGGGAAGCTGGACGACTACGTGACCAGGGAAGTACCTTCCGCCGAGAACCGGTACAACGGCCGAAACACGAGCGGGTGGACGACTCCCGAATACGAGCGGCTCGTCGAGAGCTTCCTCACGACGCTCGACGCCCCGGAGCGGGCTGATCGGGTGACGGCCATGGTTCGGATCTGGAGCACGGAGGTTCCAACGTTTCCGAACTATTGGACGCCGATCGTGAACGCGTGGTCGTCGAAGCTAACGGGAGTGGTGGAGAAGCGGCATCTGGATGGCCCGCCGCCGATCAACTCGATCCACCTGTGGGAATGGACGTCCTGATGGTGGATCGCCAGCTTCGCGGGCCTGGCCTGGGATGGTGAAGGGAGACATAAGGAAATGACGCAAACCGATCCGGCAATGAACGAGTTCGCGCAGTTCTTGAGTGAGCGAAATCTCGCCGCGGCGGGAGTGATGCGAACTCCATCGGGACCAGCGCAGGCGGGCGCGCCGGCGCAGAGCTACGCGTCCGGGCACTGGAAGTGGAACAACTTTCACGCGGCGCTGCTCGAGGCGGGCAGGCTGGTTCAGCTCGGTCCATTCGGCATCTCGGGATCCGCCGAGATGCGGACTGTGTCCGGCGCGAATGCGCGTCGTCACCCCATTACCCTGGGCGCGCAGATCCTGAAGCCGGGCGAGCGCACCCGGGCGCATCGCAACATGAAGAACGAGACTCGGCTGGTCTGGCAGGCGCCGGAGGGTTCGCGCTTCGTCTGTGATGGCGAAGCGTTCCCGATGAGCCGCGGGGACGTGATCGTCAGCCCGACGTGGACGTTCCACGATTGCCTGGTTCCGGAAGGCGGTACCGAGCCCGCCATCTGGTTCGACGGCTTCGACTGGGGCTATTCCGGACACGGCGAAGAGAGCACGGCGTACGGCCTGAACGAGTACGTGGGGGAGGGGCAGCGGCATCAGGTGATCGACAAGCCAGATGGCTACTGGGCGAAAACTCACGGCCTGCTGGGCGATGAAGTGGTTCCGGTATTTCCTCTCCCGCCGGTGCACTACCCGTGGGTCGAGACCCAGGCCACGCTCGACATGCTCAAGGAGCGGGAGGCGGACGGCGATCCATTCGAGGGGATCCGCCTGATGTACAAGAGTCCCGTCGACCAGGGACCGACCCTCCCAACCATGTCCTGGTACGTGCAGCTCCTGCGAGCGCGCGAGAAGACCCGGGCGCATCGGCACAACAGCACGACCTGGTATGCCGTCTTCGAGGGCGAAGGGGCAACAGTGATCGAGGGCGAGCGAATCGAGTGGGGCCCGGGGGACGTCTTCGTCGTTCCGCCGTGGCGCTGGCATCAGCACGAGAACCTGGCGGCGACCGAAGCCACCGTGTTCTCGATCGACGACTGGCCGGCGATGAGCAAGCTCGGCTTCTATCGGAAAGAGGAAGCTCCCGAGTAGATCTGTCTGGAAACTATGTCCGGATCCGCCGGCTTCACCAGCCGGCCTCGAGTCAAAGATTCAAGCCCAAGCCTACTTTGCCGCGTTGGACGGAGGGTCGACCCATGGCACGGCAATACAACGTCATCTCCGCTGATTCGCACCTGGATATCAATCCCGCCCTCTGGACCCACCGGGTACCTGCGAAGGTGCGCGACCTGGCGCCAAAGGTCGTCACCCTCGAAGACGGGGCAGACGCCATCCAGATCGGAGCCGGGCGCCCCCGCCGCATCAGCCACCTCGTCCACACGGGGCCGAAGGACCAGATTCACTTCCAGGTCTTCACATTCGAGAATGCTGCCGGGGCCGGCGGCCCCGAGAAGCGGCTGCGGGAGCAAGACCAGGACGGCATCGACGCGGAGGTCCTCTATTCCGCCGTGGGCAACGTGAGCGTCCTGCGCGAGCACGAGGACAATGAGGTTTATCTGGCTCTCAACCACGCCTACAATCAGTACCTGGCTGAGGAATACGCCGCGGCGGCCCCCGACCGCCTCTTTCCGCTGGGCGTGATCCCGACGACTGGGGTTGCTGACGCAGTCAAGGAGCTGGAGTACTGCGCCAGGGCCGGGATGAAGGGCGTCCAGATCGACAAGTTCCCCAGCGGCAAGGGACATCCGACGCCCGAGGACGACCGGTTCTGGGCCGCATCGCTGGATCTGGGCATGCCTGTCTCGCACCACTCAGACCGCGAGATCACTCGCATGAACGGCCCGAGCGAGCCAACGTTCAGCTACACGAAGGGCCTGACCGGCCCCGATGCGTCCGCGTTTGGCGGGGATCCGATGCGGATGTGGTACTTCCGCTTCGCGGGGGAAGGCCTCTGCGCGCCGCTTCAAATGGCATTCGCGGGAGTCTTCGACCGATTCCCCAACCTCCAGATCTACTGGGGCGAGACGATGATTGGCTGGCTCCCGTACGCCCTCATTCAGGTCGACTCCAATTACGATCGGTACGAGGAGATGGGGGCAGACCTCTACGGGGTTGAATCGCTTGAGCGCCGGCCGAGCGAGTACATGCGCGACCACAACTTCTGGGGCTTCCTATCCGACCCGTTCGGCGTTGAGCTGCGCCACAAGATTGGCGTCGACAAGCTCCTCTGGGGCAGCGACTTTCCACATCGGGCGAGCGACTGGCCCCACTCGCGCGAAGCGATCGAGCGTGACTTTGCCGAGGTGTCGCCCGACGAGCGATACCTCATGCTCGCCGGGAACGCCATCAAGTTTTTCCACCTGGACGCATAGCATCGCAAGCTGGCACTCGTAGAGGGCCTACGGTGTCTTACCCGGAGCTATATCGCCTCGGATTCCTTCTCGCACTGGAATCCCATCCAACTGGCCAGTTGCATAATCTCGATTCGCTCCTGGGATCCTGCCGCCTGGCGAACTTCTCCCCTGTTCGCATGCAGGGCGCCGATAAGGCGGGACCATTACGATTGCCGGGCGTGTGCGCATGTGCGCCCCGGCAGAGCCTGATGTGATTCCACCGCTGGTGCTGTTTGCGCTGTGCAGCCGCCAGCCACGAAACGTGGGTCTCCGCATGCGCGATAAAGGGCTCACGTTGTGCCGTCGTGCGTCCCCGACCGCCTGCTATCCTTGGACGACATCGCGGCTGCGCAAGAAGACCTGCCACCTATCAGCGGCGCCATGAGCTGTTCCGTCTGACGGAGGTCGTAGGGTAGTTCGTCGTCACTCGCAGCAGCTCGTCGTAGAAGCTCAACGTCGGTGGGCCCATGGTTTGCGCCACCAGCCCCGCGCCCTCGAACATCGCGTCGGCGATCGCCTCGCGGTCCAGGGCATGGATGAGCGCTTTGCGCGTGCGGCACGTCGACCAGGGCGCGCGGGCTGACGTACGCTGGCCGATGCTGGACCTGGACCCAGCGCAGACTCCGCGGGATGAGAAGGATGACGCCGCTATTGTCTCGCTGCCAGGTCTTCCGGAGGGACGCTGCTTGTTGGTAGAGAAGTGCGCTATCCACCGCGAGGTGGAGGTCGCCCGCCATCAGTCGCGTCGCGGTAACGTTGGTACAACGGGTCCCAAGGTATGCGGTCATCCTGAGCACAGCGAAGCATCAGTTCCCGGGACGCGGATGCCGCGGTGCGCTCGGGGATGACGCCCGCTCACAGGCCCCTCCTACGAGAGGGCGCAGGCCACCGCACCGGACGGCCCAAGCGCGCTGATTGCACCCAGATTCAGCCTGCGTGGCGGAAACCCGCCTCGGCCATCGTCAGCGGCTGGCCTTCCCGCAATATGCCGGCCCCGACGACGCGGGCCGTGAAGAGCGTCGCGTCGCCGGCCGGTATGCTTCCCTCCACCGCACACTCCAGATAGGCCAGGGCATCGTCCAGGATCGCGCAGCCGTTCGGGCCCGCGCGGGTCGCCGCCTGCGCGAGCTTGTCCGGCACGTTCGCCCAACGTTTTCCTAGTAGGCCGGCCAGCTCGCGGCTCCCCGAGGGCGGCACGTTCACGTTGAAGATCCCGCTCCTGCGCATAAGCTCGATCGAGTGGGAGTCGTTCTCCACGGACACGGCCAGCAGCGGCGGGTCGAACGAGACCTGGGTCAGCCAGTTGGCCGTGAATGCGTTCTCCTCATCGCCAGCCCGCACCGTGACGACGTATAGGCCATAGGTAAAGAGGCGGAGTGCGGCCCGTTTCGCGGTCTCGTCAAGCATGGAATCCTCGCCTGACCTGCTGCGGGTGGGAGCGCCCCGTGCGTCGACCGGCGGGAGCGTTCGGGTCCAGGTCATACGCTGACGTATAGTGCCAATCGCTGGGATCAGCGTAACAAACCGAGCCGTCAGGGACGAGGATCGCGGGGCCGGGGCATGATCGGGGGGCGACCGAAGCATCGCCCTGATATCGTCCAGATAGCTTCAGTGTGGGCTTAGCGGTGCAGGTCGGTGGTTCGAGTCCCGAATGCGCATGCGAGAGGGGCGTCCCTAACGGAGGAGCCATGTTCTTCATCAATAACGACGACGTTCGGCAGATCCTGACGATCGAGGATACCCTGCGGGTCCTGGAGGACGGTCACCGCGAACTGGCGCGGCAGGAGTTGGTGGCACGCCCCCGGGTTGACATTTACACCGAGACTGACCGGGAGGGGGCCTTCTACCGCTGGGGCACGATGGAGGGCGCCAGCAAAGGCCTCCACCGCCACGCGATTCGGATGAAGTCGGACATCATCAGTTGGCGCGACCATGGCGGTGGCCGGGTCGAGGACAGAAGTGATTCCCTGTGCTAGCGCGGAGGAGGCCGACAAGGGAGACCGCCACCTACCAACCTTGCTCTTCGAGATACTTGTCGTGATTCTCAGTAAGGTCGCCAAGGCCGCTATTGAACGCGCCAACCGTCGCGAGCGCACGTCGCCAGAGCTCATCACGGTCAGGCTCGCCTGACTCCAGCGACCGGTCAACGGCCCGCCTTATAAGCTCGGCCATTGACAGGCCCGTCCGTTCCGACGTCTCCTTGAGGCGTCTTGCCTGAGCCTCGGTGAGTTGAACCTGCGTGCGAATCATAGCCTGCCTTAGTGATTACAGATTGAGGCATATGATAACAGGGATCCGGAGAAGTCGAGGTCGATCAATCGGCGGCAGTAGGTAGGTGGCGGCCGACGCGGCTGCCGACGCCGAACTTACACAGGAGGCGCTCGGTCCGCGTGTTGCGGGAGGCGAGCAGGAGCGCCGCGACGTCCCGCGGGGTGTCGACGTCAAGGGCCAAACCCGGGAGCTGGCACACCCGGGCGGGGATGCCGCGGAGTGCCGCGGCCTCGAGATGGCGGGCGAGGCTGCGCCGCCCGAACCGCATCGGGATCGCCCCCATCGGCTGCACCAACAACGCGTTGCTTCCGAGACCCGCGCGGTCGGTTGCCACAACCATGCGTGCCGGCGCGTTGGCGGCTCCTGCGCTCGGGGCGCTTGCGCGTCCAGGTGCAACGACCGAGTACATGACGTTGGGGCCCCCGCCCGTGCTGAAGTGAGGGTTCGAGGGGACCATCTCATCCATGAGCGATCGAAGCTCGTCCGCGGTTGCGAGCGGCACGTCGGGCAGGAGCACGAGGACTGCCTGGGCACCAACGCCGATCTCTGAACTCGCCCATTCCAGGGCGCGGTTGAGTGACCCGCCGCTTGGCTCCTCGCCGATCGCCACCGCGTGCCTAGCTCGCGCGAAATCGATGACCTGGGGGTCCGGGCTGAGGACGAAAGCATCCAGGCTGGCGCCGTGCACCGCGTCCAGGACGTCGGCGAGCATCGCGAGCACGAGTTGGCCGCGCTCCTCCTGCGTCAGCATGCCAGCCAGCCGCGCCTTGGCCGTCGAAAGCTCCTTGACTGGCAGCAGAACGGGAATGGCTGAACCTGGTCCGCGTGTGGGTGCCGTGCGAACCGCTTGCGTCGTCACTCAAATCGCCGCAAAGGCCGTGCCAACCGCACGTAACGCGCAGGCAGCCAGCGCCCGCTTCTCGATCGGCCCCCTCATGAGGGTCGGCGCGACGATCGCGCGCAGGCCAACCATGTCGATTCGCGGGGCAAGCTCGGCGTCGATCTCGTCGAGGACAAACGCGGAGGCGATGTCCCGGTAGAGGCTCGCGACCCCGAACGCGGAGACCTCGCTCCCGAGACTCGCCAGCATCGCGGCCGCTGGCCCCTTGACCGCCGCGCCGCCGATGATCGGCGTGACCGCGACGACGCGATCGCGCGCCTGGACCAGCGCCGCGTGGATGCCCGGCACCGCGAGGATCGTGCCGATACTGACGTACGGGTTGCTTGGTGCGATAACGATGGCATCCGCTTCGCGCAACGCCTCCAGAACGCCGGGCGCCGGCCGTGCCACCTCGGCCCCCCGGAAATGCACGGCGCGCACTTCATCCTGCTGGCGCCGCTTCACGAAGTACTCCTGAAAGGGAAGCACGGCTTCCGGCGTCTCGATCTCCGTCCGGACCGGGTGATCGCTCATCGGGAGCAACGCGACGGAGACACCAAGCGCGCGCCTGAGACGATCGGTCGCGACCGAAAGCGGCTGCCCCTCCGCGAGCATCCTGGTTCGGAGCAAGCAAGTAGCGAGATCCCGATCGCCAAGGCCGAACCACGTGGCCTCACCGTAGCGACCAAGCATCTCCAGGCAGTCGAACGTGTCGCCCTCGAGGCCCCAGCCCTTGGCCGCGTCGACGAGCCCGGCGAGCGTGTACATGACGATGTCCAGGTCGGGCGCCACATAGAGCCCGTGGAACTCGAGGTCGTCGCCGGTGTTGACGATTGCCGTCACCTGGTCGGGCGGCACGACCTGCACCACGCCTTCGAGGAACCGCGCAGCGCCGACGCCGCCCGCCAGCACGCAGACCCGCGCCGCCACGACTAGCTCACGTGGACGACGAGATCGTCCATGGCGCGGCGCTTGCGGAGCTTGGGCCATTCGACGGGGTAGCCCATCGTGATTAGGCCCTGGGGCGAGAGATCTCGAGAGAGCCCGAGCGCGTCGACCACGACCTCAGGACAGAAGAGCGGCGCGCACATCCAGCCGGTTGCCAGGCCGCGCGCGTACGCGGAGAGCATGATGTTCTGGACCGCGGCGCCAACGCTGTGGGCGGCCATCATCTGCTCAGCATGCTGCCGCGCCGGGTCGGGGTAATCGTCCAGCCCCTCTCGCACGAGGGACACGATCACCACGACGGGCGCCTCGGTGATCCGCCGATGCGACTCCGTCAGCTCGCGCGCGATGACGTCCGCGGGGACGCCGTCGCCGCCCAGGTCTGTTGACCAGCGCTCGCCCATTTTCGCCGCCAGGCGCTCCTTGGGCGCGCGATCGTGCAGGACCGCGAAGCGCCACGGCTCCGAATTGTGGGGCGAGGGTGCCCAGCGCGCGGACTCCAGAATCGCCGCCAGCTCGGCGTCTGGCACAGGATCGGGGCGATAGGCCCGCACGGAGCGCCGGCCGTGAATGGTGGCATCAACCGGTGCGCGAAGCTCGTCCGTCGGCACCTCGCCCAGGACCGGCAGGCGCGCGGTCACCGCGGCGCTCCACCGACCGGCGTTCGCGCCGCGCGGGAGGCGATCTTAGGCTCGAACCGGAACTGGTCCATCATGATGAGGCGCTGATAGGAGCCGAAGCGCTCCTCAGCAACGTCGACGAGGTCCAGCGCATCCGGCTCGGCCGGCTCCTCAGGAAACTCTCGGAGGATCTGATACGTCGTCGCGCGCTCCGCTGGAAGTCGCCCCGCCTCGCGGATCAAGTTCCGCATCTCCGCCGGCCGCACGAGCTGCCCGTGGGCTGCCCCGGCCGCTGTCGAGATGCTCTCGTTGATCAGCGTGCCGCCGAAGTCGTTGACGCCCGCGGCGAGGCACGCCTGCGCGAATCGCGGCCCCTCCTTCACCCAGGAGACCTGAATGTTCGAGATGTAGCCGTGAAGCATCAGGCGAGAGACGGCGTACATCTTCAGCACCTCGGTGCCCCCAATGCCCGGCTTGATGCCCGCAACGGTGCCCTGCCGATACATCGGCGCCTCGCTGTGGACGAAGCTCAGGGGAACGAACTCCGTGATGCCGCGCGTCTCCCGCTGGATGTCGCGGAGCAGCGCGATGTGCGCCGCGCGGTGCCGATTCGTCTCGACGTGGCCGTACATGATCGTCGACGTCGTCGGGATGCTGAGCCGATGCGCGCCCATGATCACGCGCTTCCAGTTCTTGACCGAGATCCGGCCTGGCGAGATCTCGCGCCGGACCGATTCGTCGAGGATCTCTGCCGACGTGCCCGGCAGCGACCCCACGCCCGCCTCCTTGAGCTGCGCGAGGTACTCCTCGATCGTGCAGCGCGACCGCGCCGATCCGTACAGCACCTCCTCCGGCGAGAAGCCGTGGATGTGAATGTCAGGCAGCTCAGCCTTGATCGCGCGGCACACCTCGAGATAGAGCGAGCCGTCCATGTCCGGCGGGAGTCCGGCCTGGATGCACACTTCGGTGGCACCCACATCCCAGGCCTCGCGCGCGCGGCGCACGACCTCCTCGATCGGCAGGAAGTATCCCTGCTCCTCGAGCTGGCCCCGGCTGAAGGCGCAGAAACCGCAGCGCTTGATGCAGACGTTCGTAAAGTTGATATTGCGGTTCACGACGTAGGTGACGCGGTCGCCGACCGCCTGCCGGCGCAGCTCGTCCGCGGTCATCAGCAGCATCTGATACGCCCGGCCGGTCGTGCCGAAAAGCGCCTCGCCCTCATCGACCGTCAGCTCATCGCCACTCAGCGCGCGGTCGAGGATCGCCGCAATGGCGGGCTCGACGCCGCCGAGCAATCGCTCGAGACCCGCCCCATCGTTCGGGCGGGCCTGGTCGGCCTTGCCATTCAACTCCATACCGTCGCCGCTTCCTTCACGAGCCCCGACTCATCGGTCCATGCCGCCATATGATCGCGCAAACCGGCCCGCACGAACCGCTCTTGGGCGAGGTATTCGGGATAGACGCAGAGCCGCTCCCGAAGCGTGTGGCCAGCGCCATCGGTGAGCTCCCGCAGCGTGGTGATGGCGGGCCAAGCACGCTCGGGGTTGATGTGGTCGATGGTGACCGGCGACACGCCGCCCCAATCGTTGATCCCGGCATCCAGATACGCCGAGACGTCGACCGTATCCGAGGATGCAGCGTCGTCGTCTAGGAAGAGGTTGGGCGGCGCCTGGACGTTCATGTCCGGACCGAGAATCAGCCGCGCGACGGCGATGGTCGTCAGCATGTCCCCGACGGATGGCTCAGGCCAGCGTCGCATGCGAATCGTCGGCTTGACCCGGAAGTTCTGAATGATGACTTCCTGGATGTGGCCATAACGCGCTTGCAGCTCGCGAATCGCGAAGACCGAGTCGACCCGCTCTTCCGGCGTCTCGCCGATCCCGATCAGGATGCCAGTCGTGAACGGGATATCGAGCTCGCCCGCCATCGCCATCGTCTCGAGCCGGGTCGCCGGCACCTTGCCCACGCAGTTGTAGTGGGCCTGGCCGCGCTCCAGCAGGCGATCGCTCACGCTCTCGAGCATGAGCCCCATCGAGCCGTTGACCTCGCGCAGCGCGAGAAGCTCGTCGCGGGTCATGACGCCGCAATTGGCGTGCGGGATAAGGCCGGTTTCGCTGAAGACACGCTCGCACATCGCGGCCAGGTAGGCGTTCGTGCTCGGCTGGCCGAGCCGGCTGAGGACCGTCCGCATCGAAGCATAGCGCTCTTCGGGGCGCTCGCCGAGGCTGAAAAGCGCCTCCTTGCACCCGCGCTCCGCGCCCGCCTGGGCGACGGCCAGGACGTCCTCCGGCTCCATCGTCCACGCGTCCCGATGGCGCGGGCCCTTGACGAAGGTGCAATAGCCGCAGCTATCCCGGCAGAGGTTGGTCAGGGGAATGAAGACCTTGCGAGAGTAGGTGACCGTCCGGCCTTTGCCGCGGTCGCGCAACGTGGCGGCGGCCTGCATGAGCGCGGGAAGCTCGTCCGCGGTCGCGTGGATGAGCCGGTGGGCCTCGGCAGGTGAAACCACATCCCCGGCGAGGGCGCGCTCAAGGGGACTTCGCAGCTCGCGAGGAAGGCTGCTCCACGCGGCGGGTCCGCGAACCGTCAGAACAGCCAAGGCGCACCTCGTCGGCCGGGGGATACGGTACTCTAGCCGTACGGCCGGGGAACGTCAACCGATCTGCAATAATGGCGGCCGTTACCAGCTTCCGTGGGTTACCCCACCCCCTTCCCCACAAGGCGCGAGGGGGTCCAGCGCGCGCAGGGGGCAGATGATGACGATCAAGCCGGGCTGGCAGGGACGATACTTCGAGGACTTCGAGATCGGCGACGTCTATCGCTCCCGTATCGGCCGCACCGTCACCCAGAATGACAATATCTGGTTCACGCTGCTCACGAACAACACGAACCAGATCCACTTCAACCAGCACTACGCCGAGCGCACGGAATTCGGCCGCCCGCTCGTCAATAGCGCGCTCACGCTGGCGATCGTCGCGGGTCTCGGCGTCTCGGACACCAGCGAGAACGGCTTCGCCCTCGGCTGGGACAAGATCGACCTGCCCAACCCGCTCTTCGAGGGCGAGACGATCTACTCGGAGACCGAGGTACTGGAGGCGCGCGAGTCGCGCTCGCGACCCCAATGGGGCATCGTAAAGTTCCGCACGCGCGGCATCAAGCAGGATGGGACCGTCGTCATCGACTACACCCGGAGCGTGATGGTCTGGAAGCGCGCGCATGCGCCGAACCAGGACACATTCCCGGAGCCCCACGACATACGGGCGAGCGGAGAGGCGAGCGCGTGATGGCGGACCGGAGCTAGCACATGGACTTTGGCCTTACCGAGGACCAGCAGGCAATTCGCACCGCGGTCCGCGACCTCTGCGCCGCCTACTCGGACGCGTACTGGCGCGACCTGGACGCCAAACACGAGTACCCAACGGACTTCGTCCGCGCGCTCACCGAAGGTGGTTGGCTTGGCTGCCTCATCCCCCCCGAGTACGGCGGCGCGGGCCTTGGCGTCACGGACGCATCGATCATCCTCGAGGAGATCAATCGCAACGGCGGCAATTCTGCCACGGCGCACGCCCAGATGTACGTCATGGGGACGCTGCTCAAGCACGGCTCCGAGGACCAGAAGCGCCGCTACCTGCCAAGCATCGCCAGCGGCGAGATTCGGCTCCAGGCATTCGGTGTGACGGAGCCCAATGCCGGCTCCGAGACGACCAAGCTCGAGACGATGGCTGTCCGCAAGGGCGACCGCTACGTCATCAATGGCCAGAAAGTGTTCATCTCACGGGTGCAGCACTCCGACCTCCTGCTGCTCCTCGCCCGCACAACGCCGTATGCCGAGCTCAAAGACAAGACCCTCGGCCTCAGCGTCTTCATCGTCGATATGCGCGCCGCGCCGCCGGAGCAGCTCACCGTTCAACCCCTGCGGATGATGATCAACCATCACACGACCCAGCTCTATTTCCAGGACCTCGAAGTTCCCGTCGAGAACCTCATCGGCGAGGAGGGCCGCGGCTTCCGCTACATCGTCGACGGCATGAACGCCGAGCGCATCCTGGTCGCTGCGGAGGCGATCGGGGACGGCCGCTGGTTCGTCGAGCGCGCGTCGCGCTACGCGAGCGATCGGGTCGTCTTCGGCGCGCCGATCGGCGCCAACCAGGGCGTCCAGTTCCCAATCGCCCAGGCGTACGCCCAGATCGAGGCGGCCGACCTGATGCGCTACAAGGCAGCTTCGCTTTTCGATGCGGGCCAGCGCTGCGCCGCGGAGGCGAACATGGCGAAACTGCTCGCGAGCCAGGCATCGTGGGCGGCAGCGAACGCCTGCCTCGACGCTCACGGCGGCTACGGTTTCGTCAGCGAGTTCGACGTCGAGCGCAAATTCCGCGAAACGCGGCTCTTCATGACGGCGCCGGTGAACAATAACCTCGTGCTCGCCTTTCTCGGCCAGAACGTTCTTGGCATGCCGAAGTCGTACGGCGCCGCCCCACCGCCCCCCAGCCACGCGACCTAGTGGGTGGGGGTTGGGACGCCAGCGACGGTGCGATGACCACGTCATCTGAACCAATTAGACGGTCGATACAGCACCCAGCGGAGGAGCGGTAATGGACCTGCAGCGATCGTTCATGTTTGTCCCTGGCAACAGCGAAAAGATGACGAGCAAGGCGCTCGGCATGACCAACCTCGACGTCGCGATGTTCGACCTCGAGGACGGAACACCGTTCGCCCTCAAGGATGCGGCGCGCGAGATCGTGCGGGACGTCTTGAGCCAGCCAGCCGGCGGCCCGATCCGCTTCGTCCGCATCAACGCGGTGGGTACCGATTACATGGACGCCGATCTCAGCGCGATCCTCGTCCCCGGGTTGGCAGGCCTCGTGTTGCCGAAGCTCGAAACGCGGGACGACGTGCGCCTCGTCGAGCATTACCTCGACCAGCACGAAAGGGCGGCGGGACTCGAGCCAGGCTCCGTCGGTCTGATCCCCACGATTGAGAGCGCTCGCGGGCTCCTCGCCGCGCCAAGCATCGCCGCGGCGAGCCCGCGGGTGGTTGCGATGATGTTCGGCGCCGAGGATTTCAGTTTGGACCTCGGCCTGCCGCCCAACCGCGAGGCTGAGGCACGCGAGCTCATCTACGCGCGGTCGGCCATCGTCGTGGCGGCCGCTTCGGCCCACGTGCAATCGGTCGACGGCGTCTATCCGGACATTCACGACGTCGAGGGCATGCGGCGCGATGCGCTCCAGGCGCGACGGCTCGGCTTCACGTGCAAGTCGACGTTCCACCCGGGCCAGATCGACGTCATCAACGAGGTCTTCAGCCCGACCGACGACGACGTCGCCTACGCGGAGAAGGTCGTCGCCGCGTTCACGGCCGCGGAAGCCGCCGGCCAGGGGGCGGTTGCGCTCGGCGGCCAACTCATCGACCGCCCGATCGTCGAGCGCGCGCGGCGCGTGCTGGATCTCCGCAAGACACTAACTCGATCGTAGCGTTCCGAGGTGCGTTCGGCGAGCCGCCGACGTCAGGCGCAACGTCGCTGGGGAGGCAATCGTGCAGCAGGGGTCCAAGAATAAGGTTCGCAACACTCGTGGAATCCAGCCGGTCATCATGCGCTCCCAGCTCATGCTGGAAGCCGCGGCGCACCTCGTCGGCTCCCAGAGCTGGCAGCAGCGGCAGGTTCAGATCGACTTCCGCGTTCAGGGCGGCGGCGACTGGAAGTACCGCCTCTTCGCAAGCGACGCGCCGAACTCCATCGACGAGGTCGTGAGCGGGCGCGCGGACATCGCGATCTGCAATCCGGGGGCGGTGCTTGCCATGGCCCTCCACGGTGGCGGGCCCTTCAAGCACCCGATCCCGGTCCGGGCAATCTTCGTCCTTCCCCAGTTCGACCAGTTCGCGTTCGCGGTAACGGCGGACACCGGCATCACCTCGCTCGCCGACATCAAGACGAAGCAATACCCGCTGCGGGTCAGCCTCCGCGGCCAGCCCGACCATTCCGTCCACCTCGTAACTGACCAGGTGCTCGAGACGTACGGCTTCTCCCTGGCAGACATCGAGAAGTGGGGCGGTACCGTGCGGATGGACGATGAGTACCCCAACGGTCCGAACCGCATCGGCGCCGTCGCTCGCGGGGAGGCTGACGCGCTCTGGGACGAGGCGCTCGGAATGTTCGGCGACCGCGCGCTAGAGCTCCGCATGCGGTTCCTGCCGGTCGACGAGCCCAACCTGCGCGAGCTGGAATCTCGCGGCCTGCGCCGGGTCGCGATCCCGAAGTACGACTACCCCGCATTGGAGGCCGACGTCTGGACCATCGACTTCAGCGGGTGGCCCGTGTTCTGCCTGGAGAGCACGCCGGATGAGGTCGTCACCGCCTTCTGCGAGGCCGTCGAGGCTCGCAAAGGAAACATTCCCTGGTATGGCGAAGGGCCGATGGACCTGAAGTTCATGGTCTCCGACCCGCCAGAGGCCCCGCTCACGATCCCGCTCCACCCCGCCGCCAAAAGCTTCTGGCAGGCGCAGGGCTATCTCCCGTAGCTGGCAAGAAGTATTCGCCATCAGCGCGATCTGGCTGCGACCGAGCTGATTCATCACGTCGCCCAGCGCAACGCGGCTGGCTCACGCCAGCAGGTCTGCCGGGGATCGGCCGAGGGCCTTCGCCAGCGCTATCAATGTTGCATAGCGAGGCGAGCTGCCGCCTTTCTCGATACGCACAAGCGTAATCCTCCCGATCCCGGCGGCTTTGGCTAGTTCGTTCTGGGTCAACCCCTCGGACTCCCGGATTCGTCGTATACGGTCGCCCAATGACGAGCGCCCGGTTGCGGCAATCTGGTCGACCCGAGGCCGATACGCGGGGTCGCAGTAGTGGCGCGCGAAATCCCACGGAAGCTCGACAGTTTCGCCGCGGCGGTTTCGAAGCACGGCCTCGTATGGGTTCGGCAATTCCATGTCGACGAGATTCGAGAGGCTGCCGATCTCGGGAATGTCACCGAAGCTGATCATGCCGGTGCATCCGTCGGCGAAGGCGAACTCGATCCCCTGATCCGATGCCTTCGCCCGCGTCATCATCCGATCAGCGTTCATTACTTGGACGGCCAAGCGAGCCATCGCCTACCTCCTGTGGATACGATCCCACTCCTGCCGGATGAGGCCTGCGTGCTTTCGGTAGGCCTCGAGGATCGCTCGCCACCGGCCGGGCGGCGGCTCATCCATGTAGGTTCCCCCGTTAAGCTCGATGCGGCACACTTCTTCGTTCCCCATCCAGACATGAAGGTGTGGTGGTTCAAAGGGCAGCTCGCGCGGATACACCACGAAACGAAACGGACCATCGATGCCGACCGTCGGCACCTGAGGTTAACTCAATGTATCAGAAAGGATACATTGACCGTCATGGCTACTTCCAGCTATCGAGGAAGCGCTTTGCTTCGGCGGGGGCGTCGTCGGTGGTTGGGACGTAGGGAATGACGAGGCGGGTGGCGCCGGCCTCGGTGTACGGGGCGAGGCGATCGCGGACCTCCTCGATCGACGTCGCGGCAACCATCGGGACCGGCGGCCGGGTGCCGTCGCCGTCGAGCATGACGTCAGGGATCGCGGCCTGACCGGCGCGGAAGCCACCCTTCTCATAGGCCTCGCGGACGCCGCGCGCCTCGTCGCCGTAGCCCATCGCCGCGAAGAGCGCGTTGTACCCCTCACCCTCGCCGCCAGCCAGCATGTAGAAGGTCAGTACCTGCTTGAGCTTCGCTTTGGCCAGGTCGCGAGTGGGCGCGACGCAGACCCGGACTTTGATGACGTACTCGAGCTTCGCGGGGTCCTTGCCCGCCTCCGTGGCGCCCTTGCTCACCCGCTGCACGATCTCCTTGATCATCGGCGGGTTCGCCATGTTCACGACGACGCCGTCGGCCAAACGCCCGGCGAGCCGCGTCATCTGCTCGCCGAGGCCGGCGAAGTAGATCTTGGTTTCGGGATAGCTCGGTTTCCAGGAGAGCTTGAAAGGCGACGTCTGATAGAGCTCGCCCTTGTACTCGACGCGTTCCCCGCTCGCCGCCTGGCGAACGATGTCCGCATACTCGCGAATGCGCCGGATCGGCTTGTCAAAGGTCCCGCCGTGCCAGGAGGCGATCGGCTGGTTCGCGACCCCGAGCCCGAGCAGGAGACGACCGCCGGAGAGATCGTTCAGCGTCGCGGCCTGGATGCCCAACGTGACGGGGCTGCGGCCGAAGATGTGGTAGATCGCGGTCCCAAGCTTGATGCGGCTGGTCTTGGCTGCCATGGCGGAGAGGAGCACCATCGGGTCGGTGCTGTTCGACTCGCCCTTCCAGACGGCGTCGAACCCCTTCTCCTCGGCGATCTGGGCGAGCTCGACCGTCGCGGCCGCGGGGTAAAAGGCGCCCGAGTTGAACTCGACGTCGTACTGCATCACTCACATCCTTAGCGGCGTTGCTGATGGCCCACAGGCCGCCCGCATCCTAATGCAGAATCCGGGACAACCGCAACGCAACCCGGATCACGTCGACGCGATACGGAGCTCCTGGCGAACGTTGCGCACATCGATCTCGAGCTCGAAGCCCGCGACCGGCACCAAGCTTGGGTACCAGCGAATGCCGTGGAGCACGGCGGGCGCGATGCGCGGCAGCATCTCCTCCGAGAGCGCCGCAAACAGATCGTGGACCGTGTAGAGCCCGATGTCGGTCGCGGAATCCCAGCTCAGCCCCGCGGCTTCGAGGCGCTGGGTGAGCGTCCCGATAACGTCCGCGGTCTTGGCGCGCAGTGCATCGGGGGAGGTTTCGCCCGGGCGGGTCGCCGGGTCCTCGAACGCCCCGGACAGGACCCAGGTCGGGGGGCTTCCCGCCGAAGGCGCAGTGTAGGAGAACCCGTAGAGCACCTGCTCGCTCGGCGGGTTTCGCGACGGCGCGATGTTCGTGCGTGTCGCGGCGCCAACCCCACCCCTGAAGAGTCCCCACTCCGCGAGCAGCTCTGCGTACCTGGCGTTGAACGCCTGAAACGCCTGCACCGAGTAGGGCTCGGTGCAGCGGAGCTCGACGCCGCACAATGCCTGGCGGGGTCGACGAAGTCCCGCGAGGTACCGCTCGATCAGCTCGAAACCGGCTCGGTATGGGGTGGGGCGACCCAGCACGACGTGCACGATCTCGAAGCCGTCGTCCGCCACGACTGCCGAGCTGAACGGCACGGCTATGGGCTGATGGATGGGCAGGAACCGAAAATTGCCGTTCGCCTGGGGAACGAGCATCACCCCTCCGATATTCGTCTTCTTCGCATTTCGGGCGCTTCCACGGGAAGGCCGGCGACAGTGTAAGCGAGCGCGCTTCGACGAACTGCACAAGCCAAGCGGTGCCAATGTTGGGTCGAAGTAGAATGTGCGGCGCGCGGTCGGGCGTTGCTTCCACGCGCGATGTTGAGCCGAAGGACGTGCCGTGGAAACGAATTCCTTGCCCGATCAAGATCGACTGCCCCTGGCTGGGATTCGCGTCGTCGCGCTCGAGCAGGCGGTGGCCGGTCCCCTCTGCAGCCGGCATCTCGCGGATCTCGGTGCGGACGTCGTGAAAATCGAGCGGCCGGATGGCGGCGACTTCGCGCGGCGCTACGACACGGCCGTGCAAGGGCTCGCGGCGCACTGGGTGTGGCTGAACCGTGGTAAGCGCAGCGTCGCGCTCGACGTCAAGCAGCCCGCCGATCGCGCCGTCCTGGATGCGCTCCTTGCTCGAGCGGACGTTTTCATCCACAACCTTGGCCCTGGTGCTGTTGACCGTCTTGGGCTCGGTTGGGCAGCGTTGCACGAGCGCTGGCCTCGGCTCACCTCCTGCGCCATCTCCGGCTACGGCATGGACGGTCCGTATCGGGACCGCAAGGCGTTCGACCTCCTGCTCCAGGGTGAGAGCGCGGTGATCGCTGTCACCGGCAGCCCGGAGCAGCCCGCCAAGGTCGGCATCTCAATCGGCGATATCAGCGCTGCGATGTACGCGCTCTCGTCAATCCTCGCGGCCCTCTACGAGCGCGAGCGAACGGGCGAGGGCCGCATGATCGACGTTGCCATGCTGGACTGCCTCGCCGAGTGGATGGCGCCGCCGATCTATTATCAGATGTACGATGGCGTCCAGCCCGAGCGGGCGGGCGTCCGCCACACGACGATCGTGCCGTATGGCCCGTACCGCACCGGCGACGGAACGAGCGTGAACCTCGCGGTCCAGAATGAGGGCCAGTGGGCCCGGCTCTGCCGTGAGGTGCTTACACGTCCCGAGTGGGTGGACGATTCGCGTTTCCGCACCAACGTTCTTCGCACGCAGAACCGCGCGATGCTCGAGCCGTTGATCGAAGAGGCGCTGCATGCGCACACGCGCGCGTCGGCGCAGGAGGCGCTCGAAAAAGCAGACGTTCCCTACGGCGCCCTGAACGACGTAGCGGATCTCGTCGCCCATCCCCAACTCGCCGCGCGTGGCCGGTGGCATCACGTCACCAGTGAGGCCGGCGCCGTCCGCGCGCTCGCTCACCCGATGAACCTCGGCGGCATGCGGCAGCGCATGGACCCCGTGCCCGCCCTCGGCGAGCACACAGAGGAGATCAAGCGCGAGCTCGGCCTCGCCTGACCCCGACAAGGGCGCCGACATCCTCTCCAGCTCAACCAACTCGGTGGTGCCGACCGTTTACCCGACAATGCTTGAGCCCGGCATGCACCTCACCCAGGTTGCAGGCGAGTTTGAGCCTGAGGTGTATGCGCGCATCGATGTCGGCATCGGGGGCGACCCCGCGAGCCAGCTCGTCCAGGGGCATCGCGTTGACGATTCGGCAGGCTTCACCACCTACCTGGCCGGGAGTCTCGAGAAGCTCAAGCGTGCCATGGGCCGCGGCCGCCGGCAGCAGCAGACGGAAACAGCCGTCGACCAGGCGCTTGGGCGCGGCCCTCGTCCGCCCCCGGGCTTCCGGGGCCGCGCGGTTCCACTCGTCGACCTGATCGCGGGTACGAACCCCGGTCGTTCGAGCGACCTGGAGATCAGCAGCTCCGGGGGCGTGGTGCGGGGCGGCGGGAAGCAGGGACTCCAGTTCGTGACGGTCGCGTCACTGGTCTACGACCGCGCCCGAGCCGCGGGGTTGGGGCGCGAGGTTCCGACCGAGTGGTTTCTGCAGGACATCCGGGACTAGGCACCGGCCCGTCGTGGGGCCAGAAGGGAGGTAGGATGGCGCGGCAACATCGACTGGTCTTCGGACTGCTGGTCGGTGTATCGATCGCGGCGCTGCTCAGCAGTGGCTGCAATCCGGCGGGTCCGGATACACGCGGAGGGGCAGGTGCCCGAAGTGAACCCGCGGCTGCCACCTCCCATGGGGCGGCAACCAAACGCGTGGTGGCCGCCGTGCTGGGACTCCCGGTGGCGCTCAACGCCATCGTCGGCGGTCCGAACCTGAGCGCCCCCGGCACCGCCGAGCTCGCGGCCATGCTCCATGTCGGTCTCACGACGCCGGACCCGAGCGGTCTGCGTACCCCCCGGATCGCCGAGACGGCGCCCACGATCGAGAACGAAGCAGCCCTACATCGAGGCCGACACGATCTTTGGCGGTGGGGACGGGACCGATCCTCTGCCCAAACACCTGCTCGCCGACGCGGCCAAATCACCGGATACGTTCACCGAGCAGCCGTACTGGAACCGCGCGTTCATCGGCGTGGGACCGTACCGGCTCAAGGAATGGGTCGCCGAGAACCACGCGATTGTGGAGGCCAACCCATCCTACCATCTTGGTCGCCCCTCAGTTGACGAGATCGAGGTCCGCTTCATCAGCGATTACAACACCATGGTGGCGAACGTGCTGGCCGGCGCGCTCGACCTGGCCATGGGTCGCGACCTTTCACTCGAGCAGGGACTGGAGCTCCGGCGCCAGTGGCGAGGTGGCCGGGTCGATCTTCTGGTTGGCGGCGCGCCCCTCACCCTCGGTCCTCAGCATCGCGTTTCCCGCCCCCGCGCTCATTGGCGACGCGCGCTTTCGCCGCGCGCTCTACGTCGCCATCAATCGGCAGGAGCTGGTTGATTCTCTGCTCGAAGGAGTCGGGGCCGTGGCAGACACGCCCATTCCCCCAGACGACCGACTCATGCAGGACGCGACTGCGGGCGCGGTGCGCTATCCCTACGACCCACGCCGCGCCACGCAACAGTTGGAGGAAATGGGACTCGCCCGGGGGCCAGACGGGATGTTCCGAGATCTCGCAGGGAGGGCTTTTCGGGTCGAGCTGCGTCAGTCCGGCGCGGATGACCTCGAGCAGAAGACCATCCTGGCCGTGGGGGAGGCGTGGAACCGAATCGGGGTACCAAGCGACACGGTGTTCGTGCCCCCAGCCCGACAGCGCGACCGCGAGTACCGCGCCACCTATCCGGGTTTCGAGGCGGGGACTGTGGGCAACACGGTGAGCGCACGCGACGTCTCCGCGTTCCGCGCCTCGGAGCTGCGCACACCCGAGAAGAACTACCAGGGCAACAACCGCACCGGCTACGTGAACGCCGAGTTGGAGCAGCTCGTGGACCGGTACGTCGTGTCCATTCCGCTTCCCGAGCGGAAACAGGTCTTAACGCAGGTGATCAACCATCTGACCGATCAGGTCGTCGGGCTCTACCTGATGTTCATCGTCAAGTACCCCACTGCGATTTCTAGTCGGCTGGTCAACGTGGACGCCAATTCCGACATTCCCGTAAGCTGGAACGCGCATGAGTGGGATGTCAAATAGCGGACACATGGCGCGAGCCCCCGGCGGGAGGAGAAACGCACGAGCGATTGCATTGACCGGGTCGGAGACGCGGGCTAGGATTCGCACCAAGGACGCGGATTTCCGATCGATTGTCCGAGGCGTTTCGGACCGCGCTTGCGAGGAAGGAGCGGCCATCCCATGGAACCGAATGCCCACCACTACGAGCTGCCGACCCTGTCACTGTCCGAGCGCGAGGCGCGCTGGGCACGCGTCCGGGGCGAGATGGAGCATGCAGGCCTTGACTGCCTGCTCGCCTACAGCGGGGGCAACAGCCTCAACGCTCTCTACCTGACCCAGATCGACATGGAAGGGCTGGCGATGTTCCCGCTTCAGGGAGACCCAGTCTTCCTCCTCCCCTCCGGCGAGCGCTGGCTGCACTGGGCGCAGGGATCGCAGACCTGGGTGCCGGACGTCCGCCCCGTACGCGAGCTGGCCAGCCCGGCCGGGGAAGCGCTCGAGCAGGCCGGGGCGCGGCGCGTCGGCCTGGTGGACCTCAAGGGGCTGGGCACCGGCGCGCACGCCGCGCTCATGACCGCGATCAGCGACTACGAGACCGAGGATGCCTCGCAGCTCGTCTACAACCTCCGCATGGTGAAGAGCGAGGAAGAGCTCGCCATGATGGAGCGCGCCGCCGCAGCCGCCGACCAGGCGATCGCAGCGCTGCGATCCACGGCCCGGGCCGGTGTGCGGGAGAACGAGCTCTATGCCGAGCTGTACCGGGTGCTCCTCGCAGGCGGCTGTGAGCCCGCGACGGGCATATCGATGGAGGCCACCCCGCGTCCGTTCCATCCGGTGCGCAAGCCGTCTCTGCGCTCCCTCCAGGAGGGCGACGTAGTGATGGCTCATCTGAACCCGCGGTACGGCGGCTACTTCGGTCACCCGCACGTCTGTCTCACGATCGGCGAGCCGCGAGCAGAGATCCGGGCCATGTTCCAGGTTTGCGAAGAGGCGTTTGAGACCTTCAAGGCTGCCGCCCGACCCGGTGCCACGCTGGGGGACGCGTGTCGCAAGACCCTCGGTGTGATCGAGCGGGCCGGGTATGAGTGGCGGAAGGAGCCGCTGGTGCATTCCATCGGGCTGGCGCAGAACGAGCCGCCGAACGGAGGCATCCCCTCCAATCCATACCCGGACCTCGAGCTGCGGGAGAACCAGACGTTCGGGCTCCATCCGTGGGTGGGACGAATGGCCGATGGGATCGGGATCGACTCCGGCCGCGCCGTACGGATCACAGGCGAGGGGGCGGTCCCCTTCGGCGGCCTGCCCCGGGTGGAGCTCTACCGCGCCTAGTTCAGTCTCGATCCTTGCTGGGAGGACTTGCCGGGCATCATGGTAGCTGAACTTCGGCCCCATCTCTCGCACTGGGGAGCCTTCGACGCCGAGGTGCAAGATGGCACCCTGGTCGCCATCCACCCGTCCCCATCCGACCCCGATCCATCACCCATCCTCACGAATATTGCTAGCGCCATCGGTCACCGAACTCGGGTGCAGCAGCCCATGATCAGAGCCGGCTGGCTCGATCGCGGTCCCGGGCCGAGCGATCGCCGAGGCGCGGAGCCCTTCGTACCGGTAAGCTGGACACAGGCGACCGAGCTCCTGGCCGGGGAGCTGCGTCGGGTCTACGACGCGCATGGGCCGACGGCCGTCTACGGAGGCTCCGGCTGGGGCAGCGCCGGCCGGTTCCACCAGGCCGGCGGCCAGCTTCGCCGTTTCCTGAATTGCCTCGGCGGGCATACCTACCCGGTCAACACCTACAGCCGGGGCGCATCGGAAGTGATTCTCCCCCACGTGCTCGGCGGCGAGACCGAGGTCGTCCAGCGAGCACCTTCCTGGCCCGTCGTCATCGAGCACACGGAGCTGCTGGTCTGCTTCGGTGGTCTCCCCGTGAAGAGCACCGCCGTCAGCCACGGGGGCGTGAGCCAGCACCAGACTCGCGCGCATCTCGCCGCGGCGGCCCAGCAGGGTGTGCAGGCCGTGCTTTTCAGCCCTGTGCGGGACGACCTGCCCGGCTTCACCGACGCGGTCTGGCATGCCTTGGTGCCTGGCACGGACGTTGCCGTCATGCTGGCTCTGGCACACACCCTCATCGTAGAAGAGCTGCTCGATCCCGGGTTCCTCGAGCGGTATTGCGTGGGCTACGAGCGATTCTCGCGCTACGTTCTGGGTCAGGTTGATGGCCAGCCGAAGAGCCCGGAATGGGGGGAGCAGATCTCTGAAGTCCCCGCGGAGGCCATCAGGCAGCTCGCCAGACGGATGGCCGCCTCCCGAACGTTGATCAGCGTCACCTGGTCGCTGCAGCGTGCAGACCATGGCGAGCAGGTCCCGTGGATGGCCGTGACCCTCGCCGCCATGCTTGGCCAGATGGGGCTGCCTGGTGGTGGGGTCGCCCACGGTTACGGCTCGACGGCAGGGGTTGGGGCTGAGCCCCTGCCCTACGGGCTGCCTACACTGCCACCGGTGAAGAACCCCGTCCGATCCTTCATTCCCGTGGCACGGATATCGGACCTGCTGCTGCGGCCCGGCCAGGAGCTCGACTACAACGGGCACCGCCTGACCTATCCGGACATCCGTCTCGTGTACTGGTGTGGTGGCAACCCGTTCCACCACCATCAGCACCTCAGCCGCTTGCGACGTGCCCTGGGACGACCGGACACCATCGTGGTCCACGATGCGTTCTGGACGAGCATGGCGCGCCATGCCGACATCGTGCTGCCCGCCACCGTCACCCTCGAGCGCAACGACATCGGCGCCTCGAGCAACGATGGCTGTCTGACTGCCATGCACCAGGCGATCGGACCGTACGGTCAGGCGAGGAGCGATTTCGAGATCTTCGCTGGGCTCGCGGCCGAGCTGGAGGCAGGGAAGGCATTTACCGAGGGCCGATCCGAGATGCAATGGCTCGAGCACCTGTACGAAAGCTGGCGTGCCATCGCAGGTCAGCGGGGTTTCACCTTTCCGACGTTCGCCGAGTTCTGGGCCGCGGGCAGACTGACGCTGCCGCGTGGCTCGAAACCCAGTTTCGGATTCGAAGCGTTCCGCCGCGACCCGGACACGAGTCCACTTCCGACGCCCAGCGGTCGGATCGAGATCTTCTCCGAGACCATCGACAGCTTCGGTTACGCCGACTGTCCCGGTCACCCCACGTGGCTCGAGCCGGCGGAGTGGCTCGGCGCCCCGCTTGCCCGTCGATTCCCGCTGCACCTGATCGCCGACAATCCCGCGACGCGGCTGCACAGCCAACTGGACGTGGGCGCATTCAGCCAGGGCTCGAAGGTTCAAGGACGGGAGCCCATGCGCATTCATCCGAGCGACGCCGCGGCCCGAGGAATCGCGGCCGGGGACATCGTCCGGGTGTTCAACGAGCGCGGGAGTTGCCTCGCCGGCGCCGTCGTCAGCGCGACGGTCCGGCCGGGCGTCGTCCAACTCTCGACCGGCGCCTGGTACGATCCTCTCGACCCATCGGACCTCGATGCGATGTGCGTCCATGGGAACCCGAACGTGCTCACGCGCGATGCAGGGACCTCGCGGCTCGCCCAGGGATGTGCCGGTCAGCATGCCCTGGTGCAGGTGGAGCGCTGGAATGGGCCTCCGCCGCCTATCAAGGTCCTCGACCCGCCTGCCATCGAACCCCGCGATGGGGCTACGCGTGGTGGGTGACGCTGATCGGATCTCATCCAGGGCGGCCGGCGATGCGTGCCTGACGAAGCCGGTGCGGGCGTCCCAACTCTACGATTGTCTGGCTAAACGGGGCCACGGAAGCAGCGGAACCGGAATCCGGACGGGCTCCGCGTTTTCGGCAACGCGGGGAGGATGCCAGATGGCTCGTTTCCTATTCGCTACGTTTGATGGGGGCGGTTGCCTGGTTGCGGCGGTTGCCCTCGCGCAGGCGACGTCAGCCACGTCCCTGCACCAGCCGGCAATGCCTGGGTGATAAATGGCCCGCGTCCACGATCCGGGCCGATCGATGCACCACACAATGCCGGAAGCGCTCGTTTGGCGGAGGCGTCGGGTCCCTAGCGAGGCCCTTCTGCGAGAGCTGGAGCGGTCCGGGTTGGCCGAAGGCGTGCGACCGCCTCCTGCATCAGTCCTGTTTGCTTTACCAGGTCCTGCTCGACGAATCGGATGACCAGCGTGGTCAGGCCCTCGTCGACGAACGGCTGGAGGCGATCAGCGATCTCGCGCGGTGAGCCGAAGAAATCCGTCGTGTTGTTCCGGTGCGACCCAAAATATGCCCGCATGTGGTCCGGCGCCTCGGCCCGCGCCTTGTCGCCGTCCTGTTCCAGGTGAAACGTCGCGTACAGACCTGTGCAGGCGATCTCGCTCGGATCGCGCCCGGCCTCACGTGCGTATGCCATGACCTTTCGGTGGTCCTCGACAAACGCGTCGGGATCGCACGCAGTGGTGAACCAGCCGTCACCATAGCGTCCGGCCCGCTGCAGTGCGGCTTCAGCCCGCCCCGTGGCCACGGACTGCGGGATGGGGCGATTGACGGGCTTGGGAAAAACTGTGGCATCCTCGAGCTGATAGAAACGCCCCGCGAATGTGACCGAGGGCTCGGTCCACAAGCGCCGCATGATCTGGAGCATCTCGGTCAGCCGAGCGCCTCGCTCCTTGTAGGGCACGCCGCAGTTCGCAAATTCGCGCTGGCCCTCGGGTCCACCCTTTCCGATACCAACGCTGACCAACAGCCGTCCCCCAGAAAGAACGTCAAGCGTGGCGAGCTCGTGGGCGAGGAGCACGGGATTCCGCAACGGCGCGCTCAAAGGAATAACTCCGATCCCGATCCGCTCGGTCCTCATCGCAATCGCCGTTAGGGAGGTGATGAAGTCCGCCCGGGGCCAGCCGCGCTCCATGCGCGAGCTATCGCCGACCCACACGTGCGCAAAGCCCAGCGCCTCAGCCTGCCTCGCCGTGTCGAGGACGGGCGCCAGATCCGACCGAACGTCGTCATTCCGGACCTGGTGTGCGGTGTGGAGCAGCAAGCCAAGCTCGAGTCGTGGCGTTTCCACAAGGTTCTCCTTCTGAATTTCGGCACATCCGCGCCCGGGTGGTGAGCAACGCCCCGGTATACTGCGCGCTGACGGTTACGAACATGCCAAGTCTATCGTGCGGGAGGGAGCCATGGACGTCAGCCTGATGAACCTCATGCCCGGCGTCAGCAATTTCATCGAGGCGGCGAGGCGGCCGATCACATGCGTAAGCTGAAGCGGCAGTACAACGAGCCGATCCGCTTCACCGAGATCATGTATGGCTACCACCCCCACGTTCCCCAGCGGGTGGGGCTGGACGACTACATGCATTGGCCGTTCAATAGCAAGTGGGCGTGGTTCGGCATCGGCGTGGACGGCGGCCTGGGGAACCAGCGCGGCCAGCATCTGGATGGGCCATGTTTTTGGTCGAGCGTCTATATTGACGACGAGCTGGTCGTCGATCGAGGCAGGCTGACCCTCTGTGATGATCCACAGATCCGGGAGATCGCAGCAAGGTATGGCGATCCTGATGATCTTCTGGAGCACATCACCCACGCTCAGTAGACGTGGAGCAAACAATGCGGTCCACAGCGTAAGCGACGATCAGCAGCTCGGCTAGAACGCGACAGGTTCGGATGCGACGGGTAGGAAGGGAGCAGAGATGGTTCGCGAGTTCATGACCCATTGGGACGAGAAGGTACCGATCTGGTTCGAGCGCGAAGAGGACGATCTCATCGGCACCCAGCGAAGCGGCGGGCGGCCCATGCCACGCATTCGCATGATGGATCTCTTTCGGGGACCCACCAACCGCGACGGCAACAAACCGATCCCGGTGTGGGCCGGCGAGGATGGCGTCATCGAGGCTTGCTGGACCGTCGGGGCAGAGCCCCACTTCCACCGACCCGCGGACTTTGACGTGTTGATGTTCCAGTATTGCGGACGCGCGGCTGTGGAAAGCGAGATGGGCGAGTTCTCGCTGGCCCCGGGGCATTGTCTGCACGTCCCGGCGGGCGGCGCCTACCGGGCCATCGGTAACGGCGAGTGCCGACAGATGGTCGTCAAGCTGCACAAGCCCGTGACGCTGGGAGTGGACGCAAACAATCCACTCACCGAAACCGTGTTCGACGTGCGCGCCGATGGCGCGCGGCCCGATGGCCAGGCGGTGCAGCTGCCCGCGCGGACCGGCAAGGTGCTAGAAGTCACTGAATTCTGGGGAAACGCCCTCGAGCCGATCGTCATCGAGCGGGACCACGCCAAGCTGGTTGGCTGTCTCTCCGGCCCGCCAGGTCGGAACGAACCCGTTCCGGGCACACGCCAGGCGTCGGTGATTCGCGTGTTCGATTACTTCGTCGGCATGACGGGCAAGGGCGGCGCCCGCGCGCCGCAGCACTACGAGAGCGAGGATTTCCGCACCGATTCCTATAACACTGAGGGACAGCAGTTCGGCTTTCATCGTGGCATGGATGACGACGAGATCTGGTTCCAGTTCCGAGGCCACGCCAACAACGAAACCGAATGGGGCATCCATGAGCTGGAGCCGTGCGAAATGGGCTACGTCCCGCGGGGCATCGCGCATCGCATCGTGGGCGGCGAGGGCTTTCTGCGCTTCGTGCTCTACTTCCGCCATCCGATGAACCCCGCTGTGGACGAGAGCGCCCAGACGGGCCGGTCCACAGTGCGCGTCGAAACCGCCTCCAGCAAAGAGCTACCGGCGCTGGTCGAGGCGAAGGCGAAGCTTCAGGAGGCGGCGGCGGCTGGTGGCCGGCCCGCTCGATAGTCGTCCAGGAGTCGCTGCCTGGGGAGCTGGGATGCCAGTCCGTTCGGCTTGCGCCCCAGCTCCCCACTTGAATCGCTGACGGTATTGGGAGCGCGGCACGTTGGAGAATATCGCGACGCACGAGGTGGCCGACAAGCTTGCGAACTCGGTTTACAAGCCGCTCTGGATCATGACATCCCATCGAGGTGAGGAGCTGAGCGGCTCGATGGTGGTATCCGCGCTGAGCCTCTTCCACAGCAACCCGGTGAAGTTCGTCGCTTGCATTACCAAGCGCGACTACACGCACGATGTGATCATGGAGAGCGGGGTATTCGCGCTGCACGCGCTGCGAGAGGACCAGATCGACCTGGCGGTCCTATTCGCGTACCAGTCCGGCCGTGATGTGGATAAGTTCGCGAATCTCGACTACAAGATTGGCCATACGGGTTGTCCAGTGTTGAGGGACTGCCTCGGGTATATGGAGTTCGAGGTGTTCGCGAACGTGGACACGCCAACCCACACGGTCGTGGTGGCAGAGATTCGCAACGCGGAGACGTTCGCTCCCGTCGAATCGGTCGTCTACGGCTCCGGGGTGAACGAGGAATGGTTTCGTAAGAACGCGCCCCCGCACCCCAGGGCCCTCGCCGCTCAGCGGGCCGGCCAGCAGGCTGAATCGCACTGAGCGATCGTGCCGGGTGAATTGGGCAGAACAACCAGTCGATTGGGCCAGAATTCACCCAAAGCCGCCAGTGTGCGATCCGTAGGCGCCCTGTATTGTTGTCATAACTCAGTCGAGGGGAATGCATGACCAGCCCCTGGAGCCGGGAGAGAACATTGCGTCGCGATACTCGATGGGCTCGATTCTCGCTGGTCGTGCTCGTGATTTCCTCCCTGTTGACCGCATGCGCCACGCAGCCTGGGGCGGACGGGGCTCGCTCGGGCAATCCGGAGCCGCAGCAGCGCCCGGCTGGGGCGCCGAAGCGCATCGTGTGGGCGATGGACCAACGCGTGGAGGGGTTTACCGAGCTCTTCGGCGGTCCGGCGTCAGGCTGGCGGGTCCCCTACCTGGCGCTGCATGACTTCCTCATCGTCCTTGACGACGGCGGCGAGCCGCATCCCCGCCTGGTTCAAGAGGCGCCCTCCCAGCAGAAGGGAACCTGGACGGTCAACCCCGACGGCACGATGGAGACGACCTGGAAGCTGCGGCCCGGCGTAACCTGGCACAACGGCGAACCGCTTCGGCCGGAGGACTTCGTCTTTGGCTGGCGCGTCGCGCGTGACCCGGGGGTCCCGTACAACAAGCGCGCCGTAGCCGCAGCCATCGAGCGCATCGAGGTTGTCGATTCGAGCACGATGGTGTTCCACTGGAAGAACCTCTATCCGTTCGCGGACCGGATCCAACAGTTCGACTTGGACGCGTTCCCATCCTGGAACCAGAGCCTCATCGAGAGCTTCGAGACGAACCAAGCGGAGTTCCCAAACCACCCCTGGCTGACGCGTGAGTTTGTCGGCCTGGGCCCCTATCGCCTCACGGACTGGGATCCGGGGAACCGCTTCGTGATGGAGCCGTTCTCGCAGTGGTACGGCGGCCGGGCCAAGATCGATCGTATCGAGGTGCGCTTCGTCGGTGATGACAATACGCGACTCGCCGGCATTCTGGCCGGCGACATCGACGTGACACTCGCCAATGGCGGCGGGCCGGCCCCGGAGCAGTGGGACACGCTCACGCAGCAGTATGAACAGACCGGCATGGGGCGATTGATCAAGGAGCAGGTGGGACGGCTTACGTACGGAACGCCGAAGTGGTCCAATCCGTTCTTTGGCGGCAACGACAAAGCTTCGGTGCGCCAAGCCATGACCCATGCGCTGGATCGTGAATCATTGGCCGAGCTGATGGTAAAGGATCGCGGGCTGGTGTCGCATAGCTGGATCCAGCAGGGAACGCCGCTGTATCAAGCACAGGGCGCCAAGATTGTGACATACGCGTACGATCCCGCCAGGGCGGCGCAGCTCTTTCAAGAGTCCGGTTGGACCCGCGGATCTGACGGAATCCTCCAAAACGCGGCGGGGCAGAAGTTTCAGTTCCCCTATATGACGGGCGGCTCCGGTGTGCGCGCCGCGCAGGTATTACAGGACGACTGGAAGAAGGTCGGCGTCGACATGGAGATCGACGTGACGTCGCCCCAGCTCAGCTCGAACCTCGAGGCGCAGGCGTCGTTCGCCGGGATTCAGGGCACGGGCAACGCGATCAGCTTCGCGTTTCTCGATGGCCGCTTCCACAGTCGGAACATCGCCCGGGCGGAGAACCGCTGGGGCGGGCAGAACCGGTCGGCCTACGCCGACCCGGAGGCTGACCGCCTTGTGGAGGGCCTCCTCACGGCGCTCGATCAGACGGAGCGGTGGAACCTCGAGGGCGATCTCGCCAATCTCATTACCCGAAACGCGGTGTTTTTCTGGTACTACCACCCGACGGCCGCGTCAACCGCGAAGAAGGCCATCACGGGGCTCAAGCCGAGCCGAGCGACCGGCCATAGCGGTGACCTGTTGCTGACCTGGAACATCGCGGAGTGGGACCTCACGAGCTGACCCGTATCACTCCAGGTCCCAGTCAAAGGCGTCCCAGCCCCAGTAGGGCTGGAAGAATGGCGCCTTGACATTCCTGACCCGGCCGCTCATGGTCACGACGAAGACGTCCCACCACATGTAGAGGCGGGGGAGGTCCGTCATCTGCTCGCGCAGGACCTCCGCGTGGACCCGATCGCGCTCGTCCGGCGCGATCGTCACGTTCAGCCGATCGATGAGCCCGTCGAGCCGTGGGTTCACGTAGCCCAGCCGGCCGCCGCCATTGTCCCAGGCCGCGCCCGGGCGAGGCGCGGTGGAACGCAGGTTGGTCTCGTGGTTGGTCCAGGTGAGCAGGCTGATGTCCCAGCCGGGGAAGGCCGCGCGGTAGGCGGCGTCGCCGGTGAGCTGCGGGGTCATGATCACCAGGGTCGTCTCCGCGCCGATCTGGCGCCAGCTCCCGCGGATGACGCCAAGCAGGATCTCCGCTGTGGGGATGGGGGTCTTGCGGACCTCTTGCTCGAAGCGCTCGCCGTCCGGCGTGAGCAGGATGCCGTCCGTGCCCATGCGGAAGCCGAGCTGCTCGAGCTCGCGCGTGGCCCGAGTCGGGTCGTACGGATACAGGGGAATCGCGTCGCGGAACGCTGTCTGACGGCGCACGTCATCGGGCGGGATCCAGCTATCCGCAACTGGCCCCTTGCCACTCGTCATCACATCGGAGAGCGTCTGGCGATCGAGGCCACGATAGAGCGCCTGGCGGACCCGGGGGTCCAGAAGCGCTCGCGGCCTCGCGACGTCCGGTCGGAACTGGCTCTGGATGTACTGGAACTGGCCCGAGGTGTGGACGATCGCGCGGTTGCTCGTGCCCTCAAACGCTTGCTGGAGCGGGGCGAGCTGCTCCGTCTGCAGGATGTTGGGCAGGACGAGGTCCAGCTCGCCGGCGAAGATATTGGCCATCAGCGTATTGACGTCAGGAAAGAAGCGCGCGACCACGCCGTCGAGTCGAGGCCGCCCCAAGAAGTAGTCGTCGAATCGGGTGAGCTCCATCGCCAGCCCCTGCTGCCAGGCGACGAGCTTATAGGGCCCGAGCCCGATCATCTCGGTGGTGAAGTAGGGATGGTTGTTGAAGCGCTCGACCTCGCCGGCGTCGAAGGTCTCGCCAAGGATGTGGCGCGGCATGGGGCGAATGTCGCCCTCGATCGCACGGGCGTAGATCTGGCTGAAATGCGCCACGAAGGTGTGCGGGTCCGGCGCCGCTGCGCGGTCGCTGAAGCGCCGCCACTGCGAGGCCGCCAGCAGGGTGCCGGGGCTCTTCGTGTACTGCCACCCGAGCAGCACGTCGTCCGCGGTGAAAGGGGCGCCATCATGCCAGCGCGCATTCGGAGGCAAGCGCCACGTCATTTCCATCGTGCCGTCGGGGAACAGCCGCCATAGCCCGTTCGCGAGCGATGGGACCTCTACCGCCAGATCGGGAAGGTAGTCTCTGCCGTCGAAGCGCACGAGGCTTTGCGGATGCACGAGGTCCGTGAGCTGAACCTCGCCGCGCCCTGCCGGGTCTAGGAAGTTCTTGGGCTCCACCTGGAAGCCCATGCGGAGGATTTTGGGGGCACTCGCCGGGCGAGCGCCTGCTCCGTCCGGGCCGTTGGATGCCGGCGGTCCGGATCCGCCTGGCTGCGCGCAAGCGGTGACCGCAATCAGCGCGGCAAGCACTGCAACCGTCAGCGGCTGGGCGCGCATGTTGGCGCCCCTACCAGAGGGCGCCTTGACCATGGCTCGCATGCGAGACGTGAGCAAGCACCTCGTTCGGATCGCCAAACGATTCCGCGACGGCCAGCACGTCGGGGTGTTGAATAATGTCGTCGGTGACGCGGCCGTTGTCGTCGGGGATCTGCCGGCCGTCAATGTAGACCCGGGTGTTGAACACACCTCCGTCGATGTGGCGGAACGTGTCGCCGGCTCGCCCCGTGCCCAACCCAGCCCACGGCATGCGTGCGTTGACTTCCCAGTGCATCGGATCGGCGAGCCCGCGGTCCAGATCGGCCTTGGGGGGGTAGCCCACCATAATCTCGACGAATTTGTTGCTGCCTGGGATCTCGCGGAACATCCGGTTCGTGTGCTCGGCGACTTCGCCGCCGGTGCACTCGGCAATCCAGCCGTCCTTGATCACCCAGCGCATCGGCTGCGGGAGCGCGCCAGCGATCCCCTGGACGCAGCTCAGCTCGACCACGCCATTCGCTTCGCCGCTGCCATCGTAGATGCCGCAGCGACCCCAGGGGAAATGGATACGTCCAGGCGGATCGCCCGCTCGGAACTGGAGACCGTAGAGCTTCTCCCCATCGTAGGTCGCGCGGAGGTTCGTCCCCTGGTCATTTTTCAGCTCGACGACGCTTCCCGCGCCGACGACCTCGCGCATCTTTTCCGCGAGCTTCCAGAGCACCTGGTTTGGAAATCTCGCAAAGTCGCGTGCCAGTACGCCAGGGGCCGCCTCGAAATAGACATTGAACGGTCGCTGGCGTTGCTGCTGGAGCTGCGTGCCGGAGGTCTCCCGGCGCTGCCCGCGCTCGCGTGCACGCCGCATCGTTGTCGGACTGAATGTGATGAACACCGGCCACATCCAGACCACGGTGTCCACATGCTCCATCGCCTCCATAACAGCGCGCGGCACCTCCCCGTACCGGGGGATCGGCTCAGTGATGAGGGTCATGGGCACCGCCCCGATAGATTTCAGCCCAACAGAGGTCGCCTCTATGGACAACGGATCGCTACGTCGATCGGCGAGGAGCATGACCGTTTCATCCTTGCGGATGTCAGCCGCCTGGATCATGTTCATGACGCCGGTCAGATAGTCGCCGACTTCCAGACGAAACATGTCGCCTCCCCGTCAATTGCGTTCCAGTCGCGCTGCAATCGGGATTCGTGGCACCAAACGACCCGGAGGGTCAACACGGGATGACGACCAACTGGTGAGGATCCTTCCCGAGCCGCCGTCCGCCGTTCCCCGTGACTGCAACGGTGTCACCCCAGGTAATGCCCGGACCCCCTGTCGGACGGAAGTTCGGCTTAACGATGAAGGCCTGGTTCTCCTGAAGGACGAAGTCGGCAATTTCCGGGCTCATCTCACCACCCACTAGGAGAGGACGATCCTCCCCGAGGCCCCGGCCGTGCATCGTCAGCGCCGCCTTCCCACCCAACTCCTCGGCCACATCGTCAACGCCGCGGACGATCTCCCCCCAACGGGCGCCGGGCTTCATCCGCTCGCATATCGCGTCGAAGACGACCTTTTGCTTCTCCATGGCATCAACGAGGGCCGGCGCGGGGTCGCCCAGCACGGCCGGCTGGACGCGCTGCGACACGTACCCCATGTACTTGCCCTCGATCTCGTTGGCGAGCATATCTCCGCGCTCGAGTGGCCGCCGGGTCGGCACAAACGCATCGCGAACCGTGCCCGGGCCGGTTGCCCAGAGAACCATGGTGGGCAGCTCGCCGCCAGCTTTCAGCATCGCGTAGTAGAGGGCCGCGAGGACTTCGTTGTCTGGCACCCCGGGCCGAGCCGCCTCGACGAACCCCCGAATCGCAGCCTCCGCGATCGCCGCCGCTCGCTCCATCGCGGCGAGCTCCTCCGCGCTCTTCACGCCCCGCAGGTCGGCCATCATCACCGTGACGTCCTCGAAAACGGCGTTCGGGAGCGCCGCTCGGATCCGTTCGAAGAATCCATGCGGGGCAGTGCCTTCCGGGGTGCGTACGCCGCCCCCGAGGCCGACCACGCCGATCCGGGATCGATCGGCCCCGAGCTCGCGGAGGCGCTCGATAGCGGGCATTGACCAAGTGTGATGCTTGGGAGTGCGGAGGTCGGCGACCCACTCCTGCGCGCGGGCCCAGAACTCCGGTCGGTTCAGCACGATGGCCGTTACCTCGCCTCGGCGAGGGAAGACGCAGGCCGTCTCCGAGCAATTCCCGCCGATATGCGTCAGATAGCGCGTGTCCGCCGCGAACATCTCCCAGTGGCCGGTGTGTGGCGGGGTAATAATGGCGGCGAGGTCGCTTGCATCCATCGCTGCGCGCACGCGCGCCCAGCGCCGGTCGCGCTCCTGTAAAGAAAGCCGCGGCATGTCGAGCAGTTCAGTAACCACTTCGCCTCCTCGCATTCGGGCCGCTTCCGATGGTCACGAGACGCATCAAGAGGGTCCATCGAATGTTTGGGCCCGATTCTATCTCACCTGAGTCTTGGCTTGTGTACTCGATGCCTTCCCCGCGACTGCTCGGGTCCGGCGATGCGGTCGACTACAACGGGTACCGCCTGACCTATCCGGACATCCGTCTCGTGTACTGGTGTGGGGGCAACCCGTTCCACCACCATCAGCACCTCAGCCGCCTGCGCCGCGCCCTGGGACGGCCCGACACTATCGTGGTCCGCGATGCGTTCTGGACGAGCATGGCGCGCCATGCCGACATCGTGCTGCCCGCGACCGTCACCCTCGAGCGCAACAACTCGGCAGCGGGATTCAGTTCGCGGCGATCGCCGGCGCGGCGCACGAGGTGCTCCGGGGCTTGCAGGGCCTGCGCGAGATCCCGACGGACTGGCTCACCCAGACCATCCGCGACTGACCCTCCGACTTCGCGGCCTTCAGCATGGACGGTCGAAGCCCCCAGGGGAGAGTGTCGGCGCCATGTTTGCCAAGAGGCCCGGCTCCTTTCACAGCGCACGCACCGCGTACGGTTTACTCGCGATGGGTAGCGCGGTACATTAGCACTGTGCTTACCCCAGAGCGAAGCCGGTCGCGCTGCAGCCATAGGCTGCGGCGATCGTGATCGGGCGGGCCGGCGACACTCGGTGGGGGATTCTCGACCCGGAGGAGAAACGATGTCAACTGGCGCTGCGGACAGTTCCTTTGAGGCGCAGGTTCGGGACGGCATTCGCAACCTGGTACAGGAGGTCGTAACCGTACAGCCCGGCGAGCGCGTCCTTATCCTGAGTGAGTACGGTCGGGTCGATCGCGAGCTTCCCGACCTGATCGGCGAAGCGATCAAGCAGGCCGGGGGCGAGTACCAGGTGATGTGGTCCGAGGGAATCGATCCCGACGGCCGCGGGCGGCCAGAGATTTTGATCAAAGCGATGCAGGCGGCGGACAAGGTCATCTACAACTTCCCCGCAGGGTCGGTTGGTCAGCGCTTAGTCTCGGTGGTCGATCGCTTCCTGGACAAGGACGCCGGGCCGCTGCGGGTCACCAACAACTTCTGCACGCTGGAGCTCATCGCTTCGGAGTTCGCGCGCTTCTCAGGCCGGACTACCAAGGCCATCTACGAGTGGTTCGAGGAGACCTATTCGGCGGCCCATACCTGGCGCATCACGTCGCCGAGCGGCACGGACATCCGTGGCCGGATTGCCCCGGTCAGCTCGCGGCAGGCGATCCTCGAGGGGATGAAGTCCCCCTACAGCACCGTCTTCCCGGCCCGCATCCATTGCCCGGTCGGCTCTGCGGGTGCAAGCGGAACGATCGCTGTCGACCACTGCGCGATCCCGCCGGTGCGCATCGAAAACCCGCCGCTTGTCCGGATCGAGGATGACCTGGTCACCGGAGTCGAAGGGGGGCGGGAGGCGGAAGAGTACCGTAGGGCATTGGCAGCGAACGCCGCGCGCTGGGGCGACCGCGCGAATTACCTCGATTCCTGGCACAGCGGGCTTCACCCGTATGGGCCGAACATCGAGGGGTTCCTTGGCCACGGCTGTAGCGCGCGCATGCACATGCACATCGGCCGCTCGGATACCTACACCTCGGCCGGGTTGAAGAACCACTCGATTGCGATCGACGACGCCGTCCTCCTCGACAACGGCCGGCTTGTGGGCCTGGACGACCCGGAGGTCCGCAGGGCCGTCGGCCTCTGAGGCGGCGGCGCTCGACAGCAGCGGATAGAGTTCCGCGTGCTCGGCGCTTCGCGCTGGGAGCGGTGAGTCAGGCGCGATGGCCTGTTCACCACTCATCTTGGTCAGGAGCCTGAAATCATGAGTGCTGGTCAGACGAGTGTGCAGGAGCTCGCGGCGCTCCTCGGCTCCGCATCCCTCTATGCGTGCCTCGACGTTCGCGAGCGGGGCGAGTTCGCGCTGGAGCAGATCGAAGGGGTGACTCCGCTTCCCCGCGGGACGATGGAGTACCGGGTGCGAACGATGGTGCCCGGCCGCGATATCCCAATCGTCGTTTGCTGCGACGACGGTCGGCGCAGCGCGTTGGCCGCCGCGACCCTTGACGCGATGGGCTACACGAAGGTCAGCGTCCTCGACGGTGGGCTCGCGGCATGGACGGCCGGCGGCCGGCCCACTATCGCTGGCTGGGGCGTTCGCGGCAAGGCATACGCCGAGCGCATCTGCATCGACCGCAAGGTGCCCCACATGACCGCGGAGGAGCTCGCGGAGCGCCGTCGCAGTGGAGAGTCCCCCACCGTCGTCGACGTGCGCACCGGGGAGGAGTATCTCCGGGGCCACGTGCCTGAGGCCTACCATATCCCCGGCGGACAGCTCCTGACCGAGGTGTCTGGGCTCGGGCTCAATGCCGATGCGCCGATCGTGGTGAGCTGCGCCGGCCGGACGCGCGGCATTCTTGGCGCAGAGATGCTCCGCGCGGCCGGGCGGCAGAACGTCTACCACCTGGAGAACGGGGGTATGGGGTGGCGGCTCGCTGGCTATGAGCTGGAGACCGGGAGCGGCCGGGGGCGGCCCACCGCGGACCAACCCGTGCCCTCCTGGGTCGAATCGGCAACGCGAGCTTTGGCTGAGAAAGCACAGGTCCACGCGATCGGCCTCGCTGCGTTCGAGCAGTTGCTCGCCTCGGGTGAGCCGTCTTACACGGTGGACATCCGCCTGCCTGGGGAGTACCGGGCCGGTCATGTGCCCGGAGCAATCCCAATCCCGACGGGCCAGTTTGCGCTGCAGTACGAAAACTTTCTCGCCGTGCGCCGCTCACCCGTCGTCATCATCGCCGACGACGTGATCCGCCCGATCTGGGCGGCCGTGCAGTGCCAGGAGCTTGGCTTCTCCAACGTGCTGGTTCTGGAGGGCGGCATCCGGTCCTGGACTGCGGCCGGACACAGCCTCGAAACCGGCGATATGCCGTCGGATGCCTTTGGTCTTGACGAGGCGCGCGAGCGGGTAGCCCCGATCGCGGCGGCGGAGCTGGACGGGGAGCGCGCCCACGACCCGCGCGTGCTTCTGCTGGATGTTCGCGGCAGTGGCGAGTTCGGCATGGGCCACATCCCGGGCGCCCGCTGGCTTGTCCGCGGCAAGCTGGAGCTTGGGATCGCCGCGATAGCGCCGGATCGATCGGCGCCGATCGTCATCGTCTGCGACACTGGGGTGCGCTCGACCCTTGCCGCGGCGACCCTGCGCGACCTCGGGTACGTCAACATCCGGTATCTGGATGGTGGGATCGCTGCCTGGCGTGGCGGCGGACTGGCGATCGTCGACGGACTCGACGGAGCGGACGTCACGCGCGCGGAGGCACAGGGCGATTTCGGCTCGACGCTCTGGGCCGGCGCGATGGCCCGGACCCGGGAGGACATGCTGAAGTACCTCGCCGACGAAGAGGCGCTGGGATATCGGCAAGCAGCTCGGAGCTAGCTCGGAGCTAAGGGAGGAGCCGGGGGCGATCGGCAACACGAAGATAGTCCTGGAGGCGATGGTCTGTCTGCGGCCGCGTGCTGGCGCGACACCCGAACCTGAACATCGTGGCGCTGGAGGCCGGCGCCTCCCAGATGCCCTGGTGGCTGGGCGGCAACGCTGCGCGATTCCTCCCGCTGTAGGGCGACCCGCGAATCATCCTGGAGGAGCACATGGGCGCAATCATCTCTCCCAGCACAAGGGCTGGGAGGTTGCTCCTGCCCAATGGGATCGGCGGTCTTGATCCGGTCTTCGCAAATCATTCCATCTGAGGTCTTTGCAATGTCTTGCTCGCTTGGATATGCGAATGTTTGACGAAAAGATTCCGCTGGGCGATTGTCTCCAGCGGCTCCTGGATCAGCTCGGCCTGGATGCTGCGCATTTCTGCGCCCGTGCCCCACAGGATCTCGTTGGGCTCGTCCGGGCAGCTCCGAACCGCATTGCGTCGGCGACCTTCATCGGCGCGAACGCCAGGCCCGACGCTCTGTCGCTTCTTGGGTCGCGAGTGTTTTGGATCACCGGCGAGGGGGGCTCTATCGGAAGCACGATGCGTCCGCGACTTGAATCGCTGCCGTCGGATCAGGTTCACGTTCTTCGAGGCTACGACGAGTTCCAGTGGAGCGACACCGTCGCGGACCGGACGGAGGAGGTTGCCGCCGCGATCGCACGCTTCCTCGATAGGGCTTCATCGTCAGCCCTCGAGTCGGTCCAGCTCTCGGGCAAAGGCGAAGTTGCGGAGATTTCGTACACGGCCGCTGGGTCTGGGCCCCCGGTCGTCCTCCTTCCTCTCGGGCTCGCAGCCCGCCAGTGGGATGCGCTCCTCCCTTCGCTCCGGCAGGGCTACTGCACGATCGTCCTTGGTGGCCCGCGGCTGGCGCCGGTCGAAATGCTGGAAGCGCGCGGAGCGGGCGACTACTCGCGGATGGCGCTCAGCGTTCTCGGCCTTGCGGAGCCGCGCCCGACGGACGCCTTGATCGAAGTAGGGTGCGGATCCGGCGCACTCATCCGACGCATTGTGCGGACGTTCGGGCTGGAGCGGGTGGTCGGGCTCGACGTCAATCGGTTCCTCATAAACGAAGCTCGGAGCCTGATCGAGAAGGAGGGGTTGACCGAGCGGATCGCGCTCCACGAGGGCTCGGGCGAGGCCATCCCGTTCCCGTCGGAGTCGTTCGACATCGTTTTTTCCAGCACCGTTATGGAAGAGGTCCACGCCGACCGGATGATCGCCGAGCTCATCCGCATCGCGAAGCCAGGGGGACGGGTTGCCGTCGTGGTCCGCGCGGTGGACCGAGGTTCGTGGACCAATGCGCGCGTACCCGATCGGATTCGGCAGCTTCTCGAGAGCACCGCCGGCGCTGGCGGCGTCGACGAGCATGGGTGCGCCGACGAGAGCCTGTACCGACGGTTGCATGAAGCGGGGCTGACCAGTGTCTGCGGTGGACCGGCGTGGGCATGGACGAGCCCGGGCGATGGCTGGTGGGCCAACGTCGAGAACCAGATCCGGGGGAGGCTCAGCCCTGAGGATGCGGATGCGTGGAGCCAGGCGATCGTGGCGAGTCAGGCGGAGACCTTTCCGACGTGGGTCTCGCGCCCGTTTCACTGCGCCGTTGGGACGAAGCGCTGAGTGGCATTCAGTGCAGTTGCCAGACTGCGCTACGGTCAAGAGGGGTCTGACCCGCATGCGTGATAGGGAGACGCAGGTCGCCCCAGTCGACCGCGAGCATATCACCCGTGCCTAGCCCGAGCGATCCGGGCCGCGCGCGATGGGAGACCGAGCCAAAGATCGAATTTAGGCGGGCGGCCAGTCCTCGACCCCGAAGCGGACCGCTGCCTCGCGAAGCTCTGGGTCATTGAGGACCGTCAGCTTGCCGTTCTCGAAGATCGTCTTCCTGCCCACCTCAATCGTTTGCCGCCCGACCGTAGCTCCGAAGTTGCCTCCGAGTGTACGAGCGTGGAAATGCATGCGCTCGGTCGTGCTGATTCCGCCGATGCCCCGGGGATTGCTGTCGGCTCTTGGATTCATCCCGCCGTGCCACGAGTCGATGGTGTACGCGCTCTCGTGGCCGAAGCGGGCGGCCGCGGCTTCCATCCCATCCCGCACGCGCTGCGCCCGCTCCTCTCCGTCGATCCGCACGATGCGGCTATTCTCGATGGTGAACGTGACCGGCTCCGACGACAGGGTCGGATCGTCGACGTTTGGCGCGTCCGCGACGATCCGTCCGCTCGCCTCTTTGACTCCAACCGGCGTGTAGACCTCCCCGGGGAACACGCGGATGAGTCGAGTTGCCTCCGCTTCCTGCACGAAGTAGGCCCCGGCCACGTCGCTCGCATCGGCCATCTTGCCCGAGAGGTCGGTGCCGCCCGAACCTGTAATGTGCCATTCCGAGGCGTCGCTGACGATCTCCTCCAGGTGCGCAAAGATAGCGCGCACCATGCCCCAGTGAAACCGCGCATGCTCGGTCGCGAAGAGCTCCGGGCGGAGGCAACGATTCGTCACGCGCAGGATCTGGTGGTCCTTGACGTACTGATGCAGCACCTCGCGGTCGAGGTTGTAGTTCATGATGACTTTGTCTGCGGACAGGAGAGCGCCCAGCAGAACCTTGGGAAAGGTCCGCTGCCCGCGCTCAATCGTCTCGCCCCACAGCGAATGGCATTCGCCACGGCACTGCCTGACTCCTTCCTCCATCAGGTCAACCAGTTCGGGTGCGATCCTCCCCCGTTCGTTGAGCAACAGGATGCTTTCGCCCGGCTGAACGTCCAGGCAGTTCGATACCAGGTTCCGGACGCCTTCCCTGATTAGGTCCGTGGCGGTAGTCCCTACCGTCTTCATGGGTACCTCCCCGTGGTCGTGCCCTGGTCCGCGGGCACGCTTGTGCGCAATCCAGTCAGCCCGTCGCGCACATGATCGAGGTTCTCCAGCCCGCCGAGCAAGCCAAGCAGCTTCTCCCGCGCGCCGGAAGCCAGTCGGCGTCGATCTGCTCCCCGAGGGCCATCGACGAAGAAACGACCTCAGGACTAGCGGGGCTTCCCCCCAGCCCGACGAGCCATG